>Ga0209542_10011368_pt1 | contig 15787 bp, 15 predicted proteins | sample RifCSPhighO2_01_FD_184028 | JGI IMG/M metagenome (GOLD analysis project Ga0209542, IMG submission 184028) | Soil microbial communities from Rifle, Colorado - Rifle CSP2_plank highO2_0.1 (SPAdes) (version 2) | ecosystem: Environmental > Terrestrial > Deep subsurface > Rock core/Sediment ... | reverse complement strand
TCGCCGAGCGATGGATCGGCGGGGCGCTCACGAATTTCCGGGTCGTCCGGAAGCGCGTGGAGATCCTCGAGGGGCTCGAGTACGAGAAAGCTACCGGCGGATTCGAGAAGTATCCGAAGAAGGAGCAAATGCAGAAGGAGAAGGAGATCGCGAAGCTTACCAGGAATTTTGATGGCCTTCGGCGGCTCACGCGGCTGCCCGATGCCGTGGTCATCGTTGACATCGTCCACGATGATCTGGCTCTCCGTGAGGCGCGCCGGTTGAAGGTGCCGGTCGTAGCGCTCACCGATACCAACACCGATCCCCGTCTCGTCCAATACCCCATCCCCGCGAATGACGACGCGCGTACCGCCGTGTCGTTCATGCTCGATCGAATGGCTGCGGCTATCCGCGACGGCATGCGAACCGCCGACCAGCAGACACCCGCGCCAGCGGCGAATCAGGGGACCGCACAGGAGGCCTAACGCATACTTCCATCACATGATCGAATACGTGAAGCAACTTCGCGAGGAGACCGGGGCGTCCATCGGCGAGATACGTTCTGCCCTCGCTGAAGCGAACCAGGATATCGTGCGGGCGCGCGAGGTACTGAAGTCGAGGATCGGCGCTATCGCGGACAAGAAAGCGGCGCGAGAGGTGAAAGCGGGTATCGTGGATGCCTACATCCACGGGAACGGCCGCATCGGTGCGCTCACCGAGCTTCACTGCGAGACGGATTTCGTCGCGCGGAACCCGAAGTTCCGCGAGCTTGCCCACGACATTGCGATGCACGTTGCGGCTATGGCTCCCCGCGATCGGGAGACGCTCGAGGCGCAGGAATTCATCCGCGACCCGAAACGAACCGTCGGGGACCTCGTTCGCGAGGCAGTGGGAACGTTTGGCGAGAATATCCGGATCGGGAATTTTGTCCGTTTTGAACTCTAGCGTATGAGCGTATGATCGAAATCGCTCTTCTTTTGATAACGGCGGTGAGCGGCGGCTACGCCGTATTGCTCGTGTCGCGGAAAGTTCCGCTGCTCCTCCAGGTGCCGCAGCAGTTGATCGAGGAAAGTTTCGTCACGCGTCCGAGCCGTCTCAAACACGCGCTGGAGGCCGTTGTGGCGTTCGTCCGCGAGAAACGCTACTACGATGCTTTCTCCTCGGTGGCGCTCGCATTCCTCGGGTGGGCGCGTCTTCGGCTTCTGCGTTTCGAGCGAACGGTATTCCATCTTGCGAGTATCATCGAGGCGTGGAGCCATGCGAAGAGCGGCGGCCAGCAACGGTACTGGGACGAGCTCAAAAAGGACCGTATGGGAGCGGAGAAGGTTCTTCCGGAGATTAAAGAAGAGCGGACGGTGACAACGGTCGTCGCGGCGGTGATGCCTCCGGAGCAGACCGTTCCTCCGGAACAAAAACACGCCGCGAAGCATTCGATGGATGGAGTATCGTTATTGCGAGAAACGGCACGAGCGAAGTCGAAGCCGCGTTCCTCGGGCAACAGCATTCCGCTCCGAAAGGGGACAAGAGGCGGAGCTCCGGCGGCTGCAGCGGACACTTCTCAAAGGTAGAGCAACTGTTTTGCGCCAGCTCATTCTCAATGCCGACATATCTCAGAGTGGTAGACCTGCCCGCCATCGCCCGAGCCACCTTAGCTCAGCGGTAGAGCAACACTTTTGTAAAGTGAAGGTCCTCGGTTCGAACCCGAGAGGTGGCTATGGCGAGGGCAGGCGGGGCGACGCTTTTGTCCGTCCGAACGACTGAAGTATCACTCGGTCAGGCGGGGAAAGCGTGGGTCGGGGGTTCGAACCCTCTCGTCGGCATTTCGAACGGGGTAAAAAGGTCGTCAGTTCAAGTAGTATAATTTGCATTTTTCCAACAACTGAGCGCAGGTGGCGGAGTGGACAATCGCTCGAGGCTGTAAACCTCGCGCCCTAACGGGCTACGCAGGTTCGAATCCTGCCCTGCGCATTTCATCAAAAAAGTATGTCATAATAGCTGCATGACCAAGCGTCTCTATCGCAGCAAGGAGAATAAGATATTTGCCGGAGTGATCGGCGGGATGGGGGAGTACTTCGACATTGATCCCACTATCCTGCGGCTCCTTTGGCTCGTTATCCTTATCGCAACTGCGGTTGTTCCGGGGCTTATTGTCTACGTCATCTCGATATACATTGTCCCGAAACACCGGGAAGGATAGGTTTTCAGGGATATTCACTCTGTTAAACGCCACCGGCTCCTGCCCCGGCGGTAAAGAGGAATAGAGCCGATGGGAGTGTAATGCCCCGTCGGCCGAGCGTGAAGCGCCCGTTCGAACGGGGTTCACCAAAATCCGGCTGCTCAAAGCGGTCGGATTTTGTTGTCGAGGAACATCGTGAACCCCGTTGCACCTCGCCAACGGGTGTGATTTCCTGAATTCTGCGATTTTGCCTCGATCCCTATTACACCGGAGATACGAAATGCTAGGTTGTAACATTGTGAAACACAAAAAGTGCAAAAGCTGTGGATTATTTTGTAAAGGGATTTATAAAAGCCAGTAAATACGCACTTTTCTTGATGCCGTAAAAAAGTACTAGTAAAAATTGACCCCTTGAAGCAGAGTGGCATAGAATGGATGTGTAGTGGGGAAATGTGGATAACTATGGGGATAAGTAACCTTCCCTGTGGATAACTTCCAGCAATGTTGCTCGGTGAGTACCAACACACGGTAGATGAAAAGGGCCGCATTGCCGTTCCGGCAAAATTCCGGAAGTCGCTCTCGGGCGGAGTAGTGGTGACGCGCGGGCTCGACGCCTGCCTCTATCTCTATCCGCTCGATGAGTGGACGAAGCTCGCCGAGAAGTTAGCGCATCTTTCCATCACCCACGCCGACTCCCGGGCTTTCTCGCGCGTGATGCTCGCGGGGGCGAGTCATGCCGATATTGACAGCCAGGGGCGCATCCTCCTGCCCGATTATCTCCGTCAGTTCGCGAACATCCGGACGAAAGCGGTCATTGCCGGCCTCTACAACCGGGCTGAGATTTGGGACGAGGAACGCTGGCGCGAGTATCAGGGCCGCATCAACGGCAAAACCGAGGAGATCGCCGAACGGTTAGGGGAGCTCGGAATGTGAACGCGCTCCATACGCCGGTTCTCCAAGAGGAAGTTCTTTCGTACCTCGAACCGCAGCCGGGGAAGCGCTATGTCGACGCGACTGCCGACGGCGGAGGACATGCAATCGCTATTCTCGAGGCCATCCGGCCATCTGGGATGCTCCTCGCCCTTGAATGGGACGAAGAGTTGTACCGCGTACTCCGGGATCGCCTCCATCGTGAATGTCCGGAATCCAGCAACGCATGCGTTTTGCGGCGGGCGAGCTATACCGATCTTGGCGCGATCGTCCGCTCATTGCAGTTCGGTCCGATCGCCGGAGTTCTCTTCGACCTCGGCGCGAGTTCTTTCCATTTCGAGGCGTCCAGGCGCGGTTTCAGTTTCCACAACGTCGAGGATCTTGATATGCGCTACAGCCGTGATACGCGCGAAACCGCAGCGGATATTCTCCGAACGCGCACGGAGCGTGATCTCGGAGAAATGTTCCGCGCGTTCGGGGGTGAGCGTTTTTCCCGCCGCATCGCCCGGGCGGTCGTCGAGCGCCGGAATGTCCGTCCCATACGAACGAATGCGGATTTGGTCGAGATCATCCGCCGCGCGACTCCCGCGCCCTATCATCGGAGCAGCATCCATTTCGCCACGAGGACGTTCCAAGCGCTCCGCATCGCCGTGAACCGCGAATTTGAGAACATCCCCCGCGGGCTCGAAGCCGCGTGCGCGGTCCTCGCGCCGCGGGGCCGCATCGTCACCGTTGCGTTCCATTCCGGGGAGGACGCCATCATAAAGAATTTTTTCAAAACACCGGACATCCGAAAGCGCTTCACGCCGTTGACGCCGAAACCCGTGTGGCCGACCCCGGCCGAAGTCAGCCGGAATCCCCGCGCGCGTTCCGCGATCCTCCGCGCATTCGAGAAAACATCATGAGTCAATTCAGCCACCCCGCCGCCATCCCATCCCGCCGTTCCGCTGAAGCGGTCGCGGTGTCCATGCCGCGCGCGTTCCCGCGCGTGTTTGCGTTCACGCTTGCGCCCAGGATCCGTTTCTGGGTTTCGGCGCTGCTCATCGTCGTTGGCGTTGTTGCGGTCGTATCGTACATCTTCGCCGTGAACGCGATGCTCTTTTCGGGTGCGGCGATCGAAGACCATCGCCAGGCGCTCCGTATGCTTGCCGAGGAACGATCCCGGCTCCAGGACGTTGCCGCCCGCCAGCTTGCCCCTTCCTGGCTCGAAGAGGCGTCGCGGGTTCAGGGAATGGTCGCGGCGGACGGTATCCGCTACCTCCGGGAGAACGACTCCTTGGCGCAGGCGCGCTAGCGGGGTCTCTTCTTCGACATCCGCGTGTTTTCCCTCCGCTCCCACCGATCGTTCCACTGGCGGCTCATCGTGCTCGTCGTGTTTTTTTTCGTGTTGCTCGCGGCCATCGCCGCGCGCGTTTTTACGCTCGCGATCGTTGAGCACCGGCGGTACGTCCTCGCCGCGGATCGCCAGCATCAGTTGATCGAGGTGCTGCCGTCGCATCGCGGCGCCATTTACGCCGTCGATAAAACGGGACGTCGGCAACCCCTCGCGATTCAGAAGACCGTCTACACGCTCGTGGCCGAGCCGAAGAATGTCAGCGATCCCGAGGCACTCGCCGCGAGCGTTGCCGCACTCTTGGGAACGGATCGTGCCTCTCTCTTCGCGAAGCTCAGCCGGGAGGGCGATTCCTACGAGATTCTCGCGAAGAATCTCGATGGGGACGCCGCGGCGAGGATCCGCGGTCTCAACGCGACGGGCATCACCCTCGTCGAGGAGCTGCGCCGGAACTATCCGCAGAACGATTTTGCGTCATCCCTCCTCGGGTTCGTCCGCTACGACGCGGATACCGAAAGCGGCGAATACGGCATTGAACGCCAGTATCAGAGCGCGCTCAAGGGCGAACGCGGATTCTTCGAGGGAGCGCGCGACGCGACGCGCGGCTACTGGGTGAATCTGGGGAAGCGCATCCTCGACCCGCCGGTGGACGGCGACTCGGTGGTGCTGACCATTGATCCGAATATCCAGTTTCGGGTCGAGAACGAACTCAAGACCCTGATGCAGAAGTGGCAGGGGGAATCTGGCTTCGCACTCGTTCTCGAGCCCAAGACCGGGAAGATCCTCGCCGCCGCGTCGCAACCGTCCTTCAACCCGAACGAGTATTCCCAGGTAAAGGACTACAGCCGGTTCCGGCTGCCGTTCTTCGACTCCCAGTTCGAACTCGGGTCGGTCATGAAACCGGTTACCATGGCCTCAGCCATCGACGCGGGCGTCGTGACCCCGAAGACGACCTACACCGACCTCGGGAAGATATCCTTCGGCCGCTCCACCATTTCGAATTTCGATCTCCAGGCGCGCGGGGTGCAGACCATGAGCCAGGTCGTTGAGAAGTCGCTCAACACCGGCGCGGTCTTCGCCGCGCAGCGGCTCGGCAATGAGCGGTTCCGCGAATACCTCGATCGGTTCGGGTTCGGGAAGAAGACCGGCGTCGACTTCCCGAACGAGGCCGCGGGTGATCTTTCCAACCTTGCCGCGGGGCGCGATATCGAGTATGCTACGGCATCATTCGGGCAGGGTATCGCGGTGACGCCCGTACAGCTTGCGATGGCGATTGGCGCGATCGCGAACCGGGGCATCCTCATGAAACCCTACCTTGTGGAGCGGATTCTTTCGCCCTCCGGCGGCGAGGAAGTGCGTGCGCCCGTGGAGGTCGGCCGCGTCATCAAGGAGGAGACTGCGGCCGCGGTGACGGATATTCTCGTGGCAACGGTGGACAACAGTTTCGAGAATCGTGCCCGGATCAAGGGGTACCGCGTCGCGGGGAAGACCGGCACCGCCCAGCTTCCGCTTGCGGACCGGCCCGGGTACGCGGACCAGTATATTCATTCCTTCGTGGGGTTCGCGCCCGCATCGGATCCGCGGTTCCTCGTGTTCCTCCAGATCGTGAAGCCGACCGGCAATCGTTTCGCGGCGAATACCATGACGCCCGCGTTCCATGGCATTGCGGAATTCATACTGCACTACTACGAGATAGCGCCCGACGCGCCAACGTCGGCTCCTCCCCCCAAACCATGACCCCCATCCAAAAAGCGATCATTCCCGTTGCCGGCTACGGCACGCGGTTCCTGCCCGTGACAAAGGCGATGCCGAAGGAGATGCTGCCCATCGTCGACACGCCGGTCATCCAATACATCGTCGAGGAAGCGGTGCGCTCCGGCATTACGGACATTATTTTTGTTACCGGACGCGGGAAACGCGCCATTGAGGATCACTTCGACACCTCCTTCGAGCTCGAGCAAACGCTCGTCGAACATGAGAAGCGGGATCTTTTGGCGCTTGTGCAATCCGTCTCGCGTCTGGCGCGGTTTGTGTACGTCCGACAGCCGATGCCGCGCGGAGACGGCGATGCGATCCTTCGCGCGGCGCATCTCATCGCGCCGGACGAGCCGTTCGCGGTGCTCTTCGGCGATGATCTCATTGATGCGACGAAGCCCGCGCTCGCCGAGCTCGCGGCGACGTTCGCGCGCACCGGCGCGCCGACCGTCGCGCTCACCCGCGTGCCGCGTCGGGATTTGCATCATTATGGCGCGGTCATCGGGCACGAGACCCGCTCCGGCATCTGGGCGATTGAACGTTTCGTCGAAAAACCCCGCGATACGCGCGGTATCAAGGTCCCGCTCGCCGTTATCGGGCGGTACATCCTCACTCCCGCCATCCTCGGCGAGATCGCGCTCGCGCGCCGCAACAATCGGGGCCACGGAGAACTCCGCATCGCCGACGGCATTGCGCGCTATGTTGCCAAAGGTCGGAGCGCGTACGGCGTCGAGGTGAAGGGCACGCGCTACGACTGCGGAAGCCGCGTCGGCTACCTCCAAGCTAATATTGCGTTCGCCCGCAAGCGCCCCGAGCTCCGGCGCGAACTCGCGAAATTTTTGAAGCGAAACCGATGAAGCGTTTTCTGCAGGCAATACTCGCGATGCTCGCCAGCCGCATCGTCCGGCGCTACCAACCGGTGGTGGTCGGTATCACCGGCTCGGTTGGCAAAACCTCGACAAAGGAGGCGATCTTTGCGGTTCTCAAAACCAAGTATCGCGTCCGCCGGAGCGAGAAAAGTTTCAATACCGAGTTCGGTCTGCCGCTCACCATCCTCGGCGCCGAGTATCCTGGGCGGAACCCGCTTGCCTGGGCCAGAATTTTCGCGACAGGCGCGTGGCAGCTCGTTTCCCGCGCTCCGTACCCGGACATCCTTATTCTCGAATTCGGCGTCCAGGAGCCGGGGGACATGGGTTATCTTCTCCGGATTGCCACGCCGCACATCGGGGTGGTGACGACCATTGGCGAGACCCCGGTGCACGTTGCATATTTTCCGAATCCCGCGGCCCTTGCCGCGGAAAAAGCAAAACTTGTTGCCGCGGTGCCGCCGGATGGATCCGTGATTCTCAACGCCGACGATGCGGTCGTCCGCGCGATGGCGGCGGGGACCAAGGCGGGCGTTGTGTTGTATGGTTTCGGTTCGGAAGCGAAATTGCGCATCTCCCAGTATGATCTTCGCATTCGCATGAGCGGGGATGATTTCGCCATTGACGGTATCAGTTTCAAACTTGCGTTTGGCGAGAGCGAAGTTCCGATCCGGCTCTCCCGCACCGTCGGGCGCCAGCAGGCCTATGTTGCCGCGGCCGCAGCCGCGGTTGGCATGGCATTCGGGATGAATCTTATCGAGATCGTCGGAGCGCTCGCCGCGTATGAAGCCCCGGCCGGGCGTCTCAAATTCATTCTCGCGAAAAAAGGGGCGTGGCTCCTCGACGACACATACAATGCGTCACCCGTCGCGACCCTCGCGGCGCTCGATGTTCTTTCGGACATCCCCGCCAAGCGCAAAATCGTCGTTCTCGGCGACATGCGGGAGCTCGGGCGCTTCACCGAACCGGCGCATCGTACCATCGGGGATGCGGTCGCCGAAGTCGCGGATCGCTTCATCGGCGTCGGGGAGAGCATGAAGGTCGCCATCGCGGCCGCGACCCGGGAGCCGGAGGGCGGCGAGCGGCGTCTTGCCCGGGCGATGACCTATTGGTTCGCGCGCCCGGAACAGGCCGTCCGCGAGCTCGAGCGGATGCTGCGCCCGGGGGATCTGGTGCTCATCAAGGGATCTCAAAGCATCCGTATGGAGCGCGTCGTCGAGGCACTCATGGCCGAACCCGCGAAGGCCCGAGAGCTACTCGCCCGGCAGACAGTGGATTGGAAAAAGCGGCCGTAGAGAGTACGTTTGAGGAGGACGGAACATTCGGTGCCATCCAGTGGAGGGATGCGATGGAATATCCGGAAGACCACTCCCAGGGGTGCCTCTACCAGAATCCGACGCTTGGCCTTCCTCGGCGGCGAGGTCGTGAGCGCCATGTGCCCCTTCTGCCACCATGTGACCGTGCTCGAGCGTGGTTTCTACTGCACATGCGGCATCAACGGGCGGAACAACTGTTCCTGCCGGGGTATGGTGATTACCTGTTGCATGGGCGCAGTCGCCTGGTACGAGCGTCGGGCGGCGCATCAGCGCGCGCACGACGAGGACATGCGGGAGCAGAAGATCCGCAAACGCATTCGCGAGCTCATCGCAACAGGTCTGGCCGGTTGATCCCGTTCAGACCTTTCCTTTTGTGCAATTTCTGTTATGCTTTTTGCGTTGGCTTGTCCTTCGGAGCTCCGATCGGATCGGAGCGAAGTAGGGCCCCATCGTCTAGAGGCCTAGGACATCTGGTTCTCATCCAGAAGATCATGGGTTCGAATCCCATTGGGGCCGCAAATTACCTCGGATAGACCCGTACGAGTCAATGAAAAAACTTTACGGTTTTACGCTGACCGAAAATCATAGACGCTGGGCAAGAAGCGCTAGCGGAAGATACAGACACGGTAAGCAATTTTGGGAGGACCTGATATCTAAACAGGGTGGAAAATGCGCCCTGACGAATGTGCCACTACTATTTGATTCAAGGAACGGCACTCCTCATAAGGGAGGCCCGGGGGTTCATCCATTGTATGCCTCTGTTGACCATGTCTGCCCAGGACGAAACGAAGAACTTCAGATTCTTTGCTATGACATTAACGACCTAAAAGCTCATTTACCATCGTTTCTTTTCAATGCTCTGAAAGAAACGCGAGAGTGGAAAACATTTACTAATGCGTGGAGACAAGCAGCGGAACGATCGTTACGCGATAGGAGAAAATTTAAAGATTTAATTAAAAACTGCACACCAATAGTCCCGGCCTCAAAAGGGTTTCATGGCGATTAGACCAGCTGTGCGCTCAACCCTAGCGTTCGTTCATTCATATGACCATCATCGGCATTAGCGGAACGTTTGGTTCGGGAAAGGGGACGATCGTTGAGTACCTCGTCCGCGAGAAGGGGTTCTCGCATTTTTCTGCGCGCGAATTCATTCTGGAAGAGGTGCGGCGGCGGGGGATGCCGAAGAACCGCGATTCAATGACCGAAGCGGCCAACGATCTTCGGGCGAAGTTTGGGCCAAACTATATTGCCGAGGAACTCTATCGCCGCGCGAAAGCGGCCGGGAAGGATGCGGTTATCGAGTCACTCCGCGCTCCGGCTGAGGTGGATGCGCTCCGCGCGAAAGGCAACTTCGTTTTGTTCGCCGTTGACGCCGGCCCGAAGACCCGCTACGAGCGCATCCAATCCCGCAGGAGCGAGACGGATCGCGTTTCGTTTGAGAAGTTCCTCGCGGACGAACGGCGCGAGATGGAAAACCCCGAGAAATATAAACAGAACATCGCCGCCTGTATCGCCATGGCCGACTACCATTTTGAAAACAACGGTATGGTTGCGGAGCTTGAACGCCGGGTCGAAGTTGCGCTTTCGGACATGAAGAACGATAGAGTAAGACCCGTGCGATAAATGTCGGCGGCCATGACCGAGCTGAACTCACGGAAGCGGTATCTCCTCATCGGACTTTCCCTTGGGCTACTTGTTTTTGCTATTTACGTTCAGGCGTTCGCCTCGCGCGAGGCCCTTCGATTCATTGGGTGGAACCAGCTCGACAAGCTCGCGCACATCGGCGGCGGACTTTTTATCGCCATCATCGCGGACTGGCGGCTCCGCCGTTTTTTGGGGACCGCCGGACGGTTCTTCGCGTACGTCGCCCTCATTACCGTCGGCTGGGAGGTATTCGAATTCGTGCTTGATCCGAACACCCGAGAATTCTTTCGCGAATTCCCGAAAATCTGGTTCCTGGATTCGCTCGGTGATATTATCGTGGCGTTCCTCGCCGCCTACATCTATCGGACGCGATACGCGACGAGACCGTGGGAAGAAGATATCCCCAGGAAGTGACACAACGATGCCCTGTCTTTTAGTATATTTTGAGAAACACTAGTTGTTGTACATTTGCCACGATCGTGGCAAATGTACAACAACTATGCCGTGGTTATGTAAAGTAATGCCTGGAATATTTTGGAGTTTTTCGGAGTCGAGTTTTGGAGAACGATTGCGGTCCGCGTTCGAGAAAACCGATCTTTTGCTTCACTGCCGCGAGGGTCTTTGCGGCGATTGCCGCGGCTCGTTCGTTGCCCGCATTGAGGATTTCCCGGACCGCGGATTCGTCTTTTTGGAACTCGGCGAATTTTTGCTGAAGCGACGCAAGCCCGCCGATAATCTCCTCCGCAAGGTCTCGTTTGAACTCGGCGTATGTTTTTTTCGCGTAGTGTTTTTCCAACTCCGCAATTGTCTTGCCGGAGAATTCCGAGAATATGACGAGGAGATTGGAGATCGCTGGCTTATTCGCGGGGTCGTAGGCGATCTCTTTTCCCGAATCAGTCACTGCGGCTTTGCATTTTTCCCGGATGGCGTCCGGCGAATCAGTGAGGAAGATGCGGCTTTTCTCGCTCTCATCGCTTTTCGACATCTTTTTCGCAGGATCTTGGAGCGACATGATGCGCGCCGATTCCTTGCCGATGAGGGGTTGGGGAAGGGCGAATGTTTCGCCGTAGCGGTTGTTGAATCGCTCGGCGAGCGAGCGCGCCAGTTCAACATGCTGCACCTGGTCCTCGCCCACCGGGACCACTTCGGACTGGTAGAGAAGGATATCTGCCGCCATGAGGATGGGGTAGTTCAGAAGGCCGGCCATCACGCCCTGCCGCGTATTCGCCTCGCGTCCTTTTTCCTTGAATTGCGTCATGCGCTCGAGCTCTCCGAGCGGGGTCATGGTGCCAAGAATCCAGGCAAGCTCAAAGTGCTGCGGCACATGGGATTGCACCATCAGTATGGCTTTTTGGGGGTCTAAGCCGGCCGCAAGATACGTCATCGCGGTCTCGAGCGTATCTTTGCGGAGTTCCTTCGGTTCGTGCGGCGTGGTGATAGCGTGGGCGTCCACGATGCCCGCCACCATCTCGTACTTATCCTGCAGCGCGAGCCACTGCTTGAGCGCGCCGATGTAGTTCCCGATGTGGAGCCGGCCGGACGGTCGGATGCCGGAGAAAATACGTTTTTGCATACTCGACGCTACTATACCAATACAGCGCAATGTTACGAATGAACCCGACGTCAATGCACGAATGACGCACCAAAGTTACGAATCATCGGTATTGGTATCATTGGCGGGGATTAGTGTTATTCGTGTCGTGTTATACCTCGATGACCACCGGCAATACCATCGGTCTTCGTTGGGTCTTGGTGAAGAGGTACTGGCCGATGCGGTCGCGGAGGTTGTCGCGGATATATTGCGCGTTCATGGTCTCCGCGCCCGAGGCCGAGTTCTCGATGACTTCTTTGATTTTTTTGCGGACGTCTTTCATGAGTTCCTGGTTCTCGCGGAGATAAATGAAGCCGCGCGAGATGATGTCGGGCGAGCCGCGGAGCTTGCCGGTTTGGCTCTCCACGGTCGCGATGATGACGAACATCCCGTCCGACGCAAGCGCCTCGCGGTCGCGGAGCACCACCTCGCCGACGTCGCCCACGCCAAGCCCGTCCACGAAGACGTAGCTTGCGGGGATGCGTTCATCGGTGAGAATGCAGCGGCCGCCTTTGGCTTCAATAATCTGGCCATTGTCGGCGATGAGGATATTGGCGGTCGGGAACCCGGTTTCCGCTACCGCCTTTCCGTGCATCTTGAGGAACGAATGATTCCCCTCGATGGGGATGTGGTATTTCGGCCGCACCCACTGGAGCATCTGCTTGAGGTCCTCGCGTTTCGCGTGCCCTCCGGCATGGATGTCGAGCATCTTATAGTTGATGACTTCCGCTCCTTCGCGGTAGAGCTTGTCGGTGAGGCGCTGGACCGAGCGTTCGTTCCCGGGGATAACCGAGGAGGAAAACACGACCACGTCGCCGGGCTCAATGGAGAGGATGCGGTGCTCGCGGTTCGCGAGGCGCATCAAGACCGCGCGGCCTTCGCCCTGGGCGCCGGTCGCGAGGATGAGGATTTTTTCCTTCGGGTAGCGGTGCACCTCCTGGAGCGGGATGATAGTCTTTTGGTCAAAGTCCATGTATCCCAGCTGCTTTGCAATCTCGATGTTCAATTTCATCGAGTGGCCGTCGATGGCGACTTTCTTTTTGTATTTCTCGGCAAGACCGATGATCTGATTGAGGCGGCCCAGGAGGGAGGCGAAGGTGCCGATGATGAGGCGGCCCTTCGCGTCGCGGATGATGTCCTCGAGCTCCACCTTGATGTCCTGCTCGGAGAATTGGTGTCCGCTCTCGCGGGCGTTCGTCGAGTCGGAGAGGAGCGCCAAAACCCCGCGTTGGCCGAGCGCCTTGATCTTCTCAACCTCGGTGCGGCCGGCGATGTCGGACTTGAGATCAATCTTGAAGTCGCCGGTATGGACGACGATACCCTCGGGGGTGTGCACCACGACCCCGAGCGAACCCGGGACGTTGTGGGAGACGCCAAAGAATTCGACCTGGAAGCGGCCGAGAGTCAGGCGCGAGGAATTCGTAATGACATTGAGGTCGAGCTTCGAGCCGTAGTGCTTGAAGTCCTCCTGGCGCCGCGCGATGATGGCGCAGGTGATGTCGGTCGCATAGATCGGGATGCGTTCCCCGAGCTGCGGCATGACGTGGGGGATGGCGCCGATATGATCGTAGTGGGCGTGGGTGATAATGACCCCGCGGATGTTTTTTTTCCTGGGGATGAAATACTCCATGTTCGGGATGATGTAGTCGATCCCGGGCATATCCTCCTCCGGAAATTGGAGCCCCAAATCAATGATGATGATGTCGTTCCCGTATTCGATGGCGGTCATGTTGCGGCCAACTTCTTCGAGGCCGCCGACCGGGATGATGCGGAGTTTCGGACCCTGCGTTTCGGGCGCTCGATTGAGGGAGCGGAGCACGAGCGGTACGTTCCCCTGGCGCCTGCGGCGTTCGATCGTTCGCTGACCCGTCGCTGCGGTCTTCGGCCCGGGGTCAGGCCGGGGGTAAAACCGTTGGCGCTCGCCTCGCTCGACGCCCGCTCCGCCCGCGAAGCGAGGTGAGTGAGTCGAAGCGGGTATGCCCGGGGATGCTTCGGCTGCGGAGGAGTCCGCCGTGATGCCGCGTCGTGGATAAACCTGCGGTGATTCGTCGCTCATATGGTTATTGATGCATGGCCCCGTGCGTGCGGGGCGACCCGGCAGAACAGCATCGGGCGCGAGGCCCGTGGCGGTACCCTGCGGGATAGCGGATATGAATTACGGATAAGAATGAGAGTAAGCAAATTTGATGCAGTATTTTTGGATTCGTCCGAGTACTCCTTTGCTAAAGCTACGGGCGGGCGTAGTACATTTCGCCGCCGCAGGCGGTGAGGAAAGCCTCACGCGAAAATTTGGAAAGGCGGCGGAGCCGCACTGCTGACAACTTCAATTTTTTTTCCTAGAGCATTCCAAAAAATGTTTGGAGTAGCTTGGCGGAAAACTTTTATGTTACAAACATCTGAGTAACTTTCAATTCTTCGCCCGTTATGGCATCAATGTATACGGTCCAAGAAAGTTCTTGCCCGACTGGAATTTTCCACGACAACCTAAATTCCAATCCTTGTGAAGATTTTCTAACAAATATTACTTTGCGCGCAACATTACTCAAATCTTTTTGTTCAACACGATAATCTCTGGGACTGCCCACGACATCACTGTATGTAAAAGTTCTGCCGTTAAGTTTGTTTTTTGCAGAAGTTTCGGAAATTTTTGGTTCCAGAGGAACTGTAATTTCCGGAAACCAATGACCACTAACTCTTGATATGCCTTTTGCATTGGCAAAAACTTTAGGAATAGCTATATCACCTTCGACGGGTAAGCCATTATATAATTGGGGTACAGGAAAACTTATTTGAAGACCAATTACTTTTTTATTACTACTGATGCGGTCTATTACAATGTCTGAAACCTTTGATTTCGGCACGCCAGTAAATTCAGAATTTTGGGCAAGCCAATTTTTGGCTAACTCGATAATACTTGCCTCATCTGTGATAGAGATTGTCACCCATCCGCCACAGTCAGATTTGTCTTCTGTAAGTCCGAATTCGTTTAATTGGGTGCAGATATTTTTATTAGAAGTCGCAAATTCAGAACGTAAACTGGACAACTGAGTCTGTGATAATGGTTTCAAAATGTACGGGTACTTTGGTGGTTGCGCAGGCTCTGATTTTTTTACAAATGCAAAATATCCAAATGCTCCAGCGAGAGCAAGCATTAAAATAACGAGTGCAATATTCGCAAATCTTTTTTGATTCATACTGTTGGCGGACTACGGACGGGTAGGCGGGTCGGCTCGAACCATGTTTTAGAAAATCGCCAATTCGTTTTTGAGCCCAAGAAACCTTACGATTTTGCCGCCGAAGGCGGCGGTGTGCCCGTGATTTGACTTTTCCTAAGTGGTGCGGGCGAAAGGATTTGAACCTTCACGGCCTTACGGCCACTGGCTCCCTCGCCCCGTTAGAAGTGTCGGAGGCGGGACTCGAACCCGCATGCCTTGCGGCACTAGCTCCTGAAGCTAGCGCGTCTGCCAATTTCGCCACTCCGACATTTCTAACGGGGTGAACCAGCGCGTCTGCCAGTTCCGCCACGCCCGCGCGCGAGAGAGGTGCGCCGCTAAAGAGCGGTCTTGAGCGGCGAGTTCCGGTTCGTCGCTATTCCGAGAGGCTCGTGATGGTTGAATGATACCGTGCCTCGGCCCGCGCTGTCAATGTTCGTTCCCGGCGATCGCGAAACAGTTGTCGATGGTGAGGAGGTGCGTGAAATCCTCGGGGTCCGAAAGGAAGCGCAGTTTCGAGAAATCGCGGATGAGGTTGTAAAGGGGCGTTTCTCGCTTCAGTCCGAATTCCGGGGATTCTTTTGGGGCGAGCTTCCGGAGATCGGGAATTCTCCGGTAGTGGGGATTCGGGTCGAATACCGCGCTTTCCGATTCCGGTCCTTCAAACGCCCAATACGCCGCGCCACGCCGCGAGCGATAGGAATCGTAGTCGTAGACGACGGCAGCGCTTATCCAATTCGCCAGGACGAGCGGCTCGGGGTAAGCGTTCAGGGTAATATGGCCGAATCCCGGGGGAATGAGCGCTTTTTCGCCGGGACCTGCTTCAATCAGATACGCCTCTTCAATGCGGTCATGGCTCCTGGGGTCGGGTCGCTGGATGAGCCAGTAGGCGCGTCCGGCGAGCACCTCGTACACCTCGGGATAGGCGACGTCGGTGTGGGTTTTTTTCTGGTGGTAGTGTCCCGCGGTCTTGAAGAATTCCTTG
>Ga0209542_10011367_pt1 | contig 15787 bp, 20 predicted proteins | sample RifCSPhighO2_01_FD_184028 | JGI IMG/M metagenome (GOLD analysis project Ga0209542, IMG submission 184028) | Soil microbial communities from Rifle, Colorado - Rifle CSP2_plank highO2_0.1 (SPAdes) (version 2) | ecosystem: Environmental > Terrestrial > Deep subsurface > Rock core/Sediment ... | reverse complement strand
TTCTTACTCCATACCTTGTAGCTCTATCTACATTTTCAATAAAAGCAGAAAGAGGCTGTTGCAAAGCATTTTCATCTTCCAAGAAAATAGATCTCCCAATCTTTCTTACATAAGATCCTTGATCTGTAACATTATTAAAAAAACCATCTGAAGCCTCATAAATATCTAGCCTTATTCCTCTTGTTCCATTAGCTCTGGCAAATCTAAAACACACATTTTCTGGACATCTAAATTCTTCCATTTTTTCCTCCCAAGTCTAGGCTTTTACTAAAACCCCGTCCTCTTTTATCTTAACCTCATAAGTTTGTAATCTAATCTTCTCATCCATCTTATTCTTCCCGCTTTTCAAGTCGTAGCTCCAGCCATGCCAAGGGCAAGTCACAACTCCATTCTCGCAGCTTCCCTCGCCAATAGGGCCTTGTCTATGAGCGCATTTATTTTCAATGGCAAAAAACCCCCCATTATCATTCAAGACAGCAATCTCCCTTCCCTTAACTTCAACAACTTTTCCTCTTCCATTTTCGATTTCAGATTTAGAAGCAACTTTAACAAATTCAGCCATTTCAACCCTCAAAGTTTTAAAAGATTAACAATAGTTTATATTCTTTTCGCAAAAATTTATTTAACCTTCTTCAGGAAAAAATCTAATTGGTTCTACTATCTCATCCTCTCCATGAACCCCTCCCTCTACTAACTCAAGTCTAGGACCAGGATCTACCCCTTTTCTAGGATCGTATACAAAATAAAAATTCATTTTCATCTCATTTTCATATATTTCAGCTAACCTCAAACCCAAGTCACTGTCTTCTTCTCCAGTAACAGTCACGCGATAATGTCCTTCATATTCTCTTTCAGGTATCGCAACATATATCCTATGCCCCCGAACAGAAAACATAAATGGCCATTCAATTTCACTTACACTGTATCCTTCATCTCTTGTTATCCCAACTAATCGATCATATTTTTTACCGCGCTCTTCATTTCTCTTAGATAGGTCAACAATGTTTACCATAAAAACCATTTCTCAAGCAAACTTTATAACCTTTTCGCAACTAATAAATATTTTTCGGTTTTAATATAATATAAAATGCTTAAAATAAATCAAAAAGCCCCGGATTTTAATGTAAATGCATACCACGAAGAAGATATTAAAAAAATCAGCTTAAATAATTATAGTGGTAAATGGTTAATTCTTTTATTTTATCCAGCAGATTTTACTTTTGTCTGTCCGACAGAGCTTGGAGAATTTGCAGATAGATATGAAGTACTTAAAAAGCTAAACACAGAAGTGCTAAGCATCAGCACAGACACCCCTTTCGTTCACAAAGCATGGCACGATGACTCGGCAACAGTTAAGAAAGTAAATTACCCCATGCTTTCAGACCCATCAGGAAAAATGTGCAGGGACTACGGAACTTATATTGATGAAGAGGGTTTATCAGTAAGGGCCACTTTTATTATAGACCCAGATGGAGTTATAAAAGCTTATGACCTTCATGACAATTCTATCGGCAGAAGCGCAGATGAAATAATCAGAAAATTAAAAGCAGTTCAGTTTGTAAGGGAGAATGGAGAGCAGGTTTGTCCTGCTAATTGGGCGCCTGGAAAAAAAACTCTGAAGCCCGGATTGGATTTGGTCGGAAAGATTTAGAAGATTTAATTTAAATTAATAAACTCGCGCTCTTTTGTCTTTTCCAAACATATAACCCTCTCTCATCTTTAACACTCTACTAAAGACCCTAGGTATATAATCCCGGGTTTCTTCGCCCAATGAATATCTTATCCTCTTCCAGTCGGCGTTTTCTGGTTTCAAGTCTCTCCTTCTTAATATTTTATTCACTCTTCCATGTCCTGTGTTATATGCCGCCAGCCCAAGAACAACATTGCCGTCATACATTTCTATTAATCTAGACAAGTGTCTTGTCCCAAAATCCACATTGTATCTTGGATTCATCACCCTCTCTTTTTCTGTTACAATATCAGGCATGAGCTGCATCAATCCAGAAGCCCCTTTAGGGGATCTTGCTCTTGGATTTCCGCTTGATTCTTGGTGGATAACTGCTGCAACTAAATCAGCATCTACATTGTAAACATCTGAAAAGGAATTTATAATAGGATTATATTTATTCACCCGTCGAGAAGTATTTCTGAAATCATGAATATTTATCTTTTTAAATTCTTTTATGATATCTGCCTTTAAACTATCATCAACAATATCCATTAGAGAGAACACATCATCCTTTCTCCCGCTATATGGTTTTCTAGATTCTTCCTTCTCTTCTTTGGTATCCTGAGTCAGAGGAGATTTATATTCAACTATTCTATCAGGATTTAGATAAGATGAAGCCAATATATGCGGGGAGGACAACACCAACGCCAAGCTCAAAGCAGCGCCCCTCAAGTATCTTCCAACGCTCCCTCTATCAAAGAGCAAGGATACATCATAATCTTTAATCTTATCAGCAAGAGTCTTCATTTTAAATGCCGCTATCTAATCATTTTTTTACTCTCGACTTTCGTCTCAAAAGCAAAGAATTTATTTTTTAGCTAACCTTAATCAAGGACGGATTTTTTTAGAAAACGCAGGTATATAAAGCTTTCGGTACATGAAAGGTTTATTCTTCTTCGAGAATTATTCTTCCTTTTTTAGCTACTACTTTCAAGTCTTTTCCAAGGAGTTTTGATTCTTTAACTATGTCTTTTGGCAGGGTAGTTATAAATCTTGTATACTCTGTATTTCCGATCTTCTTATCCAAAACTTCTCGTATTTTCATAGTTTTATTTATGAGCATTAAATATATAAATTTGTCTGTACAGAATGGAGATTTTACACTAAGGTGTTTATCCTTTCTTTCTTGAGGTTGGAGCTTTATTCTGCAGCTCTCGAGTCAACTCTTCAATCTTTTTAATGTCAACGCTGTCATACAGAGATCTAGGCTTTGCAGTCTCTTTCTCTTCAGATTTTTTAAGCATGCTCTCGACAAAGCTGATATGGTCGCTCCTAGAATCATTTCTTTTTATAACCATAATTTTAAAATACTTAGGGATTATATAAGTCTTTGCAATTCAATTATAAAATGAAAAAGCCAAATAATCTCATTAAAGAAACTTCTCCTTATTTGCTACAGCATGCATATAATCCAGTTAATTGGTATCCGTGGAATAAAGAGGCTTTAAAAAAAGCGAAGAAGGAAAATAAGCCAATATTTCTTTCAATTGGATATTCAACCTGTCATTGGTGTCATGTGATGGAAAAGGAATCTTTTGAGGATGAAGAGATAGCCTCTTTTTTAAACAAACATTTTATTTCAATAAAAGTAGACAAAGAAGAAAGGCCAGATATCGATGCTGCTTATATGCAGTTCTCAATAAGAACAACAGGTTCAGGAGGGTGGCCGCTGAATGTTTTTCTCAAACCGGATCAAAAGCCTTTTTTTTCAGGAACATATTTTCCAAAAGATGGGAAATACAACCTCCCTTCATTTCTAAATGTCTTAAGATTCATTAAAAAACAATTTGATGAGTACAAAGATAATAAAGATAAGTTAGGGGTGGAGCTAAAACAGGGCAAGGAAACAAAACTGCATGAATTGAACGATGAGCCAATTAAAAATTTCAATAAAGTATTCGAGCATTATTATGATCATGATTACGGTGGCTTAATGACGATTCCAAAATTTCCAATAACAATTTCTTTATTATTTAATCTTGAGCAGAAAAAATATCTGGATGAGGTAAAACTCACATTAAGAATGATGGGTAACGGAGGGATATATGATCATCTTGCAGGAGGATTTTCAAGATATTCAACAGATCAATATTGGCTGGTTCCACATTTTGAGAAAACTCTTTACGATAATGCATTACTATTAGAGGCATATTCCAAGGCTTACGCCTTAAAAAAAGAAATTTACTTTAAAGAAAAGGCAGATGGAATTTACAGTTATTTGAAGACAACTTTGCTATCAGAAAATGGATTCTACTCCGGACAGGATGCGGATTCAGAGGGGGAGGAAGGAAAGTTTTATACATTCAAACTAGAAGAAATAAAACACAACACAAAACATCCGGAATTTTTCATAAAGTATTTCAATGTGACAGAAGGCGGAGACTTCGATGGAAAAAACATATTGCACGTAGCAGAAAATAATTTGTCAAAGAAAGAAAAGGAAGATATTGAATATGATAAAAAATTACTTTTAAAATATAGGAATAAAAGAGTCTCTCCTGAGATAGACACAAAAATAATAACCTCGTGGAATTCCTTGGCCATATCAGCACTTGCAATATATGGAAAATTGTGCAAAAAAGATGAGGCGGTGATAATAGCTGAGAAAACTGCAAATAAAATTTTAAGCAACTGCTTGAATGGGAAATCATTGCTAAGAATATTTGGAAAGAAAAAACTGCCAGGATTCTTGGAGGACTATTCTTTTCTATTTAATTCTTTGCTAGATCTTTATGAAGTTAAAAAAGAAAAAAATTATTTGCGAGAAGCAGAAAAATTGGCTGGAATAACCATAGAATTATTCTATAAAGACAATGGGAAATTTTCTTTTACTTCAACTTTAAATGAAAAGCTGTACACAGACATTCCATCAGCAGAGGATTCTGTAATTCCCTCTTCAGCTTCAATGGCAATTCTTGGATTGCATAAATTAAACAAACTAGCAAAGAACGAAAAGTATGAGGAGGTTATAGAAAAAACATTAAAGGCCAACATGGAAAGCATGAAAACAAATCCGCTGAATCATCAAGTTTTAATCCAAGTTTTATTTCACAAACTAAAAGCTTAAAAATAATCCAGTTTTCACAATTTTATGCCAAACTATCTGTTAAAAGTTTCGGAATTAATCACACTGTCTCCGACAGCAAAAGCAGTTCGCATAAGCCTAGATGGAAAACAATTCAGCTTTCAGCCAGGTCAGTTTATTATGATGGAGATGGATTTGGAAAAGACAGGAAAATTCAAGGTTAATGAAGGAAAAAACAGGATTCAAAAAAGGCCATTTTCAATGTCATCAAGCCCGCTGCAGAAAGATTATCTTGAAGTCACAGTAAAAACAACGCAGGAGGGATTTGTTTCAGATTACTATGTAAATTATCTTCAGCCTGGCGAGTTGGTTGCAGTTACAGGTCCATTCGGAAAATTCTACTTCGACGAGAAAAATACAAAACGAAATATTATGCTGATAGGAGCTGGTTCAGGAATCTCTCCTTTGATGTCAATACTCCGCCATGTTCATCAGAAAAAACTTCCAATAAAAACCCATATGACTTATTCAAACACGACAGAAGATGAAATCTTATGGAGAAAAGAAATAGAATCCATATCAAGCAGTTCAAAAGATTTTAGTCACGAATTTACATTAACAAGAGAAAATTGGAATGGAACTACCGGAAGAATAAACAAGGAAATGATTAAAAAATCCAATCTTAATTTAAAAGAAGCTGATTTTTATCTCTGCGGCCCTCCAGAGTTTGTAAGAGACATAGAAAATATTCTGCTTCTTGAGCTCGAGATTAAAAAAGAAAATATAAAGAAAGAGGTTTATAGTTAATTTCTTGAAAGGATAAAAGTTATATAGATTTATCTGCTCCTGTAGTGAGAGGGGCTGTAGTATAGCTTGGTCAGTACTCGACGTTCGGGACGTCGTAGCCGAGGTTCAAAAGCAAGAATTTATTTTTGTATGAAAATCCTCGCAGCCCCACTTTTTATGAAAGATAAGAATGTTCAGCTCAATTCTTTTTTTATCCTTTCTATTTGTCTTTTTAATTTTGGTATATCCTTCTTGATTATATCAAAAACAATATTTAAATCAACCCCAAAATAATGATGGATCATTTTGTCCCTAGTGCCTGAAATATTGTTCCATTCAACTTCCTTATGTTTATCCTTAATGCTTTTAGAGATATTTCTGACAGCTTCCCCTATAACTTCAATTTCTCTTATTATAGCACTCTGTTTTAATCTGTTGGTCGCAAGTTCTTCGCGAGATAAACCCTTAGAAAAGCTTTCTATTGCAGAAATACTATCCAAGATATGTTCAATAAAAGCCAAATCTTCTTTCTCTTTCATAGTATTCTTATCTCTTGCTTTAATATCTTTTCTTTTAAATAGGGGCTTATTCCATTATAGCTCACCAGATCGACCTTCTTTTTTAATGCCTTGCTTAATTGCATCTCTAGCCCCGCAAACTTAAAACCCATGTTCTTTGCAGGTTCAATGAGGATATCTATATCACTGCCCTTTCTTGCCTCTCCGCGTGCATAACTGCCGAAGACCCCTGCCCTCCTTACTTTGTTTTGTATTAGAATTTTAATTATCTTGGATTTTATCCCTTCTAGAAGTTTTTCTTTTCTGTTTTTAATAAGCGGGTAAAATCCATCATCAGCCATTTTTTGCCTTAATAGCAACTCTCTTTTAAATAGATCTACACCGAGATATTTTCTTTTTTTAGATATTTTATTATTATCTCTGATGGACATAACTCGATAATAATATCTCTTCCCGTTCCTCTTCTTGATTTCTGTGTATACCATACATTATTATACGTCTACATTATTTATAAATCTTTTTATGTGGTCGTACAAATTCTTTGTTCTGAAATAAAACCAAATAGTGGACTCGGCGGGAATTGAACCCGCATCTCTGCCTTGCGGAGGCAACATTCTGCCGTTGAACTACAAGCCCATAAACTTTATTAAATTTCTAAAAGTTTATATATAATTCTTCTTTTTAATCTTTGTATGGGTATCTTAGACATGCCTTGGTATGATCGCCCGGGAAACAGGCTGATAAAAGAAGGCGCTGAAAAATTAACCGATTCTGAATTGTTGGAAATCCTCCTCGGAAAAACCAAGCAGGAGAGTGTTGCAAAGCTTGCTAATAGGCTATTGAAGAAATACAATTTGAATAAATTGGAAGATCTGGATTTTCACGAATTAAAAAAAGAATGCAGAGATGATAAAGTTGCAGCATTAAAGATTCTAAGCTTCATCGAATTAAGCAAAAGATACAGGACATTGAAGAAGGGAGGATACAGCAGGAAGCCAATAGCTTCAGCAAGAGATGTCTACAACATATTATCAGAGAAAGTCAAGAGCTATAAGAAGGAAGTTTTATTTTCAGTGCAGCTAAACACGCACAAAGAAGTAGTTTCAATAAAAATTATTAGCATAGGAATATTGAATTCAACTCTGGTCCATCCTCGGGAAGTCTTTCAGGAAGCAATTAAGGAAAGCGCAGACTCAATTATTCTTGTTCATAATCATCCAAGAGGAAATTCCGCTCCGTCTCAGCAGGATATTGAAGTTACAAAGATTTTAGTTGAATCAGGGAAGCTGCTCTCAATACCTGTTTTAGACCACGTCATTATTGGAAGAGAGGGCTATTATAGTTTTGAAGAAAGAGGAAAATTCCCATTTTAAGAAATAGAAACCTTAAAAAAGCGGATTATCAGTGTATTTTTATCCAAAAACCTAATATTGGAGATTAAGACGGAGGTGTAAACATGGTTGAAGGGCACTGCATGAAATGCAAGACATCAAGGCAGATGAAGGATGCCAAGCAGGTTAAGATGAAAAACGGCAGAGATGCAGTTAAGGGAACTTGCATAAAATGCGGCACGAAGATGTTCAAAATCGGCAAGATGGAGTAATAATTCTTTTTTTATTTTTTTATTTTTTTATCTCTAAACTATTTTCATGTGACATATTTGACATATACCTACGTAAAATATATATAAAACAAAATAATTTTATTCTAAATGGTATCAAAAGAATTTGTAAGGATATATGCAAGAATTTGCGGAGATGGATGCTTAAGTGGAAGATATATTAGATACTCAAATAAAAATTTGGATCTTCTAGGGGAATTCGAGAGGGATATGAGGAAAGAATTTGGAGAGGTTACTTTAACCAAAGGAATACAAAATTCAGGAACCCCATTCTTGCAAGTACAACTTAAGCCAGTAGTCAAAGTTTTTTCAGACTTTGGCAGTTTTTTGAGTGATAAGATTAAAGTTCCAGGTTTCATAATAAAAGGAAATAAAATCTTAAAAAAAGAGTTTATTAGAACGTTTTTTGATGATGAAGGATCTCCAAATTTAAGGCTTTATAATAACACAAAGGAATGGAAGAGGAGTATAACTGTTTCCTCAAATTCAAAACAATTTCTCATTGGTATAAAGGTACTATTAAGAGACTTTGGAATCGGGACTAATAGGATAATAAGGAATAGTAAAAACATTGAAAGAGATAAAAGCTATAACTTGACAATATCCGGAAGAGAAAACTTTATGCTTTTCCAAAAGAATATAGGGTTCAAGTCCAATTTAAAAAATAGAGAAGTGGAATTTATTTTGAACAGCTATGGAAATACCTACCATAGAAATAGAAAAGAATTTAATGACCTTATTTTTAAGTTAAAAAACCTTAAAAAAGATAAGCGTAAGTTTTATAAACAAAATTTTAGGGAGATATTTATTGATGGACGGCCATAGTGCCCTGGTTCCACCCGATCTCGTAATTTCAGATTCTTGCGGGAGTTTGGTGAGAAGTTCGATCTCGGATTAATCGTCTTCCAGATGATTACGAGTGAGTTAAGCAGGGCAACGCCTATTACTGTACTGTGCTCATGCATGGGAACTTTTAGGTGCTGTTCATCACTAGAAAGTTTTATAATATAAAGATTAAGTTGATTCTAAATGAAACAGCCAAAAATAATTGCTTATCTAAAGCCGCAATGCGGATGGAGCATGGGTGTCAGGGCAGTTCTAGAAAAATATAATTTAAAATACGAGGACAGAAATATAATTGATGATCAAGAGCAGTTTCAGGAGATGGTTGAAAAATCAGGCCAGACTCTTTCTCCTTGTGTTGAAGTTAATGGAAAGATGCTAAAGGATGTTTCTGGGGAAGAGGTAGAAGATTATCTGGTAGAAAAGAAATATGTGAAGAAAAAAGAAGACCCTACAGATGTTCCAATAGACTCTGCTTGTTTAGGGCATTGAAATTTCATTTCAGCCGATGTAATCAGGATTCTCAACAATCTGGGTTATTTCAGGTTCCCTGGAGCGGAAGAATGCAATTCCGACAATGGTTGGTTTTTTGCAGTAAGGGCATTTAAAATAAAATCTTGACTCATCCAAAAAGCACGTTAGCAGATCAGGCATATGGATATCTTTTCTAACGCCAAATTTTAACTTTAATTCAACCCAAAATATCTTATTGCAATTTTTGCATTGAGCCTCTAACCCTTTAACCATTATTCATTATAATTAACCCAAGAGCTTTCTCATTATTAGTCTAAGATATTCTAATATGCCTAATCTAATTTTAAACACCAAAGCTTTTTCAAGAATAATCACTTAAATATGGATAGTGTATGTTTTTGCCCCCTCAGGAATTCCAGTTATTTGATTTTTCTTTTCCGTCCAAATAGGTTATTATTATGGGTCTGCTACTATCATCTTCTCCCAAGTAGCTGTATAAAATCTGGCCTTTTTTCAAACAGCTACCAACCACAACTAGTTTATTTATAGAAATGCTGAAAGTAGCTCTTTTCTGACTTACTTTACTTTTCCATCCAAGGTTTTGAAATTTTATTTTCATTTTTAAATGAAAGCATTATATGCTAATGCTCACATGTTAATATAGCGCTTTAAACCAACTCAGTCTGGTAAACTAAGGAATTTGCGCCGACGGAGGGATCTCCGCGTTCAAACGTTTCGAACCCTCAGAACAGGGTGTGTTCACCGCTTTTCAGGCGGTTGAGCTCACCAATGCTCAGCATCGGCTTTACAACCCTAACCGCAAGTTTTATATAATCTGAGCTTTTCTATTTTAATGAACATGGGTGTGTTTTGAGCTTATCAATGCTCAGCTTTCTGAGCATTAATTTTTTATCTGTTAGATATTTATCATTGTTTTCGTGGAACATTTGTTATTAATCATCAGTATTGATAACCAATATAAAGAACCAATAATATATAAACCTTTTGGTTCTTAATAATGTCATGTATCCAGTAAAAAAAGAAAGAATAATTCATGAAAAAGTTCTAGAGACCATGAAGAGTAATCCAAAAGGGCTGACCATGACAGAGCTAGTCCGTGGAACGAAATTCTCAAGAAAAGCAATTGAAAAGCACCTTCAAGTTCTAATACTAGAAAATGAAATCTACATGAAACAATTTGGTGTTACAAAAGTTTATTATCCCAATCACAGAATACATCATTTCGATTTCGAAAAAATAAGTTACAATAATAAAACAATCTGGTTCGACATTCTAGAAAATGAATATGGAAGATATTTGCTGATACAAAAAAAGAAAAAAGAAAATGGTGAATGGCAGCATGAGCATTCAATCACGATTCCATTAGGGCAAACAAAAGAGTTTTTAAAAGCTATTAATAAAGTTTTGAATTCTGCAAGAATGAAAACATTAATTAAAGAAATATAAAATATGGTAAATATCTTTATTAAAACTTATGGTTGCCAAGCTAATATAGCAGACTCAGAGGCAATTGCAGGAATCTTAAAGCAGAATAATCATTCTCTAGTTGACAATGAAGAAGAAGCAGACACAATCATAGTTAATACTTGCTCTGTAAAGAACGCAACTCAGTCAAAAGAACTGCATTATATAAAACAAAGATCAAAAAATAAGAAAGTTATCGTAGGGGGTTGCTTAACAAAAACTTTAGACGTCAGAAAACATGCTCCTGAAGTTACAGCAGTTTTCGACACAAACTCAATCTTAAAAATTCCTGAAATTCTGGAAACTGAGCAAGATCATTTCTCAAGCGCAAAAGAATCAAGGATAGTAGCGCCAATAATTAGAAAAGATAAAAATATTGGAATCATCTCGATAGGAGAAGGCTGTCAGTCTTCGTGTTCATTCTGCTCAACGAAATTAGCTCGCGGAAATCTCCGTTCTTATAGAATTGGCGACATCAAAAGAGCCTTTGAAAAAGCAGTTCATGAAGGGTGCAGGAAAATTTACTTAACATCTCAGGATAATGGTTGCTACGGTTTTGACATAAAGACAAATCTCCCGGAATTATTAAATGAATTAACGACGACAGAAGGAGATTATATAATAAGAATTGGAATGATGAACCCCTGGCATTTGACGAAAATACTTCCAGATTTATTAGAATCTTACAAGTCAGAAAAGATAATGAATTTCTTGCATATTCCAGTGCAGTCAGGCTCTGAAAAAATTCTAGAAGATATGAGAAGAATTCACACAGTAGAAAATTATCTTCAGGCTGTAAGAGAATTCAGAAAAACATTTCAAGGAATTTCAATAGCGACGGATGTCATAGTTGGTTATCCAACAGAAACAGAAGAAGATTTCATGTTAACCTACAGTTTGATAAAAAAAACAAAGCCAGAAGTATTAAACATTTCAAAATTCTCTTCAAGGCCAGGAACGAAAGCATCAGAATTAAAGCAATTATCTTCTGAAGTAATTAAGGAAAGGTCTGTAAGATTAAATAGTTTATATCAGGAATATAGAAAAAATAACTGCAGTATCACTTAGCCTTCTCAATCTTTATTGCTTCAACAGGGCATATCTCTTTGGCTTCCTGGTTTTTTGCTAGCTCTTTATCGTCGATAACACTTTTCTTAACTTTAGCCTTGGTGTTGTCATCGTTCATGTAGAAGTTCTCCTCGCAGGCTGAAACGCAAGCATTGCATGCAATACACTCATCCGTTACATAAACTTTGTGCTTTGCCATAGAAACCTTATCAACATTATCTTTTATAAATATTGCTTACCCGCCGCATCCACCAACTTTGTCTCCACAGCTACCACATTCATAACAATTAGGAGCTATCTGTCTCATAATATTACCACACATATTACAAGTTACACCCCTACTATTACCCTTGCTCTTTCCCCTCTCTTCACTTTCTAAAAATCCATCTTCATTTTTTCCATTAAAACCACCAAGCTCAACACTTCTCAATACCTGTTCGATGTCCCAGTCATCTATGGTCATTTTCTTATAAGTTTCAAATGCGCCATTTTGAGCTCCTATTAGTTTACTAACATCCAAACCTTTCTTATTATCCGCCACACTAATATCACCTAGATAATTTAGAGATATCCATTTAGCCGCATAATCAAATGGGGATGTCGCAGTTTTAATAAAAGGATCTCCATAAACCAATCCATTAGGTTCAAATCTATGAATTCTCCAAGTTTTAAGAAAATCTTCTAATTTAACTCCTCTCTTTAAAGCATTTGATGCTTGCATCCCCCCCATAGCAAGCAACGCACCTAAATCTGACCCTTGCACATAGGAGAGGAAAGCTACCTGTCCAGGTCTTCCATCTCCATATTCGCTAACAAGTACATGTATTGTAGTCCTATTAGGTCCAATTTTTACTTCTGTTTCATGGGCATTTCTCAAGCTTGGCAAATCTTCTCTTTCTCCTCTTTTTAATTCAACAAAGCTTCTTTCGCTAAGGTTCATTGCGCTCACAGGTTTGCTATTATCTCTAAAGATAGCCAGTGCTTTTAACCCAAGTTCATGCCCAAGTATATAGCCGTCATAAATCTCTTTTACAGTAGCTCTTTCAGGTAAATTGTTTGTTTTAGAAACAGCGCCAGAAAGGAACGGCTGAGTTGCTCCCAACATTCTCACATGCCCTTCAAATTCGATAAAGCCTCTCCCTTTCCCATCACCAGCAGCTGTATCGAAGATTTTGTAATGGTCTGGACTAAGATGCGGCGCTCCAATAACTGAGTTGTTTTTTGCAACAAATGTAGAGATATCATTTATTTGCTCCTCAGCATATCCAAGATTTTTAAATGCATTTGGTACTTCATCAATTGTTAAAGTGATTGTACCTCCGCCAGCAAGTTTCTTAAAAGTATTTAATCTGTATGCAGGTTCAACACCAGTGGTATCGCACCCCATTAAGAATGAAATCGTTCCTGTGGGTGCTAATAATGTTGCTTGCGCATTTCTAAATCCATCTTTTTCTCCAATTTCGATAACATTTTCCCAAGATTTATATGCTGCTTCTCTTAAATCATCAGGAACAAGTTCCCATGCGACATCATCAAGATTTTTATTATGTTTTTTCATAACTTCTAACATAGGTTTTCTATTAAATTCAAAATGAGTAAACCTTCCTAATTTTTCTGCCATCCCGGCTGAAGCCTCATAAGCATTCCCGGTCATTAAAGCAGTAATTGCACCTGCCCAAGCTCTGCCTTCCTCAGAATTATAGGCTAAACCTTTCCTCATTAATAATGCACCCAGATTAGCATAGCCCAATCCGATTGTTCTAAATTCAGGACTAATCCTTGCTATACTTTCAATAGGATAAGATGCTGCATCATTTATGATATCTAATGCAATTGAAGCTATCCTATTTACCTTTTGATATGCTTCCACCATAAAGTCTCCTACTTTATTACAAAATGCAAGAAGATTTGTAGATCCTAAGTTACAGGAAGTCTCATTTAGATGCTTATACTCAGAGCATGGGTTGCTGGAATTTATTCTTCCAGAATTTTTAGTTGTATGCATTTCCTGTATTTTAGTTTCATATTGGACTGCAGGATCTCCTACCCGCCAACTACCAAATGCAATCTCTTGAAGCATTCTTTTAGCAGAAATAGTATCTACAACTTTTCCGTCTATAACTCTTCTTAATTCTATCTTTCCATCCTCTTCTACTTGTTTAAAAAATTCGTCATCTAATCTGACAGAAATGTTTGTATTTTGGAAAGCCACAGTAGTGTATGCCTCACCATCCATTCCAGTTTCATATCCATTTTTCATTAAGACAAGGGCTTTTTTATCTTCCATTACTTTACTTCGGATAAATTTCATAATATCAGGATGAGCTTCTTTTGCTCCTCCTCTCATTGTTGTCATCCTTGCAGCTCTTCTGCTTTTCCCGCCAGACTTAATAGTGCCACCGAGATCGTCGTAAAATTTCCAGAAACTTAGTGGCCCAGAAGCCTTACCTCCGCCAGATAAAGGCTCGTTCTTAGCTCTTAAAGCACCAATATCCTGTCCAATTCCAGAACCTGATGAGAAAACTGCTATTTCATCAACAGCATGTTGTGCAATGCTTTCAAGATTATCACTAGGTCCTTTAATAAAGCAGGCATGACACTGAGGCCTTACATTACAGCCCTCCTCTATTTTTGTAATTTTTCCTGTTTTGGGGTCTCTATAATAATTTATGCCAGGGCTACCTTCTACCTCATATTCACCAAACAACCCCGCATTAAACTGTACAGGAGAATTGAATGCAAACATTCTATTGATTTGTATATGGGCCAATTCATCCCTGAATGCTTCTCTATCTTCTTCTGTCTTAAAATAACCGAGTCTATACCCTTCATCTGTAATAAAGTTGGTAATCCTTCCAATTAAATGCTTCGGAGAATACTCATGATCCTTTCCAATTTTTTTTCTTAATTTTTCTTTCCATTCATCTTTGGCGGGTTTATAGAAATATTTTTGAGCTACAATCTGAGCATCTATATCATCCCAAGATCTCGGAAACTCTGCATCATCCATCTCAAAGACAATGCTTCCATCACTGCCTGTAATTTTAAGAGGCCTAGTTTCATATTCTCCAACAGTTTCAAAAGGATCTATCTTACCATCAGTAAAATATCTATCAATAGTCAATCCTTCATTCCCCTCTTTTATTTCATGATAAACCCTTCCTACATCCAATCTGTCAAGATACCTTACTCCATTAAACTCATAAACGTGAATCTGTCCAGAATCTATTGCATAAGTCAATTTTTCAGTTGAAAAATTAGGATCATCTTGAGCTCGTATTAATTCATATGCAGAATCTAACGTAAAATGCCTTTCCCTATCATAAGATCTTAATAATTTAGGAGAATAAGTTGTAGCAATGCTATAAACCCTAGCATCTAAAGTTTCTCCTTCAACATCTATTTTTGCAATCGCGCTTTCACCCATTTTTTACCACATCTTTTTTTAAAACATTATTTTTTAATTTCCTTTATTTCTTTTTCAAAATCCTTTACGTCTTTAAAACTCCTGTAGACAGAAGCGAATCTTAAGTAAGCAACATTGTCTAATTTCTTCAAAGCACCTATCACTTTCTTGCCAATCTGCTCGCTTTTAATTTCGTTCGATTTTAATTTTCTCAAGTCTCCTTCAATTTTGTCAACAACTTTGTCAATCTGCTCCAATGTTATTGGCCTTTTCTCGCACGCTTTTATTATTCCCTTTCTGATTTTTTCTCTGTCAAACCTCTCTTTTCTTCCGTCTTTTTTGATGACATTCAAGTTTAAACTTTCAACTCTTTCATATGTTGTGAATCTCTTGCTGCACTTCAAGCACTCTCTTCTCCTTCTTGTAGAGTCAAACTCCCCTGTCTCGCGCTTGTCGACAACTTTTGTCTCTGTGCCACCGCAGTAAGGGCATTTCATCATTATACAATATGTTGTATATCATTAACTTATTAACAACAACATATAGTGTTTACTAAATAAAGCTTTTATATAAATATATAGCTATTATGAAATATATTCTACTTACTAACCTTTTTAGGCCTTACATCACCAGACTTGATTCCTCCGCTTGGAAATAATCTGTAAAGGTTCTTATGACCTGGCTCCTTTACAACATGGATTTTTGTTTCTATTGCAGCCTGGTCTCTTTCAGGAACAACTTCAACTCTAGAGTATGGTTGTGGGACAGCATAATAAGGAAATCCAGGAGTCATATTGCTCGCTCTTAATACTGTAATCCCATTATTCTCAAA
>Ga0209542_10011366_pt1 | contig 15787 bp, 22 predicted proteins | sample RifCSPhighO2_01_FD_184028 | JGI IMG/M metagenome (GOLD analysis project Ga0209542, IMG submission 184028) | Soil microbial communities from Rifle, Colorado - Rifle CSP2_plank highO2_0.1 (SPAdes) (version 2) | ecosystem: Environmental > Terrestrial > Deep subsurface > Rock core/Sediment ... | reverse complement strand
AACCGCAAAGCTGTCGCTTTTATCTTGCGGTTTCATATTCAATCAAATAGAAAAAGATATTGTTCGCTCACTGGGCAATTCACTCTTCGCTAAAGCAAAAAAGCATTCTTGCCCGTTCGCTCAGAAAGAGTAAATAGATTAACTCAAAATTTAGGGATAAATATCAAACATATTCCCTAAATTTCTGCGGTGTTAAGGTATTAAAGGTTTTATCCATATTAATAGGCTATTTTTTACTTCAGAAAGGCGAGTAAGCACAAAGCTCCTAAATATTTAAATAAACTCTTATTCATTTTCCCATATGAATTTATCCGAGAAATACCGAGCAAAGAAATATTCAGACATCTTGGGCCAGGACAACGCAATCGAAGAAGTAAAAATATTTTTAAAACAATTTCCAAAAAAGAAAGCTCTAGTTTTATATGGTCCAGCAGGAACAGGAAAAACTTCATTGGTATTAGCAGCAGTTAAAGAAAACAATCTTGAAGTCCTAGAATTAAATTCTTCTGATTTAAGGAACAGGACAAAGTTAGAGGAGACTTTAAAACCTGCAACGCAGCAGCAAGCTCTTTTCAAAAAAGGAAAAATTATTTTAATGGATGAAGTGGATGGCGTTACAGGAACAGACATAGGAGGCATACCAGAATTGGTAAATTTAATTGTAACTACAAAATATCCTATTATAATGACGTGTAATGATGTTTGGCAGTCAAAATTATCTCCAGTGAGGGCAAAATCAAAACTTGTTGAAATGAAGGCGTTAACACTAGATAAAATAATATCTATTTTATATAGAATAGCAGAAAATGAGAAATTTAATAAAAGTCCTTTAATCTTAAAACAAATAGCCATAAAATCCCAAGGAGACTTAAGAGCAGCAATAAATGATTTAGAATCTTACTCTTTATCAGAAATCCCAATAGACTTAACAGAAAAAAGAGATGTTGAAGATAATATTTTTAACATTCTAAGGAGATTATTCAAAGAAAGGGGGGATTTTCTTGGGTTGTTTGATAATACAAATCTTTCTTTAGATGAGGTATTTCTCTGGATTGAGGAAAACATTCCCAAAGAATATAAAAACGAAGTGCTTGCAAAGGCATACTATGCTTTAAGCAGCGCAGATGTATTTAGAGGCAGAATATATAAGAATCAATCTTATCGCTTTTTAGTTTATCAAAACATCTTTCAAAGCGCAGGAATTTCATATGCCAAACCTGGAATCTTGCAGGGCTTTACAAAATATGAAAGGCCAAAGCGAGTATTGAAAATCTGGATGAACAATCAAAAAATCGCAAAAAAGAAAACAATAGCTAAAAAATACGCAAGATTTGTACATTGCTCGACAAAAAGAGCTCTTTCAGATTTTCCTATTTTAAGGCCAATTTTGCGGCAGCCAAGTGTTCAAAAGAAGCTAGATTTAAGCGACGAAGAAATTGAATATTTAAAATAATTGCCAGTATTTTAAATCGCAATTCAGTCTTTTTTCAAGACAACGACATTCGTCATGCCTCTTCTCTTCCTTTCCACAATACCTTGACCTTCCAGCCTGTCAATTATTCTTGTCATTTTAGCCTTTCCAAATCCTGTCTTTTCAATCAAATCAGCCTGAAACACAGCTTTATTTTCGATTACCAAATCCAAAACTTGTTTTTCTTCTGGCCTAAAAGATGATAGGTCAACTTCTTTCTGAACTTTCTTTTCTTTAATTTTCTTAACAACTATTCTTTCGCTTTGTTTTGAAAATATTAAGACTAAAGAAACAATAATCAACAAACCAACTATGCTTAAAGACAAATAGGTCTGTTGAGTAATAGTGTAATACATCTGGCAGCTTTCGTGCCCCGCCATTGTGCAGCTTTCGTTTACAATTTGTCTTAAAGCACTATTGAATAAAAATATAATTCCGATTATAACTAAAGATAGTCCTATTAATAAATATCCAACATTTTTATTTTCCATAAGTATCAAAAAATATAATCCTTAATAAATGTTATGAATTTATCTTGTATATCACTCGTATCTTAGTTGTGAAACTAGTTTCACAAAAGCTTTTATATAGGTGCTTTATTACAAAATGCTATGACATTGAAAGAATTCAGAAAATCATTGAATGGAAAAGAGGTAGAAGGTGAGATAATAAAGACGATATTTCTCTCTTTACTAACTTCGTTTATAACTTTAGGCATTTTATATTATCTTAAATTAAAGTATGTTTCAGATTTTATCCCTAAATATGGATTTGCATTATTCTTCGCAATTTTGTCTTATTCTTTTATTCTTCCGGCAATAAGGCAAGTTCGTGCTTATAAAGAATTTCCGTGCATGTCAGGAATGATGATAGGCATGACTCTAGGAATGATTGCAGGATTCTTGCCAGGATTTTTCATTGGTTCAACAAATGGAATGTTTTATGGGAGTATTTTTGGGATGGCGATAGGAATATTATTTGGGACGTGGGCAGGTTCATGTTGTGGAGTTATGGGATTTATGGAAGGAATAATGGCCGGGTTCATGGGAGGAATAATGGGGGCGATGACTTCTGTTATGATGTTAAATGATAATCTAAAATTTGCGGGAATTATTGTATTCATTATTTCTGGAGTAATTTTAATTGGACTCAAATATATGGTGTTTGCAGAATCAAGAACATTGAAAAGAAAACATAAAGATTCTGAAATGTTTATAATATCTTGGAGTTTTATATTAACAATTATCACAACTTGGTTAATGGTTTTTGGACCGAGGAGTGGATTGTTTTCATGATTATAAAAAAGAATGCCCTATATGGAATAGGAACAATTTTGATAGTTATAATTGGAATCGCATTTTTATCTTTAAGCTCAAGCAAGATAATAAACTCACAAGTTATATCAAATAATCAAGATGTTCAGATAATTAAATTATCAGTTAAAAACGGGCAATACATATTAGAACCTTCTAAAGTAAAGAAAGACGCCCTGGTTAGATTCGTGGCTGACATAAACAATATGCCAGGCTGCTCAAAGTCAATTAGAATGCCCGCTTTTGAAATTTCTAAAACATTTACTTCAAATGATAATATCTTTGAGTTTACCCCGGATAAAGCAGGAACATTTAACATTGCTTGCTCAATGAACATGTATAAGGGAACTTTGACAGTCTTAGAATCTAATGGTGCTAAGTCTAATTATGTAGAACAAAAATCAAGTGCAGGAAGCACTTGTGGTGCTGGAGGCGGAGGTTGCGGGTGCGGAGGATAAAATGAAAATAAAGAGATTGCCTAAAATTTCGCTACATCAAGATTCTGGCAATTGAATCTTGAGTGCCATCAAGGTTTAGAGAAAACCTTGAGGTCCCCACAGCAAGCTGATGGAGTATTTCCGCGAAATGCCTGGGAATAGTGGGTTATTAAAAGTCCCCTATAGAAAGAGTTATAAGTCTTGTATTAGTTAATATTAGAATGGAAAATAAAAAATTAGGGTTATTGTTAATTATAATCGCACTTATAGTTGGAGGAATTTTTATTTACTACATGAATATTTTGTCTAAACAATCTAAAGAATTTGGATGTTTTGAAAATAAAGATTGCTTTGCTATTGAAAAGGGGTTTTCTATTTCTCATTTTGCCATAGGAGTATTCTCTTTTATTTTAGCTTTGGGTTTTTATTTATTATTCTTTAATAAAACAGAAAAAGCAATTTTGGATAAACTCGAAAGAGAAAAGAACCATGAAATTGAAGATGAAAGATTTAATATTCTTCTAAAGGCATTAGATTCATATGAACGGAGAGTTGTAAAGGCAGTAAGAGAACAAGAAGGAATTACACAAAACACCTTACGTATAAGAACAGATATGTCAAAGGCTAAATTAAGTTATGTTTTACAAGAATTGGAAAAAAGAGGAATTGTAAAGAGAATAGAGAAAGGGAAGACTTTAGCTATATATTTGAAAGTCTAAATTACCTTTATGAACGTTCTAATGCCAAAATTTGAGCTTTTTAGCCGTTTTAGTGGTTATCGTTCAGACCATAATATCTAATAACTCTTATTTTCTATACCATATATGATAAAACACAAAAATGACGAAAACGTTAACCATATAATAAACATTACAGAGGATTTGGTTAATTGGGTTACTATCTTTTCAAATCCTCTGTCTGGAGAATTCAAATGAATGATAATATAATCAACCGAATTCTCCATAATAAAAAGAAGGAACAAATTTCAAATTCTTACATAACAGTATTGATTGTACTGGTTGCTCTCATAATGTTATTTAATCAATGGCAGTTATCTTCTCTGAAGATTGGCGGAAGCGGTTCAATAAAAATTGTTTCAGCGCAAGAAATAGATAAAATAACTTCTACTGGTCAGGCAGTGGCCTCATTATTTCCTATTGATGAAATTTCAAGTGAAGAAGATGCAATTGCTATAATGATTCCGCAAGGAACACCAGAATATGGTGAAGCGATGGGGCTTTCTTTTGATGACCCAGTTAATTCAATGGAGCTTCTTGCTCGCTCATATAATGCTGTTAAACAAGAGACTAAACAAGATTATCCCGAAGTATGGCAAAGATATCTTAACTTAGCGACGAAACCTGTTGGAATAAGTTGTGAATTTTGCTGTGGTGTCGGCCCTATAGGTATAACAAACGCTGGTGATTTAAGATGCGGATGCAAACACAATCCTGCTGTACAAACACTTACAATGCTATTAATGAAAGATACAGATTACAACGATGCTGAAGTTTTGCGAGAAGTCATGAAATGGAAAGCGCTTTTCTTCCCAAGAGATATGGTTGAGCTTGCATTGAAAGCTTCCGGCGGAGAATTAGAAACTAACCTGCCTGGAATGGTCGGAGGATGTTAATTATGAAAAATGAAAGGAGGTTATACTAAAATGAATAAAAATCTTTTGATTGTTTGTGTGCTTGTTGTTTTGTTAGTTGTTTCAATTGTTCAGGCTGTACAACTTAACTCTATTAAAAGCAATGCTGGAGAACTTAGCGCGGTTAAAAAAACTTCTAGTGGAATAAAGAGTGCATCCAATGTAAAATCGTCAGGAAGTTCTGGCTCTACTCCAACAAATCTTCAAAATCTGCCTGGAATGGTCGGAGGATGCTAATAAAATTAGTTCAATTTTTATTTTACTTGAAATATATTAATTACTAAAATGGAAAAGGAAAAAACAAATACTGCAAAACCACTGAAAAAAGTTGAAAGTTTCATAAATACTAATTTAAATAGTCTTTTATTAATTATTCTATCCTTAATTTTAATTGTATCTATTTTTAGTTTTATGTTAGGATTCGGTGCAAGGAGCACATTAAATCAAAAGATAGAAGAAGCAAGAATTTTAGCAATTCCAGTAAGTATTCAATTGAAAGTTATTAATTGCAATGGTTGCGCTGATATTAAAGAAATTATTAGTTCCATAAAAAAACAGAATGTAAATATAACTAGTGAGCAAGTCTTTGGTTTTTATGACCTAGAGGTAAAGCAATTGATTTCTGATTATGAAATTAAAACGCTTCCAACAATTCTTATTCTTGGAGAAATAAGCAGCAATAAAATAAAATTTGATAATTTTGAAAAAGTAAATGATGCATTAGTATTAAAACAACAATTAGCTCCTTATTTAGACATAATTACGAATAATCTTAAAGGGATTGTAGATATTATAGAAGTCGTAGACTCGTCATGCAAAAATTGCATAGGATTAAGTTCTATCCCATCAACCCTTAGTAAATCCGGAGTTTCTATAGGTGATTGGAAAAAAATAGAATATACTTCGGCAGAAGGAGCAGCTGCGATAAAGAAATATTCACTAACACATGTTCCAACAGTATTAATATCAAAAGAAATTAATTATTACGACAATATTAAACAAACACTCACCCAAGCCGGAGCATCTAATAAAGGAGATTATTATTCACTTCATTCGAAATCTCCCCCATATAGAAATATAACAAGTAATAAAATTGTAGGATTAGTTGATTTAATATTAATATATGACAAAATCTGCAGCAATTGTTATGATGTTAATTTAAATAAGGCGGCGTTAAAAAACCTTGGCATCTTTATTAATACTGAAAAAACTTATGATATCAGTTACTCTGAGGCTAAAAGTTTAATTGCAAAATATTCTATCGAAAAAATTCCAACAATGATTTTATCCCCAGAAGCAAATTCGTACCCTGGTTTTGCGAATGTCTGGCGGCAAGTAGGAACCATAGAGAACGATGAATGGTTTGTTATGCGAAAACCAGAAGTTCTTGGCAACGTGACAGGTATAAAAAAATAAAAGATGTCAAAAATAAAATTAATTTCATTAGTAGCAGGGATATCTCTAATTGTAGTCTTAGCATTTGTTTTTTTTAATAACTATTCTAAAAATGCTTCTTCAAAGTTCGAACAAACAGAATTCAATAAAAATGTTATGCTTACTGGATATACAAAAGAATTCACAATTGTAGCTTCCCAGTTTAAGTTTGAACCAAATAAAATAGAAGTAAATAAAGGAGACAAGGTAAAGATAACATCATATAGCAATGATGTCCCACATGGTTTAGCATTGCCCGAGTTCGAAGTATATTTATACTTAGAAAAGAATGCTCCAAAAACTATAGAATTTATTGCAGATAAAAGTGGAAAGTTTCAGTATTTCTGCAACACATTCTGTGGCGATGCCCATAGCAGTATGAAAGGAGAATTAGTAGTTAATTAATTTAAAATGAAAAAACACATTTTTCTCTTGATACTTAGTTTATTATTTTTAATCCAATTAGTTCAAATTGTAAGTTCTCAAAATGACTTTCCTGCCAATGTCCAGAAAATTGAAGATTATAATAAACAACAAGCGGCATTTTATTTAAAGAATCTATCTTTTTTAGTCGCCTTTCTTGTCGGAGCCATAAGTTTTCTTAGCCCTTGTAGTTTTGCGCTAATTCCACCATTTTTTGCTTATAGTTTTAAAGAAAAAAGACAACTGGTAAAGATGACTCTTGCTTTCTTTCTCGGATTTACTCCAGTTTTTGTTATTTTGGGATTAATTGCCTCTTTTTTAGGCAAAACGATTGGCATATTTCAGCAAAGCAATAAAGTGTTTGTGGTATTATCTGGATTTTTATTAATCTCATTTGGGGTGATGACTATTCTCGGGAAAAATCTCCCTGGATTTCATTCAAATAGAAAAATTAAGAGAAACTTCATAGGAATATTTCTATTTGGAATGCTTTTTGCTTTAGGTTTTAGTGCATGCATGGGCCCGGCCATCTTTGGAATTCTTGTTATCGCTGGTTTGTTAAATAGTCATTTATATGCTGGATTTCTTATGCTTTTTTACTCATTTGGCTTGTTTGTTCCATTTTTCTTGGCAGCATTTTTGTTTGATAAATACAATCTTGCTAAATTTTTATCTAAAATAAACTCACGAATTGGATTCCCGATAACAAACATTATTGCAGGAATAATACTTGTTACATTGGGATTGGTATTTATTTTCTATGGGGGCACATTTATTGTGGAATATCTTGGCCTAGGAAGTTTAAGTGTTAAAAACTATGCTCTCCAGAATATGATAATTTCATCCAATAACTCCGAGTTCATCGGAGGAATTGCTCTTATTGTATTTATCTTATTTTTATGGTTAACATTAAGGAGGAAGAAAAATGAAAAATAATTATGAAAAGGATTTGGAATATTATCATAAAATAATGAGAGTAAAAGTATTTGTTATTATCTTAGTTTTATTTGTTTTTTTAATTTTATTAATGGTTTTTTACTATTCTCCACAAAAAGCAGAGGTTAATCTTATTGAAGCGGTTGTCTTTGAAAAACTTGTTAAAAATCAAGAAACTTTTGTTTTAAATGTTCATACTCCTTATGATGGCGAGATAGAGGGGACAGATGTAATTATTGAAGACTGGCAGAATATAAATAAATACAAAAAAGATTTACCTGCTGATAAAAATACACCAATAGCTATTTATTGTAAATCTGGGAGAATGTCCGCATCAGCAGCACAACAACTAACAGCCCTCGGTTATAAAAATATTTACGATCTAAAAGGAGGAATGATTGCGTGGAAAGAAAGCGGTAAGGAGATAATTGAAAATAAATAAAATGGCAGAGAGAACAAGATGCGAAATTTGCAACAGAGAATTTAAAGATATGGGCGGATTAGCCGGGCATAACAAAGCGAAACATTCAGAGTTATGGATAAAACCTTTGATTAAAGCACAAAGCAGGAGGTTTTATCCATTAGAGAAAACTGACAAAACCGTGCTACAATCATCAGTTTTATCTATAGTTGTAAAACCAAAGAAAATGTTGCCAATTAGAAAAATAAGAAATTGGAATCTTTTTATCATTGCACTAGTTGTTATTATAGTCATAACCGTCTTGGGTATTTCAAGCATTGAAAGGCTTCCACCAATAGATATGGCTGGCCATATTGAATCAAATCCTGTTTCACATATTCTGAAAGAACCAATGCCAATTGCAATTCAAAAACATATGCTTGAACATGCAGACGGCATTGAGAAAGGGCGTGGAGGGGTAATTATTAACTATAATTGTAAGGATTATGTGTGTGAACCTGATTTGATAGGTAACCTAGAAACATTTGCTATAAAATATAATTATGTTTATGTTGCTCCATTTAAAGGAATGAATGCCAAAATAGTCTTAACTAAATTAAATAAAAGAGAAATTCTAGAGGAATATAACAATGAAACAATTGAGAAATTTATCAAATATTGAGTATTCGGATAATTGGGGCATATATTGCCCGGAATCTCCAAGGGATATTTCTGGAAAACTAGTGGTTAAATCAACAAAAATATCCATATTAAAATTAACTTTCATAATGTTTATATATGCATTCCAGTTAATTGTATCATTAAAGAACGGGAATGTATAGACAGAGATTCCACAACAGAATGTAACCTAATCATGGGGAATCTCTGTAAAATGTAATAAGGTAAGTAAAATATGAAAATAAAAAAAACAACATTATATTTTGTATTTGTCTTAATTTTAGTAGTTGGAGCAGGTTTCTTCTTTTTAAAAGGAGGAAATTCATCTTCTACAGGCGATGTTGCAGTTGGAAGCGGGAATGTTCAAAAAATAACTCTTAGTGAGAAAAACTCAAATTATTATCCAAACACTTTAAATGTAAAAGCAAACCAACCTGTAAGTATAACTCTTGATAATAGTGTTGTGGGATGCTTTCGTTCTTTCAATATAAAAGATTTAGGAGTTTCAAAATATGTTAGAACCCCTCAAGAAACAATAGATTTTACCCCAACCAAGAAAGGAACCTTTACCTTTGCCTGTAGCATGGGCATGGGTTATGGTAAGATAATTGTTGAATGAATTAGAAAAATCCGAAAATTAATTTCTATCACTATATGGATAAAACCTTTAATAATAGCACAACAAAATAGGTTTTGTCCATTAGAGAAAACCGGTTAAGCAGTGCGGCAATTATCGGTTTTCTCTATAAATTCTTTTTCTTGAAAGAGCACCAATCGCACCAAGGTTTATTACAAGGCTGCCAAACTGAAGTTGTTTCTATTGTTTTTATTAGCTCTAGGGTTTGAGATTTTAGTTTTTCAAGTTGCTCTGGAGTTCTAGTAGAAAGAATTGTTTTGTTATGTGCAAGGAAATGCCAAATTAATTTAACTTTAATTTCTTTTCCTAAGATTTCCTGCAAACCTAAATTATAGAATGCTAACTGTCTGTCTACGTCTATTTGTTCTTGGGACTTCAAGGAATCATTTGTTTTATAATCGTGGATTTCATATTCTCCATCTTTGTTTAAAACAACTCTGTCAATGTAACCTTGGATAAAGTATTCTTTATTATTATCCAAGGGAAATAATATTCTTTTTTCTATGTGTATTGTGTTTTCAATAAAAGGTTTATTTTTGTAGTAATAATCAACTAAGAATTTAATTCCTTTATTGAAATAATCCTCGACTTTTAAATAACCATTTAATCTGTACTCTTTTGAGAAATTTTCATTCCAAAGATTTGCATATTTTGTTATTAATTCATCTGCATCATGAAAATTTCTTAATTTTATTTCTTCATAAAACCATTCTAGAGATTGATGAACAATATCTCCTAGATATAGCTCAATGCTTTTTGGAAGGTCTGGAAATGTTTTATCAATGTATTTTATTTTAAATGCTTCTGAACAGTTTTCAAAAAGCCAGAGCCTTGAATGAGAGTAAATTTTTTCCATTTATATTCAAGAATTGTAAGGTATAAATACTCTTTTATCCTGTTTATGAAATGCAAACGAAATTTAAAAGACATCAGAAAATTAAATTACTGGCAGACCCAGATAATGAATATGTCGAATATTCTGAGGAATATGACGAAGAAAAGCCAAGAATAAGAAAGGGAATGACTGGAAAGATAAATATTTTATTGCCCAATGGGAAATATCATGTGGAGATTCTTGATAAAAAAGGAGATGTTATCGCTTATGTTCCGATGAGTGAAGAATATTTACAAAGTGATGAATGAAGAGAATTCGAAAATTTAAAAAATAAAAATAAAAACAATGAAGATTTAGTTTTTCGCAAGAGCGAAAACGTTCTTTAGAGCAACAATTATTGTAGCTGGTACAAACAAAACGATTAGTGCATTTAGTATTCCGTCGAACACTAGCACTCCAGAAGTCACGCTTTGACCTAAAGCGCTTACAATTACTAAAGCTGTTCCGGATAGAAGGAAAGGCGATGTTTCTTCATCAGCAATATTCAATAGTCCAATTACAATTCCTAGGACAACTAGAACGTAAACCATTCCAGAGCCGATTCCCCCACCGATTGCTGTGATTATACCAAACAATGCAGCTAGGATTACTCCTATCAAGAAAGCCCAACTTCCTATCTTATTGCCTCCTTTTTTGTATTTAGCCATTTCAACCTCCTTTTAATATGTATTTTATAAAGAATATTTTCATTTATATACCTTTTGATTATGAATTTTCGATTATTTTATCTTTAAAATTTTGAGCGCCTTAATTATCTCTTGAATTATAGTTTTAATATGGTTCTCTTTTATATCTTCATTTAAAGAAATTCTAATTGAGCTGTTTATATTTTCTTGATTTAATTTGATTGCTTTTAACACATGGTCTTCTCTTTCTTTTTTGCTGTCACATGCGCTTCCTGCTGAAACATAAATACCTTTTTTGGATAAAAATAAAACCAGAGAATTTGCATCTGCACTTGGAAAAGAGACATGAATATTATTGTAAATTCTATCGCTTTTAGAGCCATTAAGCATTCCCCCTATTTTTTCTAATTCGGTGATTAATTTATTTCTTATCTCTAAGATTTTATTTTTATTTATCTTTTTAGTAATTTCCAGGGCTTTTGCCATTCCCATAATTCCTGGAACATTTTCTGTTCCGCTCCTTAAATTTCTTTCTTGTCCTCCACCGAACATTAAGGGAGAAATATTTGCCTTTTCTTTTATGTATAAAAAACCAATTCCTTTTTGAGCTCCAATTTTATGCCCTGAAGCAGAAAGCAAATCTATGTTAAATTTTTTTACATCAATATTTAATTTACCAAAACTTTGAACTGTATCTGTATGGAAAGGCAAATTATTTAATTTGCAGAGCAAACCGATTTTTTCAATATCTTGAATTGTTCCTAGGATGTTATTAACATGCATTATTGAGACGAGTAAAATATCTTGGAGATTATTTTTTATTTCTTTTTCTAGGGTATCTAAATTTATTATTCCCTCTTTATTTACTGGAATCTTGATTATTTTGTATTTTCTAGCCTGTAAATAATTACAGGGCTCTTGAATTGAAGGATGCTCTATTTCGCTAATTATAACTATTCTTTTGCCTGGAAATGCCCTTTTCAGGCCTTGAATTGCTAGATTATTAGATTCCGTACCTCCTGATGTAAATGTGATTTCTTGAGGCTTTGCGTTTATTTCTTTTGCTAAAATTGTTCTTGCCTTGTTAATTGCTTCTTTTGCATTTTCGCCTAATGCATGCAGGGAAGAAGGATTTCCATATTTTTCTTTAAAATATGGAAGCATCTCTTTTACGACTTCAGGGCAAACTTTAGTTGTTGCTGCGTTGTCTAAATAAAGTGGTTTCATTATGTCAAGGAACTTGACGAAAACCACACCATTCATAGTGCGGTAGTTCCTTGAGCATCCAAAGCACGAGTGCCTTTTTAAACTACTGCTTTTAAGCTGTGGTGGCACGTCGTGCTTTTGATATTAACTACTAGAATAAAGTTATGAATGTTTATAAACCCTTAATGTTATATATAAATTAATAGACAAATAGGAAAGATGAAGATAAAACCATATGTTCAGAAACTTGAGGGGTCTAAAGAGTATAAAATCTTTAGGAGCAAATATCCTGATTCTTTTATGACTGCTGGTTTTTTTATTTTAGATTATGAAACAGGGAAGAATGTACATCAGGTAGATTTTTATGTTCCTACAGAAAAGAAAGTAGCTGCTTTTACCTTGGACCAGGGAGTTAGTTTACAATTGCTTGATATGGTTAATGTTACAAAGACTCCGGAAAAATTAGACATAAACACAAATATAGATCTGGATGCTTTAGGGGGTATTTTAATGGACGAGATGCACAATAGGGGGATGTCTGAACAGATTAGGAAGATTATAGCAGTTATTCAAACTGTTAATGGTAAAAAGATATGGAGTTTGAATTGTGTTCTTAGCGGAATGGAAATTTTAAACTCTCATGTTGAAGACGAATCAAGAACTGTTTTAAGGATAGACAAGACTTCTCTTATGGATATTATGAAAAAAGTTCCTTTGAATGAAATGGCCGCTAAGCAGGGAAAGGGAGACGTCAAGGCGGAGTTAAAGAATCTTGAGAAATTGCAATCTGAGATAGAAAAAGAGAAGGAAAAATTGAAGTTGGAAATAGATAAAAAACAAATTAAGCAGGTAAAGTCTGAAATGAATAATTCAATTCAGGATAAGAAAAAGACGAAGTAATATAATAAGAACGTTTTTATATTTGCATTAATTGTTTAAAGCATGAAAAGAGGGAAGTTTTTGTTATTGGCAGCGGCATTTGTATTGATATTTGTTTTTTTGTTTAGAGTTGAAGCAGCTAGTTCTGTGGCGAATAATAAGAATGACAGTGATTCTGTCTCTTTGGTGAATAGTGCAGAATGTTTCTCAGAGTATAGATGTGAGGACTGGGGAGAATGTATCGAGGGGCTGAGAAGCAGAACATGCGAGGATACGAAATGTGGCCGAAGAGCAATAATTGAGAGAAAATTTTGTGATGAGTTAACTTGCAAACCGCAGATAAAATGCAGCAGTTGGGGTGATTGCATCTATATTGACAAGACAGAGGATATTCTTGGAGGGAAGATAAAATTCGGAGGATATCGAAGTAGAGTATGCAGGGATGTAACGGGATGTATAGATGGTTTTACAGAAGAAAGCTCTTGTGAAGAATCTTATGACATTGAACTAAGGGAAGTTAAAGAATGTGGCCAGAGATATATGGTTGCGATAGATTCTTTGTCTAGAAAGGAAATTGCAAAGATAAATCTAGAATCTTGGAAGAGTAGAAAACTTGATTTAATATTCACTTCTGGGAATACAGCTTATTGCCCGACTTGTTACAATGGTATAAAAGATACAAATGAAACAGGCATTGATTGTGGGGGAGATTGTAAACCTTGTAAGAGCGAGAAGAACTTACCTCTGGGGTTGCTAATTTTTGGTTTTTGGTTTTTGTCATTGGTATTTTCTATTTTAATTGCTAGGGAATTAATTATTTCCAGGAGAAATGTCAAGAACCCTCGGAATAAATTCCGGGGCGTGCTTGATTCTTGATCACATCAAAATAGAATATTTTGATGGCACAAAAATCTTTGATTTTTATTGCTAAGAAATCCTAGGGATTTCGAGGTGTTCGAAAATCTCAGATTTTCGACATGCTCAAGAATTGTTTTTTCTTTATATAGCAACTGACTTAAGTATGGACAATTAGGTTGATTAGGTTACTTGGTTTTCCTAATTGTCCATTAGAGATTTAGGGTAATTGAGTTACTTTTTGTCCCTAAATCTCTATAATTCCCCAAATTATCAGTTGCTATATTAGAGAGAACAAAAAGCAATGAGGAAATATTTTGGTCTCTCGTTATAAATATAAACAATTGCATGACTTATAGAAAAGCTTATAAACTATAGGCACCATAGCAACTATAGATCAAAATGGATATAACAACAATTCAGTTAAGTAAAGAAACAAAAGAAAAAATCTCAACATTCGGCTTAAAAGGAGAAAGCTATGATGAAATAATAAGAAGAATATATTCTCTGGCTGCAAAAGAGCAATTAAGAGAATTTTTGCTTTCTTCAGAGGGAACTATTTCTATAGAAGAGGCTAGAAAAGAGTTGAATAAAAAATGGCCAAGGTCGAGATAGTTCTATCTTTATTTGAAGAAATTCAGAAAAAATTTAGAGGTGAAGCACATGAGGTTATTGATTTAATAGAAACTTTAGAGAAAAATCCTCACAAAGGAAAAGAATTAGGAAATGTTGGGGGAGTGGTTATAAAAGAATTAAAATATAAAAATTTTAGATTTTACTTTATTACAGATGGATATAAGTTAAAATTAATGAATGAATCAAGTCTAGTTGATTTATTAATAAGATTTGTACGAATGTCTAATAAAAAAGACCAACAGCAAACAATTAATGAAATAAAAAAGATATTGTCTAATTTTGGTCCAGGGGGATTTAATTTATAAAGAAGTTTAGTTTTTGCAAACTTTTCTATACTCGCCGTAAAGACAAGCTTTTAATACTTGTAAACCTATTCAAATAGACAAAATGGGAAAAGAGGCGAAAACAGCTCTTGTAGCAGTTGTAAATGCATTTTTAATTCTTTCTTTAGTTGCAATTGTTTTGTTTTCTGTGTCTATTAGAGCTAGTAATTCAGGTTCAAGCGGGAATGCGAATTTGACGATTTATGATAACGCACTACCAGATGGCTCAATTAAATTGAGCAATTATAATATAACTTTTTCTGCAAATTATACTAATTCGTCAAATAGTGTTATCAATGTTTCAAATGGAAATGGCTTATGCCAAGTAGCTTTTAATTTTACTGGAACTTATACTGCTCTGACAAATATGACTTTTAATTCTACTAACTTTTTATGGATTTATAATAGATCATTTAATTATAAAGGAGATCATTTTTTTAATGTTACTTGCACTAGTAGTTTTGGGAATGTAAGTTTAATTGATAATTTTACTGTGACGAATACTGCTCCAGTAATAACTACTTCATTGGGTGGATCTTTTATAGATTTTGATGGGGATACTGGAACAAATGACTATTGGCAATGTAGTGAAGATACACTTTGCACTTATAATTTCACTGCTAATATTACAGAACCTGACGTCAATGATGTTTTGACATATAATTACACAGCTTCTTCCAATACTACCTTGGCTAATTTTACTATCAATAGTTCTTCCGGTATATTGGCAATAAATGTAACAAATAATGCTACAACAGGAAATAAACAAATAGAATTAAATGTTTTTGATACTGGTCCAGACGCGACAACAAAGTCAGGGATTTTAAGAGTAAACATCACCGCAGTGAACGACGCCCCACAATTTGTCAATCTTGCAAACCAGAGCTTCAATGCAAGCTCTTTATTTGAATATGTAATTAACGTCACAGACGAAGAAAACAATATTCCATTTACATTCAATATAACCTTTCTAAATTGCACGAAAGC
>Ga0209542_10011362_pt1 | contig 15788 bp, 19 predicted proteins | sample RifCSPhighO2_01_FD_184028 | JGI IMG/M metagenome (GOLD analysis project Ga0209542, IMG submission 184028) | Soil microbial communities from Rifle, Colorado - Rifle CSP2_plank highO2_0.1 (SPAdes) (version 2) | ecosystem: Environmental > Terrestrial > Deep subsurface > Rock core/Sediment ... | reverse complement strand
GACCTTGGGTCATGGAACGAATCTCGGTGGTATATCCAAACATTTCTGATAGAGGAACTTTAGCGTGAATTACTCTTAACATTCCTCTCTCTTCCATTCCCTCTATTTGTCCTCTCTTTCCGGAAAGCGAACCGGTGATATCACCCATAAACTGTTCCGGCATGACGGCATCCACTTTCATAATCGGTTCAAGCAAAACAGGTCTGGCTCTTTTAGCGGCATCTTGAAAGGCCTGCGAAGCGGCAATTTTATAAGCGATTTCGGATGAGTCAACATCGTGGTAAGAACCGAATGTTAGTTCGCAAGAAACATTAACCATTTTGTAGCCGGCCACAATCCCCCTATCCATGGCCTCGTGAACTCCCTTTTCACAAGCCGGAATAAATTCTTGCGGAATAACTCCTCCTTTAATTGAATCAATGAATTCAAAATCCTCGTATCGTTTAACATTTTTTGAAATTTTTGCTCCCTCTTCAATCTTCTCAAGCGGTTTGATGTTTAATTTAACATGACCATACTGACCCTTACCACCCGTCTGCTTAATATATTTGTGTTCTGCTTCTGCCGTTCCAAGAATCGTCTCTCGATAGGCCACTTGTGGTTTACCGACATTAACCTCAACAGAAAATTCTCGCTTCATCCGGTCAACCATAACTTCAAGGTGCAACTCCCCCATACCGGAAACAATAGTTTCGCCCGTCTCAATGTTTGAAGACACCACAAAAGTCGGGTCTTCGTCGGAAAGTTTCTTGAGAGCCATACCCATTTTTTCTTGGTCGGCCTTTGTTTTTGGTTCAATACGAAGAGAAACCACCGGTGCCACGAATTTAATTGGGTCAAGAATAATCGGTTTGTCTTCATCGCACAAAGTATGTGATGTTTTTGCCGATTTAAGTCCTACCGCCGCCGCAATTTCTCCGGCGAAAACTTTTTTAACTTCTTCTCGTTTGTCCGCTTGGAGTCGCACAATACGACCCAATCTTTCTTTTTCACCTGTGGTTGAGTTATAAACATAAGTTCCAGCCTCTATTGTCCCGGAATAAACACGGAAGAAAGTTAACTGTCCAACGAACGGGTCATTTTGCAGTTTGAAAGCAAGGGCTGAAAACGGTTCTTCGTCAGAAGCTTTTCTAAATATTTCCTCACCTGTCTTTGGATCCAGACCTTTAACAGGAGGAATGTCTAACGGGGAAGGCAGATATTCAACAACTGCATCCAAAACCAGTTGGATACCCTTGTTTTTCAGTGCCGAACCAGCCATAACAGGAATGATTTTTACATCAAGACATGCTCTACGAAGTGTCTTTTTTAGCTCTTCAATTGTTGGCTCCTTTCCATCAAGAAACATTTGCATTTGCTCATCATCTTGCTCAACAATTTTTTCTATAAGTTCAGCTCTATATTTTTGTGCCTCCTCAAGATACTCGGCAGGAATTTCTGATTCTCGAATATCCATACCCATGTTCCCTTCAAAGTGATAGGCCTTCATTTTCAAAAGGTCAATAACACCTTCGAATTTATCTTCTAATCCAATTGGGATCTGAAGTCGTACAGCATTTTTCGTCAGTCGGTCTAAGATAGATGCGTATGATCGTTCAAAAGATGCACCTGTTCGGTCTAGTTTGTTTATCAAACAAATTCTTGGCACATTTCCATCATCAGCATATCTCCAGTTTGTTTCTGACTGTGGTTCTACCCCAGCAACACCATCAAAAACCACAACTGCGCCATCAAGTACTCGAAGTGAGCGTTTCACTTCAGCTGTGAAATCAATGTGTCCGGGAGTGTCAATAATATTAAAACGATATGCTGCTTTTGCCTGCCCTGAGCCCGTCGAAGGGGCTCCTTTTACCGCATATGTAGGATTCCAGAAACACGTAATAGCCGCAGCAGTAATCGTGATTCCTCGCTCACGCTCTTGTTCCATCCAGTCGGTCACTGTTTCTCCCTCGTGCACCTCACCAATCTTGTGAGTCATTCCTGTATAGAAAAGCACACGCTCTGATGTGGTTGTTTTACCAGCATCAATGTGAGCAATAATTCCGAAGTTTCGAACCTTGTCTAATGAGTAATCACGATTCATATAAAATTAAATAATTGTAAATAAAAAGTCCCATTCGGGAACACCAAAAACTATATACCAAAAACCCTTTTTGAGCAAATAACAACAAAATCCAAAGGCATCCCTTGGATTTTGTAAAGTATTTCCTCGACAAGTCTGACTCGGACCCTTTGAAATCGAGTGTGGTTTTGTAATAAAAACCAACCTTTTTAAGTCATCTTATTAACATTTCAGATCAAACATTGATAGATGCCCAAAATCTTTCATAGTTTTGCAACAGCTTCGTGTAATGGGGAACCCTTCAATATTTCCTTAAGTTGATCAGGATGATAATGAAGTTTTAATAGCTCCTGAATCAGTTCGTCAGCAGAAAGATCTTTAACGATATCACCATAATGAGCATCGGAGACTCTATCATATCTAACATTATCTAATTCGAATACACCATCAGACATTTCTCTGATTTTTACTCCAGGAAAAGTCCCGTCTGTATTTTCCATTTGAATCCACCACTTTTGTTTATCGACATTATCACTTGTATTTTTTATTCCTTCTTCACTCATAATTTTTAAATTAAAATATTAATACCTCAATTTTACCCCCCCCCAGCGAAATTGCAACCACCGCAATCCCCACCCACCTCCTCGCCAAAAATTCACCAATCCCCAATAATAGAACCTCTCCTTTCCCCCTTAAACACAAACGAGACACTTCTCTAATCTACTACGATATATCGTAGTAGATTGAAAACTAAGATTAAACAATAACAAAAAGCCTTTTAGAGCAATCAGTATGTATTATCATTCCTAAATTCTATACCATTAATCACAATGTCATCTTTTGTTCTCGTAAAAAAGATGCATATCCTACCAACCCTAACCCTGTACCTACCATCAAATCCTTTCAACTTCTTAATATTCAAATTGTCATATTCTCCAGAATTAATTTGATCTAAAATTTTTAAGACAAAGACTCTATCTTCGATTATAAGTTTTTTTAGAAACTTGTCTATTTTATTCATAAACAAGTTATTTATTTAATCTTCTCAAACTGTCAATAACATCACTTATTGGTACTCCACCTTTTTTTATCTCATTAAAATCAATTACGGTCTCCCAGATGCCCTCATCTCCCCATGTATCTACCGGTGAAATAGTAAAAACTGGTCGTGATTTTCGCATGACAATAAATGATTTACCTTTTTCTACCTCTGATATGTAATTATCGGTATTTTCTCTTAATTCCTTTAATCCTATTATTTTGTCTTTTATATTGATCATATCATAAGTTTATCTTAAGATAAACTTGGTGTCAAGAACTCCTAATAGCTCATAATAAAATCCATCTTTTTCCCTTTAGACACACAAAACTAGACTCATTATCAATCTACCACGATATATCGTAGTAGATTAAATTGTGTTATTTTGAATATTTTTTCCAGTATTTCTTTCCAACGGGTGGAGGCATTATTCCCCCAACAGTCAATATCCCCCATATTATTTTTTCAAAATCCAGCTTTTGCTTTTTTGAAATTTTGAGAAGGGTATCGTATTTCCCGACTTCGATTCCTAAAGATGTTATTGCGACTGTAGACGGACTCACCTTCAGTATTTCTACGATTCTATGTTGTGGGGTTTTGCTATCAAGCATGAGAATAATCGCAAGTCGCTTAGCAAGCATAGTTCTTTCTGTCTCTGAAAATAGTTCGTTTACTACTGAAGAGAGATATTTCTTATTCTGAGCTTCCCCTAATGTCAGAAGAAGTTTACTCAATAATTTGTCTAATAATTCTGGGTTTAGTTTTTTACTTGATACATGTGGCATAAATTATATTTGCAATTAATTTTAACGCTTTCAATCTACTACGATATATCGTAGTAGATTGAAAAAGAAAAGTCAACAAATAAATTAGCTACAATTTTAATTTGCGAGTTTCTTTGAGATTTTGAACTTCTCTTTCAAGGTCTTCAAGTCGTTCGTGATCGGATTTGTGGTGTGTGAGAGCACGCTGAACAAATGGCCAAATAAGCAAACCAATAATCACATCAAAAATGACAATTAACAATAACTCAAAATACCAATGTGCGGGGTCTTTAACTAAATGTAAAAATTCTTCCATGAGAATATAATAAGGTATTTATACTTTTTACACAAAAAATCTCCCGAGTGAGAATCTGAAAGTTTTTGTGAGAATTTTTGTTGAAGTTCGAATCTCACAGATTTTTTCTGTAACCAAAATTGTCGCTTGCTGTAAGCAAACTGGCCTAGAGTATTTTTCGCGAAGGTCGCGTATAAAATCCGAATCATACGAGAAGAGTTTTGGAGGGTTTTAAATCTGGATGAAATCCGACGTTGAGGGTTGGAAAATGCGAGGAAACTTACAATAGTAAGGTGACGAGAATTTTTCAATATGAAACAAGGGGTTCGCCAGATTTGGAAGCCGACTACCAAGCGAAGTGGGCGAAGGCCTTGTTGGCTTCCGCCATCTTGTGAGTATCTTCTCTTTTCTTTACCGCCTTTCCTTCGTTTTTTGAGGCCAAAATAATTTCGTCGGCTAGGCGTGAAGCCATTGGCGCACCCTTTCCCTGTCGTGCTGAATCAATAATCCATTTCATAGCGAGAAATGATCGTCTTTCCGGTCTAACTTCCCGAGGAATCTGATAGTTAGCGCCACCAACTCGTCTTGATCGCACTTCCGTTAGAGGACCTGTGTTTTTCAATGCTGTATCAAAAATTTCCATAACATCTACTGTCGTAGCTCCGCCTCGGCTATTAATGAGTTCAAATGCTTCGTAAACAACTTTTTGAGCAGTAGCTTTTTGACCACGAATCATAACATAATTGATAAACTTACCAATTTTCTCAGAATTATATTGGTGATCTTTTTTTACTATATTTCTATTTGTTACTTTTCTTCGCATAATTATTAAATTATTATCTCGACACCAATCCACAAATGAAAGCGAATGACGCGAATGGGAGCACTTTTTGTATTCTATTCTTGTAATTCGTTTTCATTCGTAATTTGTGTCGTGTTACTTTTTCGGTTTCTTCGCTCCGTATCTTGACCTTCCCTGCATTCTTTTCTCCACCCCGGTTGCATCAAGCTTGCCTCGTACTATTGTATATCTGATACCAACATCCTTTACTTTACCTCCTCGAAGCAAAACCACCGAGTGCTCCTGCAGACCATGCCCCATTCCCGGGATATAGGCCGTTACTTCCATACCATTGGTTAAACGAACTCTGGCAATTTTTCGAATAGCCGAGTTTGGTTTTTTTGGTGTTTTAGTGGTCACTTTGGTACAAACACCTCTCTTAAATGGAGAAGGATAATAAACCGGTCTGTTGGTCAAAATATTGAACCCGCGAGTTAAAGCCACGGCCCTTGGTTTTGGTCGCGCTTTTGATCGCTTTCTTTTGATTAACTGATTTATTGTTGACATGGTCAATACTCTAATACATACGCACTCAAAAGGCAAGTGTCTAGATTGCCATTCCGGTTATAAGAGAAAATTCAAAAATCACAAGTGGTATCACATGCCGCCAGAGAAAGAAGATGAAGAAAATCAGAACAAACAGACCATTCCTCTCTAAAAAGTCACGAATACCATACATGCTGTAAGGTAAAATTGAGAAAAGGATTTTTGAGCCATCAAGGGGAGGAATGGGTATTAAGTTAAATGTAGCCAATATCAGATTGATGAAAACAATGGTTGAAAAAATATAGACAAAAGCTTCGCCAAATTGATAAGCCACACCAAATCTTATTAACAGGCCGAAAAACAAAGCCACTAATATATTAGCCAGAGGTCCGGCAAAAGCCACAATGGCTTCCCCCCATCTTTGATTACGCAAATTGTAAGGATTAAACGGAACCGGCTTGGCCCAACCGATTATGAATCCCCCAAACAGATAAGACATCACCGGCAAAAGAAAAGAGCCGAACCAATCAAGATGTTTCATCGGATTAAGAGTCAGACGACCAGCAAATTTAGCGGTATTGTCACCAAGTCTGTAGGCAAAATAACCATGAGAGACCTCATGAATAACAACGGAAAATATCAGGATTAGGATTGAGAAGAGGAAATCGAGGGACATGGAGTTAATTTTAAATTTAAAATTTTAAGTTTTAAATGAATGTCTAAATGTTTTAATTTTAAAATTTAAATTTGATTTAAAATTTATAAATTAAAATTAAAAATTGTGTTTGTTGCCTTGCAACAAACACTATGATACCATACTTTCATTGTGGCTAAAGCATGTCCAGTAACAGGAAAATCATCTCGCCTTGGTGGGGGATATTCAAACAGAACTCGTGCAACCCAGTTTAATCCAACTGGTATTGTTCGTAAGTATCCAAATCTTCAAAAAAAGAGGGTTTATGTTCCTGAATTAAAGAAATCTATGACTTTTACCCTTTCAACTAAAGCCATTAAAACCATTCAGAAAAACGGCGCCTTCGTTACTCTCAAAAAAGCTGGTCTTATATAACTTCCAAATTTAACCATCAGTTTTTACATCCAACTACCACATCAGAGGTTTTTCTGTTTTTTAAAACAAACTCTTTTCCATCTGATTGAAAAACAATTCGCCCCATCACACAAGTGGTTAAAGAGATTACTTTTAGTTTATTCATAGTGTCCAATGTTTCTTTGTTTGGATGACCATAAGGATTATTCTTCCCTGCAGATATCACTGCCCACTGTGGAGAAACTGATTTGACATATTCATCACTAGAAGAGGTTTTGGAACCATGATGTCCAGCCTTTAAAATATCACTCTTCAATATTTGCCCATCTAAGCCGACTATATAGTGTTCTATATTAGAAGTGGAATCTCCTTGCAACATGATTTTTGTTTCGCCATAAATTAATTGCATAACAATTGACCCATCATTTGGGTTAAGTTTTGATATGTCTCGGTCTGGAAAAAATACTCGTAAATATGCTCCCCCACCCAATTCAATTATTTGCCCTCGCCTAGCCAAGATTTTCGGAATTTTCCTGTCTTCAATCTCTTTTTCTAAAACAGAATAAGCCTTATTACTATTTGTTGTCCCTGGCTCAAGAACAATGTCCACTTTATATTTTTTTAGAAGAGAAATAAAACCCTCATAATGATCCCTGTCCGGATTGGTTACAACCAACATATCAATGTGTCTGTCATACCAAGGTAAAACAGTTGGAATTTCTTTCATTAAATTATTGTTCGGCCCACCATCAACTATAACCTGAGTACCTGTGGGAGATTCAATAAAAATAGAATCCCCTTGCCCGACATCCAGAAAAACAACTGTTAAAATACCGTTACGATTTTCATGGATAACCACAAACCATAAAACCAGACTAAAAATTAGGAGAAGTCCGAGAATATACCAGCGTAAATAGGTGTGGATGTGAGAGAATATTTTCGACATATGATATATTATACAGATTAGAATTTCTAATTTCTAATTTTTAATTTCTAAACAAACACAAAATGGAATTTAAAGAAAAAAAATTTAATGTCGGTGAATTAAAAGGAGTGTCGGCAAAAACAATTGAGGAACATTTGAAACTTTATGCTGGTTATGTAAAAAACTCTAACCTTATAGGAGAAAAATTGGCTGAAATGTGGAAAGATGGTGCGGAAAAACATCAATATGAAGCCAGTGAAATAGTCCGTCGTTTTAGTTTTGAATATAATGGGATGAGAAACCATGAGATTTATTTTGATTCTTTATCGGACGGGGCCGTTCCTCTATCCGAAGACAGTTCGCTGAAAAAGAAAATTGAAGAAAATCAGGGATCGTTCGACGGTTGGCTTACCATATTCAAAATGTTAGCCATAACTCGTGGAATTGGTTGGGCTATCATGTGGTATGACCAAAAAGAAGATCGGTTATTAAACACTTGGGTAGATGAACAACATTTGGGACAACTTCAGGGGTGTAAACCAATCCTAGCTTTAGATATGTGGGAACACTCTTATGTGACAGACTATCAACCATCAGGAAAGAAACAATATATTGAGGACTTCTTTACCAACTTAAATTGGAGTAAGATTGAACAAAATTTTTCAGACAATAAAGCCCTCCAAAAATAACCAGATAAACCAAAATTGCAACCATTGGTGAAAATGCCGGCAGATTTATTGCTCCGAAAGGGGTATTTGCTCCAATGTGTACCACAGTGAGTTGATACCACAACAGGACATAGGTAAAAAAAGCTGGAATATAAGAAAGATAGACAGATAACAGACCAAAAATCCCGGTTAAAAAACCGAAAAACATTGTTGCTGGCATTGTTCCGAGAATTAAAATGTTCACCGGTAGTGAAACCAAAGATAAAATACCCATGTTGTAAATTAGATATGGTAGAACAGTAATCTGTGTGGCAATTGTTGACGACACTATTTCGCGCAAACCGAATTTTTCTGTTACCCACAATAAATAAGGTGTGACAAAAGGTGAAACAAAAATTAAACCGATGGTCGCTAGAACAGATAGTTGAAAAGATGAGTCAAAAGCAAGCAGAAGTGGATTAGGAGCCAACATTAAAACAACAGTAAAACCAAAAACACGACTGACTTTGTAGTCACGGTTCATTTTTTTTGCAAAGAGAGCAACTAAAACCATAATAGCTGCTCGCCAAGCCGATGCCCCACCACCGGACAAGATAGTAAATAAAACAATACCCACCGCCCCAAAACCAAAGGATAAATTATTTGGTAAGAATTTAAAAAAGGCCATTATGCTCCCAGCAACAATAGCAATGTTATAACCGGACAAAACAACAATGTGAGAAACCCCCGTCTTTTGAAATTCCGAAAGTAATTCTTTACCTAAAGATTGTTTTGTACCAAGCAAAAGCCCGGCTAATAAACTTGATTCTGGTCGTGGCAAAACATTATCTATTGAATCAGTAAAAGCCTCCTTAGTTTTGAACAACAAACTTTTTATAACACTGCCGTGCCCATGGGATATTAATTCTATGGTTGTGTAATAACTTGTGTACCAAATCCCTCGCACCCTCAAATAACCGCCGTAATCAAAAACCCTTCCGTCCGTTTCAAATTCTCCGGGTTCTTTTAAAGTAACCTTCATCTTCACTTTGTCGCCATATTTAAATTCCGGATAAACGGGAACGGTTACTAAAATTTTCTCCCTAACCGCTATTGTTGTTGTCCCGACAAACACACTTCTCAAACCAACAGTTAATCTTGTATTACTTTCCCTAACATCCGGCTCATCAACAATTATCCCCTCCACTTCTATTTTCTGGTCAATAAAATCAGTTAGCTGGGATTCTGAGTACAGATTAGATAAGTAAATCCTACCAACACCACAGACAATGCCAATCATTATGACAACCACAAACATTAAAATTTTTTTGTGTTCTTCAGTAACAAAAAATTTATAAACATAAAATATGCCCGTTAAAAAAATCAGAGCAAGAAAAAATCCGACGCCAATCGGAATAAATGAACCCAATGCAATCCCACCAATGAAACTGAAGACAAAAGAGAGAACCATTGAGATAAATTTTAAATTCTAAATTTTAAGTTTTAAATGAATGTTTTAATTCTAAAATCTAAAATTATTCCGTGTACTCACGAATTATTTCTTCTTCGTCTGCAGGAGAAGTGGATTTTTTATATTTTGCATTCACGCCATGTACCCTTTTCTTACACTCCTCCCATGTTTTATGAATCTCAATCACGCCATCAACCATACTGACATATGAGTGGGCATTGCTCTTTGATTTAGTCTTGCTAGATTTTTTCCCTTCTTTAATCGAGACATCAATTCCATATCTTTGAGATGAGCCGTTGTATAAAATTATTGGCACCTTGTCGGCAAAAGAGGTGGCAATAACATCACATCTCTCATTTCCAGCTGTGCCACTGTGACCTTTTATAAGTTTCCAATCAATTATTTTGTGTTTTCTGGCTTCATCCAATCTTTCCCATAAATCCTTGTTTAAAACATCCTCTTTTTGAGATGTTTTCCATTTATTTTTCTTCCAACCCTGAACCCATCGTGTAATACCATTTACCACATAAGCGGAATCCGTGTATATAGTTATTTCTTCATACCCTGAGCCTCCTCGTGGTGAGTCCATCGAACCAGTCGAAGGGTTTGAAATATACTCTAGTGCAGAAATAACTGCAGTAAGTTCCATTATATTGTTCGTTGTATCGTTTTCTCTACCACCCAACTCCTTGACAGTATCGTCGTTTAAGACAATGGCCCCCCAACCCCCCGGACCGGGATTGCCTCTTGCTGAACCATCTGTAAATATAGTTATCATAAAATAAGTATAACAAATTTCATTGAAACAAAATTTACTATAGAAATTTTTGCCATAAAAAATAATCCTGTTTGTGCCAATGATTTTTTACCACGCCAATTTTTTGACATTTTAATTTTTTTACTAAAGAAATGGACTCTTTATTGTCCGTTCTAGTATCAAACCAAACTTTATGAACATTGTTTTTTACTAATAAATTAAAAAGTGAATTTAATAATGAACCAGCAACACCCATCCTACGAAAGTTCTCATGTACGATTAACCAACTGACCCAGAAAATATCTTCATCGTAATGACCATTCAGTATACCGACTACATTCTTACCACACTTCGCAACATAAAAAATAAAATTTTTGTTTTTGATTTTTGAAAGAAGGTTGGTTTTGTTATATTTTTGCTTTTCTGCTTTTTTTGCAACATCAGAATAATACGACACATTATCTATGTTTGATGATATGAACTTAACTACTGACGATAGATCCTCTCCTCTTAATTTTCCAATTTTTATTACCATCAAAAAAGTATAACAGAATTTATAGTTTTATATAAACGAAAAGGGCCCACATCAACAGATGAGGCCCTTGGTCTGGTGGGGTCGCCATCAGACCATGATTTACCGGAGCTTGTCCCCTCCGGCTGGGATGCGCTTCTTTTTCATATCCCTCCTGAAAAAAGTTCTGCGCTAGTTTACCACAGGGTGCGGTGCGCTTCCCCGATCGCCGTTCCGGCCTACCCCAGCCCTGCAGAGGGAGTTTACACGACACTCCTTACAAGACGTATCCCTTTGCTTCTCTTGGAAGCAGTGGGTCCCATTCGGAAGATCACTCACATAGGCACTGCCTTGTTGAGCCGATCATCTTATTTGTTGGGCCCTTTATTAAGGGAGAGTTTCGGCCTTTCCGACGGGTTCCACGAACCACCTAGTCCGCAGTGAACCTATCCTTCTGTATTGTAGCATAACAACATATTTATGTCAAGCAATTGAGGTATACATTAATAAATCTCGTTGAACCAAAATCTTTTTGGAGCATCCGCAACCCCCGAGCCAGTGTTGTCAACGACACGAGCCTGCCTGCGCAGGCAGGTGAAACGAGGACTCTTAACAACGAGGGGGTGAGAACTGGAACAAATTTTTCGCTGGAAAAATTTGTGTCTCTAAAAAGATTTTGGTGAAAAAGAGATCTATTAAAAAATATCCACGATTCTTAGACGTAATTCTGGAAAATTGCGGAATGTTGATTTTTCCAGTGTGGCCACAAGGTTAATTGTATTCCCCACTTTGATTGGCACAGCAAATTTCTCTCCATTTGAAAAAAAAGCGATAGCGGTGACATCCGAGTTCTTTCCGCCAGAGGCGGATCCGCTTTTGGCGGAGAATTTTAGTTCTAGATGATTTTGTTCCTTACCAAAAAGCTTCATTGCAGTAATGGTGATATTCTCAAAAAGAAAAAGTGGTTTCGGATTTTCATATCCAAACGGCGCAAATTTTTCGACTGAACTATATGTATCCCAATTTACATCATCCAAAGATAACTTTTTATCTACCATAATAATGTCAAAGGGCATCTTTGACATTTTTTCTGTTAGCTTAGAATAAGCTTCGTTTAGTCTCTCCTCCAATTTATGAATATTTTCTTGCGACACAGAAAATCCTCCAGCTCCCTTGTGCCCTCCATAATCAACAAAAATATCTTTTGCCTTTTCCATAAGAGCGACAATGTCTGTATCTCCGCCTGCACGACACGAACCCTTAATAATTGTTGAACCATTACTACCCTCCCTCCCCCAGAAAAAAACCGGTCGGTTATGCTCGTCAGAAAAACTGTTTGCCACAAGTCCTAAAAGAGATGGCTTCCATTCCGGATTTCCAAAAACCAACACATGTTTCATTTCCGTTTCTTGACTCTCAATTCTTTTTTTTATTTCCCTTACCATACTTCCCACCACCCCCTTTCTTTCATCATTTTTATTGTTTAAATGTTCGGCTAGAGTCCCAGCCTCTATTTCGTCTGTGGTGGAAAGTAAAGTAAATGCATCGTGTGGAATCCCCATGCGTGATGCGGCATTGATTCTCGGGGTTATCATAAAAGCAATGTCGTCTTCTGTTACAGTTTTTTGGTTAATCTTAAGAAGTGAGAAAAGTTTCATAAGACCGGCGCGAGGACTTTTTTGTAAGACCTTCATTCCGTAGTATGAAAAAACCCTGTTTTCTCCGGTCAACGGCACCATGTCCGAAAGAGTGGCTAGGCCAACCATGTCCAATAACCATTTCTCCCAGCCAACAGAGATGTTCAAAAAACTAACCTTATCCATAGCCCTCCTCTCATCCAAGGGATGCCCTTGGATGAGAGCTTGAATGACTTTAAAAATAACCCCGGCACCACAGAGCATTTTTTCCGGATACCGACATCCTTTTTGTTTTGGATTTATTATGGCAAATGCATTAGGCAATTTTTTTCCCGGAATATGATGGTCGGTAATAATGACATCTATTCCATGTTTTTCCGCCGTTTCTACTTGCTCAACATCTGTCATCCCACAATCAATTGTTATGAGCAATTTCACACCGTCTCCCGCCAGAGAATCAACGGCCTCATGATTAAGTCCAAAACCCTCCTCGTTTCGAAGTGGAATATAATTTACAAAATTGTTGTAACCAATTTTTTTAAAAAAATGACCGCCCCGGGAATTCCATCGGCATCATAGTCACTATATATTCCAATTTTTTCATTTTTCTTAACGGCTTTCAATATCCTATCAACAACTTTATCCATATCTTTCAGTAAAAATGGATCGTGAACATGTTTCTCATAATCAGGGCTGAGAAACCTCTGCGAAGTTTCCATATCACTAATTCCCCTTGCATATAATAGGGCTCTAACAAGTGGATGATAGGCCTTTAGAGCATCGTCTACATTATTCGGAATTGAATCTCTTAGAGCATATTTTTTCATCTTACCAGTGTAACATAGTGTGACTAAGCGTGAATAACACAAAATATATGGTAAAATTTAATTATGATAAAAGGAATAATTTTTGATATGGTCGGACCACTATTACAGGAAAAACCGAATTATATTTTTGACGAGATCGTTCAGACGGCAGAAAAAATTAGAAGCCAGTGTTTAAATGACAAAAAATTTGTTAATTTGCTTAAGAAAAATGAGATCACAAGAAAATATACAACAGAAGAAATAGCCAAAAAAATCGTTTCAAAATATTGTAAGGTTGAGAAAATTTGGAACGAACTATTGCCTAAACTAAAAAATTATAAACTTGGTGTTATTAATAATGGAACAAGTATTACTATCCCATATTTCAAAGAAGTAAATAATTTTGATGAGTTTTTTACGATATTTATAAATTCCTCAGAAGTTGGTTTAGAAAAACCAGATAGTAAAATATATATGATGACACTTAATAAAATGAGATTAAAACCTGAAGAATCTATTTTTATTGACGACAGTGAAAGTAATGTTGTCGGCGCAAACAATATGGGTATAATTGGTCTATTATATACTGATTACGAAAAACTCATTTGCGATCTTCGATCTTCAGACATTAAAATATAAAGTTAAAATACATACAATCCAATACAATCCACACGGAGGCGTTGCCTCTGTAATTGTTTATGCTATACTTACAAGATGACCTTACGAAAACAAAATTTTGTTCCTGAGGAATTCTATCACCTATACAACCGCGGCAATGACAAAAGAATTATTTTTGCAGATAGAAAAGATTATGAACATTTTCTATTTTTAATGCACATCTGCAATACCACTAAGAATATAGAGTCAAGAAACATCAATGAAACTTTTAACCGTGAAGAGACCCTTGTTGATATAGGAGCATATTGCCTTATGCCAAATCATTTTCATATCTTAGTACACGAAAAAACAGAAGGAGGAATTTCTAAATACATGCTTAAACTAATGACTGGTTACTCAATGTATTTTAATAAAAAATATGAACGCACAGGAAAATTATATGAGGGTGTATTCAAATCAACTCATGCAAAAAACGATGGCTATTTAAAATATTTATATTCATATATTCATTTAAATCCAGCCAAACTAATTGATAAGAATTGGAAAACTAGTAAGAACAGAAACATTGCAAACCTACTAAAGTATGTTTTTGATTATAAATATTCAAGTTTGCAAGAATACATGAATTTAAAATTTAAAATTACAAATTCAATACCTTTCCCAACTTATTTCAAAAAACCAAATGATCACAAAAAAGAGCTTTTTGAATGGCTCAGTCTCAAAGAAGACTAGAGGAGATTGGCTGTGATTGGCCGATACATACGGAGGCGTTGCCTCTGTAGTTTCCAGAAAAGATTTTGGTGACAAAGAAGACTAGAGGAGATTGGCTGTGATTGGCCGATACATACGGAGGCGTTGCCTCTGTAGTTTCCAGAAAAGATACATACGGAGGCGTTGCCTCTGTAGTTTCCAGAAAAGATTTTTGTGGTAAAGAGATTTTTTGCTAAAATAATAAACATGAATGATTGTATATTTTGCAAAATAGTTAAAGGAGGAATTCCTTCACACAAAGTTTATGAGGACGATAATTTTTTGGCCTTTCTTGATATTCATCCATTAAATCCCGGCCATACTCTTTTAATTCCTAAAAAACATATTGAATGGGTAAATGATTATGAGCCATTCTGTGAATATTGGCAGACAGCACGAAAATTATCAGGAACAATACAAAAAGCTTTAGACCCTATTTTAGTTTCTTATGTTGTTTATGGGCTCGGTGTTCCTCATGCTCATATACACTTGATCCCAAAATTTGAGGGAGACCGACATATATCAGGACCCAACCCGGAAAAAACGATTGAATATAAGAAGGGGGAAGCGGAGAGTGTGGCGGATAAAATAAAAAATCATTTAAATTAAAAGTTACACTATACGATATATCGTATAGTGTAACTGACTAAATCAAACAAGGTCTAAACGGAATCTACAAGCTTAATTATTTCAACAAAGTCCTTCGCTCTTAAACTTTCTCTACCAACTAAAAGCCCCGACACATTTCCATCACGAACCAAAACGTCAGCATTAACTTTATCAGCATCTCCACCGTAAAGAATTTTTACTCCTTCCGAAAAAATCCCAAACGAATCCTTTAAAACTTTTTTTATGAAAATGGACATTTCGTGGAGGTCTCCGGGGCCTATGGCTTTTGGCGCCCCCACCGCCCATATCGGTTCGTAAGCGATAACCACTCGATTCAGTAATTTTTTTGACACATCTTTTAGAGCGGAATTTATCTGTTGTTTTATGAAATTATAAAAATCACCGTTTGAATCTCGCACTTTCTCACCGACACACAAGATGGGGATCATTCCTCCTCCAATGACTGCTCGGATTTTTTTATTTATTAACTCATCACTTTCTCCCGCATCGTTTGGCGGAGGA
>Ga0209542_10011361_pt1 | contig 15788 bp, 11 predicted proteins | sample RifCSPhighO2_01_FD_184028 | JGI IMG/M metagenome (GOLD analysis project Ga0209542, IMG submission 184028) | Soil microbial communities from Rifle, Colorado - Rifle CSP2_plank highO2_0.1 (SPAdes) (version 2) | ecosystem: Environmental > Terrestrial > Deep subsurface > Rock core/Sediment ... | reverse complement strand
TTTCTCTGTCGCTATCGTTAATAATGTCAGTATCCATATCTGCAGCGCCTGCCACATCAGTAATCTGATTTAAAACACTATTACTTTCGTTTTCTATTAATTCTTCGTTTGATTTAGCAATTACTATTTGAGTCGGTGTAGGTATAGGGGTTGAGGTTGGAGTTGGGGTAAAAGTTGGCGAGGGCGTTGGAGTCGATGTTGCGGTTGGAGCTGCAAACGAATCAATTTCTTGATCTGTTGTCCCATTGCCATCTTCATCAAGATACACTATCGGAGACTGGCCGGAAAATGTATTGAATTGCGTTTCCGCTTTGGTTACAGTAGTTAAAGGAATATCTTTATATAGAATTTCCTGAGAGATTGCGTCATTTTCATATTTTCTGATTTTAAAATCAAAACTTCCCTGATCTGTCGCAGCAAATTTTATACTATAACTTCCATCATCAGGAACGAAAACGAATTTTGCATCATCCAGAATATCGTAACTTGATCCTGGAATATTTGTTTCAAATCCATCAGCAATCGGACCTGTATGATTACCCGAAGAATCATAGATATTTATATTTACAGGCGAATGAACAGAAAACAACCACCCCTTGGGCAGAGCATATGCTTTCGTAGAAACACCATCGGGCAATTGATTGTTGTTTTCTAAAATATTTTTAACTAATGCAAGAGCAGAACCTGAAGCAACCAGATCCCCATGTTCCTGATTGGCATAGAAAACTTTAGCATTACCCAACAATGATTTATTTTTGCCGGAATCAATCAGCGAAGCGCTGAAAAGAGGCACTGTTCCGTCGCCATTTACATTCATAATGTCTTTTTTTGTTTTTTCTTCAATAATTTGACCCAAAGTATTTTTCCCGGAGCCCGCAATCACAACAACATCAACACCATTAGTATTGGACAGCGAATTATCCAAATTATGAAAATTCTCGCTTGGGCTAAAAAGAGAAGTATTGTAACTCAATCCTGTTAAAAGAGTTTTAATTTGACTGTAATTTAAACTGCCTAATTCTGTTTTGTATGGATAAGGATGACTGCTGTCTTCTCCTGAATAAAAATTAAAGTACGATTGAGACGGCGTTAATTCATACATGCTGATCATGCTTTGAACAACATCTTTAGTTTCTAGAGGATTTAAACCGATACAAACGGGAAAATCTTTTAATTGTCGTATGGTTAAACAGTCTCCATACTTTAATGCTTTTAAGGAGTTTACTGCTCCCAAATGTGGTGTTCCCAAAGTAAATAGCTTCCTAACATTTGAAGCTTTCCCCGCATCTGCAATATAATTCCTCGCAACCAACCCTCCCATTGAATGGGCGACAATATCTACCTTTGCGCTTCCTGTTTGAGTTTTGATTTGCTGAATTTTTTGATCAAGCAAAGGCGCTGTCAAAGAAATATCTTTTCTCCAATCATACGGAAAAATAAAAATATCCTTGCTTAATATATAACCATTTGCTGTAAAAAAATCTATTGCTCCCTGATAAGTTCTAGCCACTAAACTATCTGCTATTCCTATATTGGCTTCTGAAGTTGCCCCATCTGCTTTCATTCTCAAAATATCAAAATAATCATCGTTTCCAAAATCCTTTGCCTTAGCTTCATTTAACCAAACTGTTTCATTTTTAGGATAAAGATAGTTAAATGTTCCACCATGCCCGTTATCTTCAGACCAAATCCTCATTTCAATTGTTTTCAATTCTGATCCTCCGATACCTGGAATAAGAATAAGAGGTGTTTTTGCAGGAATAGGAATTGGGGTAGGTGTTGGGGTTGGCGTTGGGGTTAAAATTGGAGTAGGAGTTGGAGTAATTGGCAGATTATAATCAAAAGCTATTTCAAAATTATCAATATTCGCAGACCACGCCTGACTGGAATTACGGCCAACTTTTAATGTAAAATTTTTGTTTTCAAAGTCATAATATTGAAGACAAGATGCGTGCACTGTGCCGGGAACTTGTTTTACGGGCGCGAGTTCCGCAACAAATTCATGAACCTTAATTGTCTGACCGGTCAACTTGGACGCAATCCACATGTCTACAGGGAATTGACAAGGCGCTGAATAGGTAATTCCGCTTGATAAGCCAACTCCCGATGAAGCGCTTGTTTTGCCGGTTATTCTTATTCTAATTTTGTTAATTACAGATCCCCGCGGCATGCCGAAATCAGTATAAGTGCCAAAATCCCTAAAATATAAATTTCCATAAAAAGTCGCCATCGCCCTATTACATGTCAATCCATCGGTGGCAGAGCAATTCGCAAGGTCTGTGTACGGAGTAGGATTAATTTGCAAAGGATCAGTAGTAACAATATTGGCGTTTCGAAATGGGGTTGTAAAAGCAAAAGCGGAAGACGCAAAAAATATTAAGCAAAGGACAATGAAGAAAAAACAAATAAGACTGCGGGCAAATAATCTCACTAATTAAAATGTAATGAAAAATATCGGCACGCGCAATAGACAAGATTTTTTATGGTAGAATAAAAATGTGCAAGCGGAATTTTTGATTATTGGGATTTTGGTTTTTTTGGGATTTGTCCTCACCTTATTTTTTTTCAATAAAAAATTATCGGATTTGCAGAAAAGCAAAGCCGACCAAGGGCTTTTGGAATGGCTGAAAACCATGCAGTCAACAATCAATTCTTCTTCAATCCATATGGTTGCGACTTTGCAGGAAAATTCAAAACAGCTGAATGAACGGCTGGACAGGGCAGCAACAGTTATTCGGGATGTGGGACGCGAAGTTGGGCAAATGAGCGAGATAGGACGATCAATGCGCGAACTTCAGGATTTTTTGAAAAGCCCGAAGCTAAGAGGCAATATCGGAGAGCAAGTTTTGAAAGATTTAATTTCCCAAATGTTTCCCAAAAAGAGTTTTCATATTCAATATCAATTTAAATCCGGCGAAAAAGTAGACGCGGCAATTCAAACAGATGCCGGGATTTTGCCAATTGACTCAAAATTCCCAATGGAAAATTTTCAAAAAATAGTGAAAGCGGAAAATAATCTTGACAAAAATTTTGCTCAAAAAGAATTTGGCAAAGATATTAAAAAACATATTTCAGATATTGCCAAAAAATATATTCTACCCGAAGAAGGCACCATGGATTTTGCCCTGATGTATGTTCCAAGCGAATCCGTATATTACGAACTGGTCAATATGCTGGACATTATGGAATTCGCCAAGCAATCCCGAGTTTACATTGTCTCTCCCACTACTCTTTATGCGCATCTCCAGACAATTCTTTTGTCATATGAGGGTAAAAAAATAGAAACTAGATCCCGTGATTTATTCAAAATGCTCCGAGCGCTGCAAGTTGACTACAATAAAGTTGAAGAAAACATGCTTGTTTTGGGAAAACATATTAATAATGCTGCTTCCCAATTTGCCAATGTAAATATGGGGCTATCTCAAATCGGACAGAAAATAAATTCAACAAAAAGCCTTGGCGAGAGGTGAGAGAAAATGAATAATAAATTTTTATTGATAATAATTGCAGCTGTAATTGCTGTTGGAGGATTTATGGTCTTGGGAGGCAAAAAAGAAAATCCGCCGTCATCAGTAACATCGGGGTCAATTCCTACGCCAACGCAAACTGCGCTAAAAGAAGAGATAGTAACAGTTACATTGACAGATAAAGGCTTTGTACCTAAAGAAATAACTATCAAAACAGGAACAAAAGTGGTTTGGACAAATTCCAGCGGAAAAACTGCGACTGTAGATTCTGCGGACCATCCTGTTCATTTATTATATTTATTCTTAAATCTTGGAGCATTTAATGATGAAGCAACATTAGAAGTTGTATTTGATAAGGTAGGAAAATACGCCTATCACAATCACTACGATTCAAGCCAAAATGGAACCGTAACGGTTGAGTAACTTTGTGCTAAAATAACCGCATGGCGGAAAAGAGTTTGAATTCTCAACAGATAAAAGCTATCAGGCATTTGGGCGGTCCGCTTTTGATTATTGCGGGCGCAGGAACAGGCAAAACTACAGTTATTACAGAACGGATAAAATACTTGATACTTAAAAAAAACATACTTCCTTCTCAAATTTTGGCTTTAACTTTTACAGATAAGGCCTCCGCCGAGATGGAGGAGCGTGTTGATGTAATTATGCCTTATGGATATACGCAAATGTGGATATCTACCTTCCATGCTTTTTGCGATAGAATTCTTCGTAGCGACTCTCATGCAATAGGATTGGACCCTGGATATAAATTAATTTCAGAATCGGAATCAGTCCTTCTTCTTAGAAAAAATATTTTTGATCTGGGACTGAAATTCTTTAGGCCTCTTGGAAATCCTACAAAATTTCTAGACGCTCTCCTAACTCACTTCTCAAGACTAAAAGATGAAGACATTTCACCCAAAGAATACCTTCTTTGGGTTCAATCTCAGATATCAAAAATCAAATCTCAAAAAGACGGAAGAAAAGACGAACTCAATCAGTACTCGGAATTGGCAAATGCATACAGGAAATATGAAGAGTTAAAAATTAAAGAAGGGGTTATGGATTTTTCAGACTTGGTATCAAATGCTTTATTTTTATTCAGAGAAAGAAAAAATATTCTAAAGAAATATCAAAGTGAGTTTAAATTTATCATGGTTGACGAATTTCAAGACACAAATTATGCCCAAAACGAATTGGCAATGCTTCTTGCAGGTCAGGATAAAAATATAACTGTAGTTGCAGATGATGACCAATCAATATATAGATTTAGAGGCGCTGCAGTTTCAAATGTTCTGCAATTTAAGAAAAATTTTCCAAACGCCCAAACCGTAACTTTGAACAACAATTACAGGTCTGCACAACCGATTCTGGATGCTGCGTATCGGCTAATCCAACACAATAATCCCAACAGACTTGAGGTGGTTGAGGGAATTGACAAGAAATTAAGAAGTCATTCCATGGCAGCTGAAAAAGAAGCAGAGTTGATTTTTGAAAACAGGTCTGAAGATGAAGCAGACGCAATTGCTAAAAAAATCAGCGCTCTAACGACAAGCGAACAACGACCCATTCGACAAGCTCAGGGCGAGCAAGCGAATTACGAATATAAAGATATTGCAATTTTGGTCCGGGCAAATAATCATGCGCAAGCGATTATAACAGCTTTGCAAAGACATAGAATACCCTTTCAATTCCTAGGACCAGGGTATCTTTTCCAGCAAGAAGAAATAAAAGATTTGATCGCATACCTAACATTCTTAACAGATCTTTCGGATTCGGTTTCTCTTTTTCGAGTGCTTTCCATGGATATATTTAATATTCCCTACATTGAATTAAATTATCTCCTTAATTTTGCAAAAAGAAAAAACCTTACTCTTTTTGAAGCGCTTTCCAATATCAGCCAGCCTTTTCTGAAACCCGAAACACAGGAAAAGCTTACGAAGTTTAGAGAAATGGCAACAAAGCATCTGGAAAAAAGCAGGAAGGATTCGGCAGGGCAAATTCTTTACTATTTTTTGATTGATTCAAAACTTTTTGAGACACTTAGCTCCGCAAATTCCGTTAAAGAAGAACGCAGAGTCCAAAACATCGCAAAATTTTTCGACAGGATTAAAAATTTTGAAAACGAACGACCTGATGCAAATATATTTACTCTTTCCGAATGGTTAAATCTTATGCTTCAAATGGAAGATAGTCCCAGAGCCGCAGACATAGATTTAAAAGACAGAAATGCTGTTAATATCTTAACAGTACATTCCTCAAAAGGACTTGAGTTTAAGGTTGTATTTATGGTAAATCTTGTGTCCGACCGATTTCCATCCAGAGAAAGAAACGAAAAAATCCCTTTGCCGACAGGAATTCTCAAAGAAATTATGCCTGAAAATATTGACTTTCATGCGGAAGAAGAACGAAGACTTTTTTATGTTGGGATGACGCGGGCAAAAGATAGATTATATTTTACCGCGGCAAATTATTACGGAACAGGAAAGCGCGTGAAAAAACTTTCTCCCTTTGTTTACGAAGCCCTTCCGAAATTAGCAGGATATGAAAACGCAAGAAATCACATTGAGCAATTATCCCTTACAGAAATCCTTTCTGTTTACGAAAAACAAGAAGAGGAAGAAGAAGAAAAGCCGCCGTTCAAATTAAATTATATTACTTTTTCAAATCTTCAGATGTTTGATATCTGCCCCCTGCATTACAAAGCAAAAGTGATCTTTAATATCCCAACGCCTATTGCTTCTGTTCAAAGTTTTGGAATATCAATGCATAATACTCTTTACAATTTTTACAAAAGCGTTGATGGAAATAATTTACTAAGTCTAAGTGAATTGCAAAAAATTCTTAAAGAGCAATGGATAAGCGATGGTTACACAAATAAGAAGCACGAGGAAGAACGTTTTTCTCAAGCCGAAAATATCTTAAGAGAATTTTATAAAACAGAATGCAATCCGCCAATAAAACCTTTGAGGCTTGAATATCCGTTTAATTTCACCTTGAAAAATGGCGTCAAAGTATTTGGGAAAATTGATAGAATCGATCCAAAGGGAAAGGGAATTGAAATTATTGATTATAAAACAGGTGAAGATAATCCAAAAGCAAAAGCGTCACATGAACTTCAATTGAAGATTTATGCTTTAGCAGCAACGCGCATCAAAGATGACATATTAAATATAAATCCAAAAGACATAACATTAACCCTTCATTTTCTGGACAAGAATACGAAAAAGAGCATGCATTTTGAAAAAAAAGATCTTGATAGGCTGGAGGATGAATTGATTGAAAAGATTACGGAAATTGAAAAAAGTGATTTTAAATGCAGTAAAAATGCTCTCTGCGTTAACTGTGAATACAAAATCCTCTGCAATACCAATTAAAGTTTTCCTATCTCTCCCTAATCATCAAAATCATTTCTGTGACTAAAAAGTCAAACTGTCTCCTGAATGTGCTAAAATAAGGGCAATATGATAACTCAAGTTTATGAAGATTATTGGAAATCTACATTCGGACTTACAAATATATACTCTGAAAACTTTAATAAAATTCTCAAGCTAATTGTCAATTTTATTGATACCGCTAAAGATAAAATCTATTCGGAAGAAAAATACGTAGAGTTACAAAAAAATATTTATAAGATTTATCCTAAAAATGAAACTTCTATTAGAAAAGTCATAAATACTTACGTAAAGCTAGGATTTATTAACTCAAGGCTCAAATCATATCATAACGAAACTCCTCTATTCCTAATAGAGAAGGACAAAACTAAGAAAAAAACTATATTTTCTAAAATTGTGTATTCAAATGCTAGTTTTGATCGATCTGTTAAAAATATTTCAAGTAAAAAAGAGATAAATTTTCTCTTAAAAACTTTGAATGAGGTAAAAAAAATGAGTAAATCAGATCTCCTTGCTCTGATGACAATCGACATTGCAAAGTTCCCAAAAGGATATTTGACTCAAGAAGAACTAGGAAAAGCTAAAAACTATGTGAAGGCAATTGGATTTGCAAATAGAAAATATAATCAAGTCGAGCATCTTTGGTTGGTATTAAAAAGATTAGATGATTTGGTTGTAGATCAAAAATATGTCTATCTCGAGAAAGATACCGTATCTGTTATCTCAGATACCAAAGATGAAGAAAAAAGAGATCATTATCTACAGAGACTTTATAAAAATCAGCTAAAAGAGGAAAGCAAAGAACTATTTGGAGTAATTCAATGTATGTTAGAAAAATTAGATTACCCTTCGCTAGTCGCCAGCCATATAAAACCATTCAGACACTGCTTAAATGAAGAGGAATATGATGGAAACAATGGTCTGTTGCTAAGTCAAAATATGGACTTTTTATTTGACAGAGGTTATATTTCCTTCAAAGACGATGGAAAAATAATGCTATCTAAAAGACTGACTGATAAACTCAGGAACTATTTAGAAAAATTTTCTCTAGATAGTAGGCTTATGAGCGATAATAGAAAAGGCTATCTCGGATACCACCGAAATAAAATTTTCTTCAACTAAATAAGGAGTTTTCTTGCATATAGTTTTCTTCCTGAAATTTTCTAATTTGCTTTTTTCTTTTTAATTTCTCTTGCTTAAAAAGTCTATTTTCAATTATAAGCAAGAACTCTCTATTATTCTGCTTATTCTCTTTTCCTGTTAATTTGTAGACATGATTAACCTCAATTAATTTTATGCTTTTAGAATATTCTCGTAAAAGATTGATCAGATCTTCCCTCGTGGGATAAGAAGAATTATTGTAACTCAACATCCAATATTTGTAATTTGATAGACTAGAAAACAGCTTATTAAAAAGATAGAGAGACTTCTTTCTGTCTATAAAATTATCTTTAAAAGGTTTATGCTTCTTAGAGTCTATTAGCTCATCTAAAGGACCATAAAAGCTAAAATAATTGTTCATAGTTCCATTATATGGGGGATCCAGATATATAACGTCTGCTTTTACTTTTTTAACTGCGTTAAAAATATTTGCATTTAGAGCTTTATTTTTACGCTTATTGTCAAATATTGAGCTATTATATTCATGTAAGTTATCTAATATGTGCTTTTTTATCGATTTATTATGGTATGCTCTTTTTCTACCATATTTTTCATAGCTATATTCCTCATTTCTTAGCTGAATTATTTTATTCCATGGAATATTAAACCTAGAATAAGGCATTTTTCTTACCATAGCTCTCCTAATAAGAACAAGAGCAAGACTTTTTTTATATCTGTTTTTTAGCTTGTTGACATTATCTCTATACTGATCTAATTCTTCGCATTCTTCTGGAAAAAATAGGATATTTTTATAATTTTTATACATATATCCTTTTCTTTTCTTACCGGAGAATAAAATGTTTAAATCGTTTTCATCCAATCTCTCTGTAGTATTTTCAATTAATGCTTTTGAAATAAGATAATTAATTTTCATAATATCGTTTGCTATCACTTTATACCCTCGTTTCTTAGCTTCAAAGCTCACTGAACTTCCTCCTGAAAAAGCATCAAAAAAAATACGTGCATCTTGAGGAATGCTGTCACAAATTAATTTAGCTAAATTCTCCTTGTTTCCTATAAAGTTTAGTTTCGGAAGTTTATTTGCGTACATTAATATATTTATACATTTTTTTTACTTCTTTAGCAACAGAGTAGGCAAGGAGGGGCGGAACAGCGTTCCCAACTTGTTGCTGCTGAGAGATTTTAGTTCCTAAAAAAACAAATTTATCAGGAAAGGATTGAATCCTAGCTAATTCTCTTACAGAAAGAGCTCTATTCTGATTATAATGGAAAATTTTTCTCATATCTCCAGTTACACAATAAGATGGCTCATTTCTCCTATAGCGTATATATTTTCTTACATCTCCCCCTAAAGGTCTTAAATTAAAAGGCATTGAAGCCTTAGATCCTCCTTCGGGCACGTAACTCATTTTTTTCAACATCTGATCAGTATGATTCATTGCTTCGTGATTAGGAATTAAAGAAAATTCGCCCGCTTCCAATTTTGGTAAATTACCAATAGCTTTTTCTATAGAAATATATGTCTTAACCTGAGGATTTGGAAACATATTATTAATTCCCAATCTATTTCCCACAAAAAAGACCCTAGCTCTCTTCTGAGGAACACCATAATCTTCAGAGTGTAAAATCCTACAGTCAACTTTATAACCTATGCTCTCAAATTCATTAATTATTTCAGTTCTTGTCTTTCCTTTATTATGACTATATAAGCGTGCAACATTTTCCATTATGAATATCTTAGGCCTAACAATATTAACAATGCGTGAAAACTCTTTAAACAAATGGTTACGAGGATCATTTACAAACTTTCTGCCTATATTCCCTGCCATAGAGAAACCTTGACAAGGAGGTCCACCTATTACCACGTCTACACTTCTCCCTTTTAATAAATCTCCTATCTTCTTCTTTGTTAAGGATTCTATTTTACATCTTAAAAGTAAATGTTTTGGAAAATTTGAGGAATAAGTATTACAAAAAGATTCCTCACTGTCTATAGAAAATACGTTCTCAAAACCTGCGTCTTCGAATCCTAAGGTCATACCTCCTGCTCCAGAAAATAAATCAATAACCGTGAGTTTTTTCATAGCATTATGTGTAAAAACCTATTGCTTTGAGAATTAACATTAAAAACTAGTTTGGATTTGCGTTCTTTTTTTAAAATTATATTTTTGGCTTGTGTTTATTATATTCCCTTTTCTGTTTTTTTTCACTGGGTTTATGAGGGAAATTTGGAGCGGATTAGAGATTAAAATGCTCTGGGAAGGAAGTAAGCCAGATTCTGTTTATAATCCGTAATCTATCTCGTTTGCGATAATTAGTCGCAACCGCCGCGTTTAAAGCGGTGCCTTTCTTTGATGCTCCCGTAAAGATGGTAAAACGCATCGTTCGAAAGTTGCAGCAGGTAGGATTACCCGTTTCACTCTCACTCGTCTCTGTTGCTCTCAAGTCCTGTTAATTCAGAACCTGCTTTTAATCCCGCATGTGAGTAAAGGATTAAAATACCAGCGCTTTCGCGTCGGAGCTTACGCTCCATCCCCGTCTTTACCCTGCACCGTATGGTGCGGGGCTTTACACCTGTCTGGACTTTCCTCAGGGTACCGTACGGCACCCTGTAACGAATCTTCTTCCCAGAGCAGGTGTATTCTAGTACATTTACCACTTAAAAACAACTACCTTATTACTTTTTTAAGCGTTTTGCCAGGCGTAAATCCAGGAGCCTTTCTAGCTGGTATGGTTATTTTCTCCCCAGTCTTTGGATTACGACCAACTCTTTCAACTCTATTGCGGACAGAAAAAGTTCCAAATCCTGTAATCACCACTTTTTCTCCCCGTTTCAGCGTATCACGGATAGAATTAATAACAGCTTGAACAGCGTCTCTTGATGCTTTGTTTGTTAAGTTTGCTTTTTTACTAACAATTTCTATTAATTCTCTCTTCGTCATTCTTTATCACCGCCTTCCGGGCAAAAATTATATGATTAGCCTAAAAATACAATGAAAACGCTAAGAAGTCAAGGGGTCAATCTGAAGAGACTGCGCGGAATTCGCGGATCGCGGTAACTTTTACTTCTCCAGGAACAGCTAGCGCACTGCTAACATCTTCTCTTATTTTATTTGCCGTTACTAAAGTTTCCGCATCATCAAGTCTTCCGGGATTTATAATAACCCTTAATTCGCGACCGGATTCAAAAGCATAAGCATCCTCAACGCCCTCATATTTTTTGGCAATTTCCTCCATATCCCTTAATCTTTTTGCATATCCCTCTATGTCTTCAAATCGCGCGCCCGGACGAGCCCCTGAAATGGCATCCGCTATAGAAACTATTACTGATTCCATTGAGGAAAAAGGCTTGTCTTCGTGATGTTCCGCAACGCAATTAATAATTTTTTCAGGTATATTAAATCGCTTCAAAAGTTCTACTCCCAATTTTACATGGCTTCCTTCACCTTCTGCTACTTTACCTATATCGTGGAAAAGGCAGCCTAACCGTACAATGTTAACATCAGCGCCAATTTCATGAGCAATATGTATTCCGATTTTCGTTTCTTCAAGAGTGTGGACAACAAGATTTTGCCCATATGAAGTTCTGAATTTGAAGCGTCCCAAAATTACCATAAGCTCTACGGGTAAATTGAAAACACCAACTTCATGTGCTATTTTTTCTCCCTCTTCAAGCATAACTTTTTCGACTTCCTGCTTGGTCTCCCTAACAATTTCTTCAATTCTAAACGGCTGGATTCTTGTGTCTTTAAGAAGTTTTTCAAGCGCCCTTTTGGCAATTTCGCGCCTGACAGAATCAAAACATGAAAGTCTAATTATCCCCTCTTCATCCAAATCAACATCAACTCCTGTAGCCTGTTCAAAAGCCCGGATATTGCGCCCTTCTTTGCCGATAATCCTTCCCTTTATATCTTCCGATTCTATTCTGACTGTAGAAACAGTGTATTCCGCAATATAATTCAAAGCGCCATGCCGCATGCTATCCAACAGAATTTCTTGGGATTTTTTGGAAGCGGTTCTTTTGGCATCTTCTTCTTTTTCTTTTATTATTTTTGCAATTGAAGCTGTCTCTCTTGCCTCTACTTCGGTCATTAAATCTTTCCTTGCTTCTTCACTAGTTAATCCTGATGCTTTTTGTAGTTTTTCTGAATACTCTTCTCTCTTTGCTTTTAAATTTTCCTTCTCTTGTTCTAATTGTTCTTTTTCCCGCTCCAAGCGCTCTTCTTTTTCAAGAAGCTTTTTTTCAAGGGTAATTAAATCCCGATTCTGATTCATAATAATTTAAATTCGCAGACAAAAGAAGAAACCTACCTTAAAAGGCAAATTTATATCCTAAAAGAGGCAATAAAACGCTTTTTATCATAGATAACCTCTTGTCTACTTATATAATTATACTCTTTTATCTAATATCTCGTCAATGCTCTTTTTAATCGTATCCCAATTAAATCCTTTAGAAGCCAAATGTCTCCCAAGCTTTTGATATATCTCTTGTTTTGGCAAATTTTCAAACCTCTCAAGCTTTTTTTGAACAAGTTTTTTAGCATTTTCCAAATCATTAATCATTAATCTTTCATCATTAATCATTTTTTCAATCGTTTCCGAATCAATTCCCTTATTCTTTAATTCTAATTTAATTAAACGCAAACTGCGGGGCTTAAACCTTAACCTACTCTCAATCCATCCTTTTGCAAACTCTTCATCATTAATAAATTTCTTCTCTTTAAGTTTTTCAATGACTTTATCAATGATTAAGTCTAAATCTTTGAGATTTGATTTTTGATTTTTGATTTTTAAACGGTCTCTTACTTCCTTCTCCGACCGCGGACGGTATGATAAAAAACGAAGCGCTAAATTATAAAACTTTCCAAATTCATCCATGAGGGAATTATTTTTTTTCTATTCCAACTTCAACAGGGGTTCCGACGGATTTATTTTTCTTTAGAATCTCATCAACTATTTTTTTGGAGACATCCTGTTTTTCTTTGAGAAAAATTTTCGTTGCTTCTTTACCCTGTCCAAGCATCATTTCTCCAAATCTATAAAACGCTCCTGATTTTTCAATAATTCCCATTTCAACTCCCACATCTACGATTCCGCCTTCTCTGGAAACTCCGTCTGCGCCTACATCAAATTCTGCTATTCTAAATGGGGCGGAAACTTTATTTTTCACTACTTTTACTCTATGCCTTGAGCCAATAGCTCTATCTCCATCCTTGAGTGTTTCTATTTTCCGAACATCCATTCGCATAGTTGCGTAAAATTTGAGAGCTAAACCTCCTGTGGTAGTTTCCGGATTTCCAAACATTATTCCGATTTTCTGACGCAATTGATTTGTGAAAATACAGACTGTTTTTGATTTGGAGATAACACCTGTAAGCTTGCGGAGAGCCTGAGACATAAGGCGCGCTTGAAGTCCCATCATTGAATCCCCCATTTCTCCTTCAATTTCCGCCCTTGGAACTAATGCTGCAACGGAATCGATTACTAAAACATCAACTCCGCCTGAACGAATAAGACTTTCCGCAATTTCCAAAGCCTGTTCTCCCGTATCCGGCTGGGAAATTAATAAACCGTCAAGCTTAACGCCAAGTTTTTGTGCCCATAAAGGATCGAGGGCATGCTCTGCGTCAATAAATGCCGCAACTCCTCCATGCTTCTGCGCTTGAAGAGGGAGAATCAAGCAAATTGTGGTTTTTCCCGATGCCTCGGGACCGTAAATTTCTATGATTCTTCCTCTTGGCACTCCGCCAACGCCTAGCGCCAGATCCAAGGGAAGACACCCTGTTGAGATAACCGAAATGTCAAATTTTTGAGAAGCATCTCCGAAGCGCATTATGGAGCCCCTACCGTACTGCTTCTCTATCTGCTCCATTGCAAGATTTACAGCTGCGAGCTTACCGGATGTCTCTGCGTGACCATTGGGAATAGATTTTTGTGAATGTGGAGCCTTAGCCATAATGTCCCAATTGTAATGCTTTTATGATAAAATGCAAGAGATCAAATTAATAACGGGGCGTGGTTTAGTGGTAGAATGAGCGGCTGGGGGTCGTTCGGTCCAGGTCCGATTCCTGGCGCCCCGACACATTGAGAGTTTCCCTCTGGGCTTGAAAATCCTTCGGAATTGGGGGTGCGGGAATGGAGGATGTCAAAGCCCTGTTTGAAAGAAACGGAAAGCTGCCGATTATGTAAAAAGAAGTTCGAGCCGACAGTTTTTATGAAGATTGCCAAATCTTCTTTTGTATTTTTTGCGCGCGCGATTTTTCCGCATAATAGAGCCCTATCTACGAATTCTTTCATAGGTTCGATCCGACTCGAGCCGTTCTGCTTAATTTCTTCAATTCGTTCCGTTATTTTCAATTTTTCTTTTCCATAACCAGTTACGTAATACTGTAACAGTTATAATAAATAACAAAGCTTGTTCAACCCTGGCTTCGCTCATAGCCTTTGGATTAATTGTATTGTTCCACGGTTCAATATCTTGTGAAAGTAAATTTACGCCATGAGCCAATTTAGAGCGTATATCGTAAATTGCCTTTTTTACTTGAGGTACTTGATCTATAAATGGTACATATTCTGATAAAAATTCTTTAAAATTCTTAGTGATATTTTTAATTTGCTTACATTCCCCGCAATGCTCGTCTTTTGATTTATCTCTTAAACATTCTATTGCAATTACAGACGAAATAAAAGCTGAAGAATGTGATATATTCCAAAATTCTTCTATGCGATCGTACCAGGCACAGGCGTTTAGAAATTTATTAAATTCTTCCTCTGGTAAATTTAAAGCTGTATCAAGAGAATTACTTATGCTATCTGGTAATACAAGAGAGACAGAGCGATCAAATACCGACCCTCGTCCATGTAATAAAGACTGCTGTATATTATTTGAATAATATTCCTGCGCAGGTATTGTCTTAATAGGTTTCAAATTATTTGTTGCACTAAAATTCTTCATATTAACGGTAAAACCATCCCTTGTTTGATAACCTACTCCTCCCCATTTAACTGTGCTTTTATCGTCTTGAATCCAATTATCTCTAATGCCTCGTGTAAACTTCGCAAAAATTCGGTCTTTTAGCAAAACATTTAGTATTCTTAGATACTGTTGAGATTTTTCATCAATTCTCTTAAAGCAGATCGATGGATCAGGACAAGATGTAAAAGAGAATTGTAATAAACACGGGTGATCGGCAGAACGCATGGGAGTTTGTGGGTATTCCTTGGGCATAGGCAGTAATTGAAACAAATCTTTATATCGATAGTATCCCTCTATTTTTTTAGAGGGAGTGAAGCAAATTACTTGCGCGAATTGGAGAATCTGGTTTTCCACTAAAGTTTCTTTTATTTTATTTTTCAAATTTATAAGCTCTACTTTAGGAAAGTCTTTAGAATTAACAATGTCTACAGCCTGATTCTTCTTATTTAATCTGACATCAAGAAAGTATGTATACTCTTTTTTTTGAAATCTAATACATTGAATATTATGCTGAGCACTTTCGAAATGATCGAGTAGTACTGCAAAAAGTTCTTGCTGATTAACTTTTTCTACAAAAAATGTATCTTTATTATTTATTTTCATTTTTGCTTTAGCAGTTTTTGGAATATTTCCTCATAATTTAGTTGACAAAATTATACGCCGGAATTAAATTATTAGCAATCGGCTCCAGATGAACACCACGGGAAAAATTCTTTTGTGATAAGATGGGCGGGAACAGAAAACAAAGAATAATAAGCGTCGCCGATTATGATATCGTATTTTTCCGAACTTTGACTCAAGACCCGTCTGCCGTCCTCAATATAGTTTTTC
>Ga0209542_10011359_pt1 | contig 15790 bp, 12 predicted proteins | sample RifCSPhighO2_01_FD_184028 | JGI IMG/M metagenome (GOLD analysis project Ga0209542, IMG submission 184028) | Soil microbial communities from Rifle, Colorado - Rifle CSP2_plank highO2_0.1 (SPAdes) (version 2) | ecosystem: Environmental > Terrestrial > Deep subsurface > Rock core/Sediment ... | reverse complement strand
ACCTCAGAAACTATCGCCTCAGTCGGTGTGCCTGAAGTAAGGGTCAGAACCGTGATGAGTTGCAAAACTCGCCGCGGCGCCTGTCAGAAGTGCTACGGCTGGGATTTGGCCTACAACCGGCTGGTGGACATTGGTACCGCTGTTGGCATTATCGCCGCTCAGAGTATCGGCGAACCAGGCACTCAGCTGACAATGCGCACCTTCCATACGGGTGGCGTGGCTGGGCTTGATATTACTCAAGGTTTGCCGCGGGTTGAAGAAATTTTTGAAGCCCGGCCGCCGAAAGTCAAAGCTTTCTTGGCCGAATCAAGTGGAAAAATTATTGTTGAGGCGCCAGAGCGAACCGGCGGACAACGCTTCACCAAGATTAAAATTGTCACCGACGAATTGTCGCAAGACGCATACCCGACCGGGAAGAACAAGAAAAAGATTGATATTCAAACCAAGGATGGCGCAAAAATCAAAAAGGGCGATACGGTTATGCTTGATGAGAACGGCGAAAAAGTGGTGGCTAAACGGGCCGGAACAGTTAAAATTGAAGATGATCAAGTGCTGGTTGTTTCCCAGGAGAATAAAATGGAAGCGTACCAAATTCCATCTGAGTACAGTTTGGTTGTTAAAGACGGCGATTTAATCACTAAAGGCGATCCGCTCACCGACGGTAGTCTCGATCTCAAGCAGCTGCATATTCTCAAAGGCAAAGTAGCGGTTCAGCGCTATATTGTTGATGAAATTCAACAAATCTACGCATCGCAGGGACAGAAAGTTAATGATCGCCACGTTGAGTTGATTGCCCGGCAGATGCTCTCGCGAGCCATTGTGAAAGACTCAGGCGATTCTGAATTTTTGGTTGGTGAACGATTGGCCGTCTCGGATGGCGAAGCACTCAATGAGGCTTTGGTTGATAAAAAGAAAAAGCCGGTGGTGTTTGAAGAACTGCTGCTGGGTATCACCAAGGTTTCGCTCTCTACCTCGAGCTTCTTATCAGCAGCATCGTTTCAGGAAACTTCCCGCGTGCTGATTAACGCGGCGGTTGAAGGCCGGATTGATAAGCTTGAGGGTTTGAAGGAAAATGTGATTATCGGCCGCTTAATTCCGGCTGGAACGGGGTATCGGGTAATCGGCGACCATTCCGGAAAATAAATCTCTTTTGTTAAAAAAAGCAGCTCCGTAATACACGGGGCTGTTTTTGTTTTTTTAAAAAAAGAGAAGCGGTATTGAGCAGCGGGTCCGAATCGGGCCTTTTACAAAAGAACAGCGCGACAAGACTATGTGACCCATCTTAACAACGCCGTTAAAAACAGTTACGGTGGCCTTTTCGCAGCGCCTCACTTGTGGTACAATTATCACATTCTATGGCTCGAAGAAAACCACGAAGAAGCTTCCGCGATCTCGATTTTTCTCGTCCGCGCTTCAATATCTCTGATGAAACCAAGCAGAGTATCAGTGCGGTTGTTTTAATCTTGTTGGGAGTGGTGAGTTTTTTGAGTTTGATTGACTTAGCCGGGGCGGTTGGGGTTTTTTTGAATCGGTACATTTTAGCGATGCTTTTTGGCGCCCTCCGTTGGTTTGCGCCGTTTATTTTAGTGGCGATTGGCTACGTCTTGCTGCGGCCGTCAAAGTACGCGCTGAGTGTTTCTAATTATATTGGCCTGGGGCTGTTTACTTTCAGCCTTACCGGTTTGATCCATCTACTCAGCCACGCAGAAACACTGGTTGAGTCGGCTGGGTTGGGCCAGGGCGGCGGGTACCTCGGGCTGGCATTTTCGTTACTATTTTTTAAACTGTTTGGTTTTTGGGCGGGATTGCTACTGCTGCTCGCTTTAACGCTGATTGGTATCTTTTTACTATTCAATATGTCGTTTGGTGATTTGGTGACGCTGCTTGGCAATATTGGATTTTTCAAAACCCTATTTAACGAACGGCTGCAGAATCGACGAGTCGAGAAAGCGCGGCGCCAGCGGGAACTCGAATTTGAACAAAATGGTGGCGTTCCGTCAGCCGAATCGACTGAAGCAACATTTTCCTCGCACGAAGTTGAAATTGAACAAGCCGGGGTGGCTGACGGCGATCAGCCAGGGCGTGCCGACCAGCAGCGCGATGATTCCGAGTCAGCGGCTTTGAGTGAAGGGGTAAAGAAGTTTAAGCAGATTAAAATCGATATGCCGCTTGACCTGTTGTCGAATCGGACCGGCAAACCGAGCGGCGGTGATTTGGAAGCCAATAAAATTATCATTCAAAAAACATTGAATAACTTTGGCATTCAGTCTGAGATGAGCGATGCCCAGGTTGGTCCGACTGTTACTCAGTACACCCTCAAACCCGCCGAGGGGGTGCGGTTGTCAAAAATTACCGCTTTGATTGATAATCTCGCGCTGGCTTTGGCCGCCCACCCGATCCGAATCGAAGCACCGATTCCGGGGCGTTCACTGGTTGGCATTGAAGTGCCCAACACCGCTAAAGCAATTGTTCCGTTACGGGCGACACTTGATAGTGAGGCATTTCATAAACGAACTACCAATCTATTGATTGCGCTGGGGGTGGATGTCATGGGACGCCCGTGGCTGGCTGATTTGAAAAAGATGCCCCACCTCCTGATTGCCGGCTCTACGGGCTCGGGTAAAAGTGTCTGTATCAATAGCGTCATTATCAGTTTGCTTTTCCAAAATGGACCGGGGATGCTGAAGTTTATTATGGTCGATCCGAAACGAGTTGAGCTGCCGCAGTACAACGGCATTCCTCATCTGCTTACCCCCGTGATTACCGACACGAAAAAAACAATCAATGCTCTTCGTTGGGCAATCACGGAAATGGAACGGCGGTTTGAGGTGCTCTCACAAGCCCACAAGCGCAACCTCGAAGCGTACAATGAGTCAATGCCGGAAAAAATTCCTTACATTGTATTTATCATTGATGAATTGGCTGACTTGATGGCATCGGCTGGTCCAGAGGTCGAAGCGGCTATCGTTCGGCTGGCGCAGATGGCCCGAGCCGTCGGTATTCATTTGATCCTAGCGACCCAACGACCGTCGGTCGATGTCTTAACCGGGTTGATTAAAGCCAACATCACCTCGCGAGTCGCGTTTTCGGTCGCGTCGTTGGTTGACTCGCGCACCATTCTTGATATGGCTGGCGCGGAAAAATTACTCGGTCGCGGCGATATGTTGTATATCTCCGCCGAACTAGGCAAACCGAAGCGGTTGCAGGGTGCATTTGCTTCCGATGAAGATATTAAAAATGTGATTGACCACCTCAAAGATCAGGCCGAGCCGGAGTATATTGATGAGGTGACCGAAAAGCAGCACGGGTCTGGATTAGCGGGAATGAGTAGCGACAGTTCAGACGAAGGAGACGATTTGTTGCCCGAGGCACGCGAGGTTATTGTGCAAGCAAAAAAAGCTTCCGCTTCGCTGCTGCAGCGCCGGCTCCGGGTCGGCTATGCTCGGGCGGCGCGACTGCTTGATTTACTTGAGCAGCAGGGTTTTATCGGACCAGCCGATGGAGCCAAGCCGCGCGAACTCTTGATGGGCAGTTTCGCCCATGATACAATAAAACACCGTCCAGCCGACCAGCTAAAAGGTCAAAATTACGGCCACGACGGCAGTGACAGCCAGTATGAGTTGCCGCCTGAGGATCAGTTTGAACCAGAGGAAGAGCTGGGAGAAGAAGAATCAGGAGAAGAGTACCAGGATGAGCCAGAAAATACCCAAGAGGATAATAACGGTCTTGACCAAAACGAAGACGAGACAGAAGAAACAGACGATAGCACGTATCGAGGGTAGCGTATGACTGGATTTCGGGTAAAAAAAATCAGCGGTTCGAACCTTGGTGAACAGCTCAGCGTACGGCGCGAGCAGCTCGGCATCAGCCTGGCCCAAGCGGCAGCCGAAACTAAAGTCGCTGTCCACTACATCGCCGCGCTTGAACAAGGGTCGTACGACCAACTACCTGGTGAAGTGTATGCGCGCAGTTTTTTACGCCGATACACCGCTTACCTTCGGCTCGACGGTCCGGAGCTACTTATCCGGTACGAGAGTGAACGCAACGTTTACCGGCGGGTCAAGTCCGGCACACATCAGCCGAGTGTTGATCGTCCGGTTGAACGGGTTGCATCGTCAAAACTAATTGTCACCCCACGACTACTGCGAACCATTAGTATAGCGCTGCTTGCCGTTGTTTGTCTGGCGTACCTTGGCTACAAGGTGACGGTAATGTTTGAGGCGCCGACATTGATTGTTGAATTGCCGATTGATAGAATGGTGACTGACCAGCGCGTGATCGAAATTGTCGGTACGACCGAACCGGAAACAGTCATTAAAGTCAACGGTCAGCAAATTTTAATAGACGCCGAAGGTCGGTTTGCTGAGTCACTGGCATTACAGGACGGAACGAATGTGATTGAAATTACTGCCCAAAAAAAACATAGCCGGACAGCGCACGTCGTGCGTACAGTCGTCGTTCGGCCACCAGACATTAATTCCTAACCATTAAGAGCTGCTATGGTAAAGAAGGAAGAAAAATCAACGAGCGCGAATGATCGGTTCAGTGCTGCTCAGTCAGCCATCGATCAGATCAGAGAAAGGTTTGGGGAGGGGTCAATTATGAAATTAGGTGATGCGAAGCGCATGGAAGTGGCCGCTGTTTCCACCGGCTGCCTCTCGCTTGATATCGCGTTGGGGGTTGGCGGGATGCCCTACGGTCGGATTATTGAAATATTTGGCCCTGAAGCATCAGGCAAAACAACGCTGGCCCAGCATATTGTCGCTGAAGTCCAAAAGAGCGGTGGCCTGGCGGCGTTTGTTGACGCGGAACATGCGCTCGATCCCGACTACGCTAAAAAAATTGGCGTTAATACCAAAGAGCTTTTAATCTCCCAGCCCGATACCGGTGAGCAAGCGCTGGAAATTGTTGAAACACTAGTTCGCTCAAACGGTGTTAATGTGATTGTGGTTGACTCGGTCGCGGCGCTGACTCCGAAAAAAGAGATCGAAGGCGAGATGGGCGATACCCATATCGGGCTGCAAGCTCGATTGATGAGCCAAGCGTTGCGCAAGCTGGCGGGGATTGTCTCGAAGAGCCATACGATGATAATTTTTATCAACCAGATTCGACACAAGATCGGCGTGTTTTTCGGTAACCCCGAAACCACCCCGGGCGGAATGGCGCTGAAATTCTACAGCTCAGTGCGGGTTGAGGTCCGCCGGGCGGCGCAAATAAAACTCGGTGAGCAGGTGATTGGTAACCGGGTCAAAGCCAAAGTGGTAAAAAACAAAGTCGCTTCGCCGTTTCGTACCTGTGAATTCGATATCATGTATAATGAAGGAATTTCTGTTTCCGGTGATGTACTCGATACCGGTTTGGCGTATGGGGTAGTGACTAAAAACGCCAATACGTATATGTTTGGCGAGAGTAAGCTCGGCGCTGGTCGAGAAAACGCTAAGCAGTTTCTCAGAGAAGATAAAAAATTACTCGATCAGTTGAAAAAAGAGGTTTGGAACGTAGTCCGCTCCGGTGCACAACCCGAAAAGCCGAAAGTAAATTAACGTTTTTAAAAAAAAGAGGTGCACACACCTCTTTTTTAGTATGTAAAAAGCAGACGCACAAGACGTCTGCGGAAAAGAATTTTCACTGGGAGGGCATAATGAACATCTAGTGTCTCGCTTTGAGTTACTTGTGGAGTAACTCGACTTCCGTGTGCCGACCGGCGGTGACATGGATCACGCCGTTACTAGTAACAATCGCGTTGTGGATGGTAAAGGGTCCGGGGCACGTCGGCAGCATTCGGCGGATCGACTCGTCGAGATGAGTCCGATCATGGGGAATGCGCCGACCGTCGCCGTTTTCAATCACGCGATTGACCGTCACGCCCTGCATCGGGCAAAAGAACGGCTTGACCCGGCCGACCGGCTGAACCACGCCCCGCTCGACGGCATGCCGACGATGCATGGCGAGTCCGTGGAGGGTAGCTTGTACCGTTTCTCCGTGCCGAACTCCCGCTGCGGTGAGTTCTTCGCGCAGCCGTTCGGGCTGCTGGTAGCGTCTGACGTTTTTTTCCATGAGAACTCCTCCTTTTTGGCATCACCACTGATGCCGCGTGTAGGTTGTCAAAAGGTCCCAGTGAAAATATAAGCGTATTGTGCGCCGATATCTTTTTTTTGTCAAATAAAAAATGAGCACCACGGGCTCAATTTTTTATGGGCGGTTATACTCGTTCGACGTACTCGCCGGTTTCGGTGTTGACTCTGATGGTATCGCCGACTTTAACAAACAGCGGCACAGCGACGGTGGCACCGGTTTCAATCTCGGCTGGTTTGGTTACTTTACCCTGAGCGGTATCGCCTTTTGCCCCTTCGGGCGTACTGGTAACTTTAAAATCCATCTTAACCGGCAGCTCAATATTGATTGGCTGGTCATTAAAGGTTATCAATTGAACCTCACAGCCGTCTTTAAGGTAGTTGACCTGTTCTCCGAGCTGCTCGGCGGTAAAGCTGATTTGCTCAAAGGTTTGGTTATCCATAAACGCGTACTCAGAGCCTGCGCGGTACAGAAAATTGATTTTTTTTCGGCCGATATCGGCGGTCTCTACTCGGTCACCCGGCTTGAAACTGTACTCCAAAATTTTGCCGGTAATCAGATGACGCATTTTGGTCTGCATCACGGGTTTTCGTTGCTGCATTCGGACAAAGTTGGCTTGCAAAACCAAATACGGCTCGTCGTTGTACACGACGGTTAAACCCTGTTTGATGTCATTGAGCGCGCCGAGGACCGCCATATTATTTATTGGTAAACGGTAAGAGTGAAACAATTCTTGCCCGTTTGATCGCCGCGGCGAGTAAACGTTGGTGTTTGGCGCACACGCCGCTGCGTTTTCGCGGAGCAATTTTGGCGTATGACGAAATAAAGCGGCGCAGTGTCTGGACGTCTTTGTAGTCAATTTCGTTAACATTGTTAACGCAGAAATGGCACTGCTTGGGCTTGGTAATTAACGGAGTGGGTTTTGGCATAAGAATAGTGACTTAATGAGACAACCGGACGCGGGAGTGCGCCCGGTTGTTTGGTAAAAAACTAAAACGGAATATCTTCGACTTGGATTTCTCCTTCGCTGCTGGCTGGTGATGGTTGGCTACCCTCGTCTGACGACCGGCTCGGCGCGCTCTCGCCTTTGGTGCCGAGCATAATCATGTTGTCTGCAACAATTTCAGTCCGGGTTCGTTTGACGCTGTCTTTGCCTTCCCAATCGCGGGTCTGCAAGCGACCTTCAATGTAAACTTTATTGCCTTTTTTGAGGTACTGGGCACAAATCTCAGCCAGTTTTCTCCAGGCCACAACGTTGTGAAACTCAGCTTTGGTTTGGCGTTGACCACTGGCGTCAGTCCAGACGAGGTTGGTAGCGACGCCAAAGGTGGCAACGACTTGGCCAGACGGGGTGGTTCGAGTTTCCGGATCACGGGTCAGGTTGCCGATGATCATCACTTTATTTAAGTCCATAATGATGTGAGACTTAAGAATTAAGGATGCGCGGTGTTGATTGATTCAACCTTTATAAAATATCACCTTCGAGAATCTCGTCGAGTTTTTTATCGAGATCTTCGAGTTTGACTTTATTCTCGTCGCCTTTTTGTTTGATTGGTCTGGCTTTTGTTGAGTCTGGCGACCCGGTGTTTGACGGGATGCTTTCGCCGGTGATTTGTCTGGTCGGTTTTGTTTTTAACACCCTCGGGTCTTTTCGGACAATCAAATGCCGGATAACTTCGTTAGTTAATCGCAGCTCGTCGTCGAGCTGTTTAATTTCACTTGGTTCGGCGTCGAATTCAACCAGCAGGTAGTGGCCGTGGCGAAATTTTTTGATCGGGTAGGCTAGTTTGCGTTTACCCAAGCTTTCTTCAAACATGATTCGACCACCAGACTTGGCAACCGCGGCATTGATTTTACCTTTAATCGGCTGCACCTCTTCTTCTGAGTGGGTCGCCGGAACGATGTAGAGCAGTTCGTAGTGATTCATAAGTGTTAAAATAAGCGCCTCCATTCCGGGCGCTATGTTGTTGGTAAGGCATTCCTTACGCGGTTGAAAGCACCTTTCCTTACCCTTGAATGGGCAAGGTGTGGTCTGGTTCGCTAAGAGGCGGACAAGGCCGGGAAAAGGAGTTAGTGGTTTAATTGTGCGGGTAGCTTAGCATAGATTATGGCAGGTTGCAAGAGCTTGTTAATTTATCGTTATATTTGACAAAATAATAATAATGTGTTATTCTAAAGCGTTTATTCTAGTTAGGATAAACTATCCGTACATTACAATAATAGTCGTACGTCAGAAGGAGGCCTTTTCATGAGCAGGATTGTAAGCATGGTAGTAGTGGTTTGTTGTTTCTGGTTGGGTGTTTCGTGCTATGCAGACAGGGCGATGTTGGTTTATCCGTTGCAGGATATTGAGATCACTGAATTGAACCCCAATCCGAACGAAATGTCGACGCAGCAATATGCTTCGGTTGGTTTCTATCCGTATTTTGGGAACAATCGATGTCGGTTCTTGATGAAGTTCGATATCGAGACGATCAAGAGACGAATTCCGTGCCAGGCCAGAAATGTGCAGGCAGCTCTATTCATCGATTTGGTCAGCTGGGGTCACGACAACGATAATCCACGGACTGTCAACTGTTACCCCATTGTCGAGCCGTTCATGGCCGATCACAACATTTACTGGGATAGGCAGCCGGCGGTGAACGAAACGCAGTTTTCCTCTGTTGTGATTTCTCACCCGAAGGACAACTGGTTTACTTTGGATGTCACCAAGCTAATTTTCCAAGAGCATGTCTCTGGGTTAGAGTTGCGGATGGCATCAGAGACGGCAATGAAATGGATCAGTGTTAACACCACTGATAACCGTGGAGTGAATTCAGAGCCTGCTTTGCGGGTATGGTGGGAAGGCGTTGAGTCTCCCTGCAATTTGCCAGAGGATGTGGATGGTAATGGTGTTGTGGATCAAATCGATTGGGAAATTGCCGATCACGGACGTCAAGCGCATGGTGAGCCTGGGTACGATCCTCGGCTTGATTTAAATGGTGATGGCCGAGTCGATTACATTGACACGAATCGCATTTCACATGCGATTGGCCAGCAGTGTTCAATAAGCCCCACGCCAACTCCTCCAATTAGTGTTACGCCAACCCCTAACCAATGTGATGGCGATTTCAATCATGATGGTCGAGTTGACCATTTGGATCTTTTCATTTTTCTTGAACACTGGCACCGATGAGCGCCAGCGCAGATGCCAAACGAGCATGCCGGGTTTACTCAGTGAGTAGACCCGGTTCTTTTTTTCCATTACACTGTAGGTACTATATGCGATTTATTTTTATTCTCGGCCAAGCTTCGAAGCTGTCGCTTGCAGAAATTCAAAGCGTGTTGCCGCAGGCATCGGTTATCGATTCCAGTGACGCATACGCGGTTATAGAAACTGACATTGCTGATTGTCAGATATTTTTAAATCGGCTCGGCGGTACAATAAAAATTGCCAAAATTATCAACCAGCCGATTGCTGCCACGACGATTGCTGAACAGCTTAGTGTAAACGCATTAGGAAAAGTAATTTTTGGCATTAGTTTTTACGAGACTAAACCAACCAAGATCGGAATGGAAGTTAAAAGACTTCTGAAAGAAAAAAAATTCTCAGCTCGTTTGGTCACCAGTCGCGAGCCGCAACTTTCGTCGGTTATTGTCACCAAGGAAAAAGTTCGAGAGTTTTTGATAATCAAAAATAAATACTTAGCCGCCACCTGCGCGGTTCAGGACTTTGCTGATTTTTCGCACCGTGACTATGGCCGACCGACGCGCGATACCAAGTCCGGCACGTTGCCACCAAAATTAGCCCGGATGATGGTCAATCTCGCAGCGGCAAAGAGCAACGCGACAATTTTGGATCCGTTCTGCGGTTCAGGTACGATTTTGCAGGAAGCGTTACTACTGGGTTTCAAAAAAGTTATTGGTACTGACATTAGTCAAAAGGCGGTTGGTGACACGAAAGAAAATATTGATTGGCTGATTAGTCAGTACCAATTGACTCCCAGCCGTCTAACTATTGAGCAGCTCGACGTTGCTCGACTGTCGACTCAACTGCGTTCGATTGACGTGATTGTCACTGAGCCGTATTTGGGTCCGGGACTGCACGGGACAGAGACGTCGCAGCAAATCGGAAAGATTATCGGTGAGCTAACTTCGCTCTACGAAATAAGCATTGAACAATTTTCGACGGTTTTAACCAAAAGCGGGACAGTGGTTATGGTCGTGCCGGAATTTCGCAGTAACCAGCAAACTATTGATGTTGAATCACTGTTTACTAAAGTCGGCATGACGGTAGTCAGTCACCGTGATTTAGTCTACGGTCGGCACGATCAGTACGTCTGGCGACGGATCGTGGTTGCCAGGAAAAAATAACAAGAGTAAGGGGCTGCAACAGCGCAGCCCCTTCGTATGCTTTTTTAGTATAACCTCCTAGGATAGACAACCGTCGAAAACGTATCGACGACTGGCGAGCGGCTGCCCGCTAGAGATGTGGATCACCTCCTTTCGAAAGTAACTTGAATGGTACGGTGGTGGTACAGTCGTGAGGTTGATCTACGCATGCTCTGTTCTACCCCCTTTCTTGGGTAAGAATAATGATCGAACTACAATCATTGTAGCACGACCAGAGGTTCAAGCAAAAATAACATGCTGTCGCTATACGATTTGACGCTGGTGGGTAGTTAAAAAGAACCCCGCACGGTCATCGCGAGCGGGGTTTAGGGAAATCTTTCAGTATCGAGGGCCACTTGCCGTTTTCGGCTTGTTGGCTTTCTTTAAAGGAGAACTCCTTTCTATAGGATTACCAACTACTTTCACCAACTTGGTAAAAGGAAGTATGGTTTCATCATAATACCAGTTTACACGGAGAAGCGAAAGTGGCAGCTGAATTAGTGTTGACGTTATTTGTAAATTATATTAGAGTAATTTATTAATTTGTACCTTAATAAACAAACAGGGAAACCGCCCCCTACAACTGGCGGTAAATACACTAAAGAAAGGAGTACTGGCCATGAGTGAAGAGCAAGAAACACAGGTGGTCGGTGATCAGTCGTCAATAATAACAGCTGGTCAGATGCAGCGTTTTTGGCAACAGGTCGGTGATGGGTCTGTTACCAAAAATACGTTCCAGGCGTTTCTAGAACACAGAAATCCCTTCGCCATCACTGACATCGGGGCGGAGTGGCAGGAGTTTTACCGGAAGTATTTCCTGCTGAATATAGATTTCTCAGGAGTTGTTATTCCAGATGATCCAGGTGGTTTTGAGCGGGTCATTTTCATCCCCAAGGGGTTGATTTTCGCCCACGTCATTAAGATGCTCTACGAACAATTTATGGTGTTTCCATCCGTTAAGGATCCAGCCACAGAAGTCACCAGAAATGTCCGGACGCCAGAACCAAGCTACGCCATTCGCATTCGTGATCGGCAGGAAGCTGACGATGAGTTGAAACTCCTTTCGGCTATTCAACTCAAAGAGCAGGGTATCAACTGTATTACTCTGCTTGAACACCTGGTCTTTACGCTGAAGTACTGGTCGGAAACCAATGAGCATTTGGATCTTAACATTTCGACGCTCTGTCCTAGTTTCCACTGCTCCGGCGGCGACGTGTCATGCGTCGGCTGGGATTTAGAAGATTGTGGGCTTCGCATCAACTGGTACGAGTCTGGCCGTGCCAGCGAACTTCTGCGCGCTCGTCAGGCAGTTTCCCTTACCTAACGAAGTCCTGAATTTGCTTCAGGACGTAGTTAGATAACCCTTTTACCTTTCAACTTGTTCCCTTTTTATTTTGAGGAGCTGAGACAATGTTTTCAGCTCTTTTTTCTTAGCTAGACGCTGAAGCGAAAATGGCAGACGTCGCCGTCAACAACTACATACTCTTTGCCTTCGATTCTGAACCACCCTTTTTCTTTAGCGGTGGCTTCCGAGCCGGCGCTGATTAATTTATCCCAGCTGATTACCTCTGCTCGGATAAATCCCCGCTCAAAGTCGGTGTGAATCACCCCGGCGGCTTGGGGCGCTTTGGTACTGCGGCGAATCGTCCAGGCTTTTGATTCCATCGGGCCGGAGGTAAAATAGGTCACTAAGTCGAGTAGTTTATACGAAGCGGCAATCAGGCGATCAAGGCCGCTGACTTGCCAGCCCAGCTCTTGGAGGTACGCCTTAGCTTCTTGGTCGGAGAGTTCAGCGAGTTCGGCTTCGATTTTTGCCGAAATGGGAACGTAATCGGTTTCTTGAAACTGATAATCTTCATCGACATTAAGAACGTAGAGCATGGGTTTGCTAGTCAAGAGGTTGAGGTCTTTGATCAGTGGCCGCTCTTCGTCGCTGACTGAAACCGTTGCAGCCAGCTTTCCCTGCTCGAGGGCGCTGGCAATTTTTTCAACTACCGCTAAGGTTCGCACCGACTCTTTGTCCTGGCCGCGGGCCATTTTTGTTAATTTATCTCGGCGTTTTTCAATGGTCTGGAGGTCGGCCAGCACGAGTTCTAAGTTAATAGTTTCTTTGTCCGACTCGGGATCAATTTTGTTGTGAACATGAATTACATTGGTATCAGAAAATTTTCGGACCACCTGAACAATCGCGTCGACTTCACGGATATTGGCTAAAAATTGGTTTCCTAGACCTTCGCCTTTGCTGGCACCTTTGACCAGCCCGGCGATGTCGACAAATTCAATAATCGTCGGAACGATTTTTTCCGACTTTGATACCCGGGCCAATTGCTCCAACCGTTCGTCGGGAACCGCGACTGTACCGACGTTGGGGTCGATCGTGCAAAACGGGTAATTGGCCGCGTCGACTTGTTTTTTGGTTAGCGCTTTAAACAATGTTGATTTGCCGACATTTGGCAAGCCGACAATACCGATGGAAAATGACATACGCCCTCCAGAATAGCAGCAGTTGCGTTGATGCGCAAGACAATTGACAGTTCAACGTTGCTGCGATACGCTGCCTATGGCTATACATAGAGCCAAAAAGGCTTTCTTAAAGGATTTGGAGGGAGCCTTTTGTTTTTTGACAACATTTCGAGTAACGAAAGGAGCTGGTACGCAATGATTGAACGGTACGAGACGACAAAAATGAGGTTACTCTGGCGAGAAGAGCTCAAGTTTGAGCTCTGGCTGAAAACCGAGTTGGCAGTGCTCTGGGCTCGGACGAAGCGCGGGGAACTACCAGTCGAACAGGTTGAGCGAATCGCCCATGACGCGAAAATCGACCTGGTGCGAATCACTGAGATCGAAGGGATCACCCATCATGACCTGCTGGCGTTTATTGAAGCGGTGCGCGAGCATCTCGAAGCGCAAGATCGCGGAGAGCTGCATCGGAAGATGACTTCCTACGACACGGAAGAAATTCCGACCAGTATCCGGATTCGCGACTCGATCGACGTGTTGGTTGCAACCCTCGATGAGCTCTCAGCGGCAATTCTCAAGGCAGCCGACGCTCATCGCCGCACCCTAATGATTGGTCGGACTCACGGCCAGCACGCTGAGCCTATTACGTTTGGGCTTAAACTACTGGGCTGGTATGACATACTGAGTCGTGATCGCAATCGGTTGCTCGCTGCTCAGCAGGTTGCGGCAGTAGGTAAACTTGCGGGCGCAGTTGGCGTGTACGGCGAGCTGACGCCTGAGATTGAAGCCGAAGTCTGTGCGGCAATGGGTTTGACGCCGGCTCGGCATGTCACGCAGGTTTTACACCGAGACCGGATCGCGCAAGTGCTCACGAGTTTGGCGATTCTGGGCGGCAACATCGAGCACATCGCAAGTGAATTCCGAATTCTCGGACAGACTGAGCTGTGTGAAGTCCGCGAACCGTTCGGCAAGGGCCAGAAAGGCAGCTCTCGGATGCCGCACAAGAAGAACACAATCGTTACCGAACGGTTGTGTGGTATGTCACGGCTGCTGCGTGCCTACAGTGGCGCAGCGCTGGAAGACATCGCCACCTGGTCGGAGCGAGACATCGCTCAGAGTTCGGTGGAACGGGTGATTTTGCCGGACAGTTTTCACCTTACTCACTACATGCTTACGAAGCTGCTTTGGGTGGTTTCCGGGATGGAAGTATTTCCTGAACGGATGCGGCGCAACCTTGAATCGACCCAGGGGTGTATTTACTCCGGTCGGGTCAAGGACTTGTTGCTGGCTTGGGGGATGGAGCCGGAAAAAACTTACGGGCTGGTGCAACAGTGTGCGTTTAATGCAGCTGAAACCGGCGAAACGTTTCATGACTTGATTTCTCGTTCGCTGGGCTTCACGGTGCTTTGTACCACCGATAAACGGCGCCAAGAGTTCGAGCAGTGTTTCGATCCTTGGCATGATCTGCAATATCTCGACGTAATCTTTGCCCGGTTTGGGCTCTAGAGAAACGGAGGTGAGAGACGTGGAAGAAGCTCGAAAAAGACGAGCGTTACTCAGCGTGTCAGATAAAACGGACATCGAAATAATCGCTCGGGACCTTGTTGGTTTCGGTTTTGAAATCGTTTCGTCCGGCGGCACGGCTGAGTACCTGAAAAAACACGGTGTGTCTGTTATCACCGTCGAAGAAGTGACTGGCTACCCGTCGATTCTCGGTGGGCGAGTCAAGACCCTGCACCCGAAGATCCTTGGTGGCATCTTGGCGCGGCAGATTGCGGAGCACGAGCAAGAGTTGGCTCAGCATCTGATCAGCCGAATTGACCTGGTGGTGGTTGATCTCTACCCAGTTTGGGACGCAGCCGCCAACCCCGACTCGACCATTCTGCAGGTGATGGAACTCACCGACATCGGTGGAGTGACACTGTTGCGGGCGGCGGCGAAAAATCACACTGATGGTGTGGTAGTCGTCTACGACGTTGCTGACCGTCAGGCAGTGGTGGCTGAATTGGCGGAGCGCGGGTCGCTGAGCTTAGAGTCTCGTCGTCGGCTGGCCGCGAAAGTGTTCAAGCTCATTACTCTCTACGATGGGGCAATCTGGAAGTTTCTCAGCGGCCAGGAACAGCCAGCTGGTGAAGTATCAATTGCCGAACACACCAGCACGCTGGCGTATGGCGAGAATCGTTACCAGAGCCCGGCTGAATTGCTGACGCTTCACACTAACGATCCGCTTGCGTTGGATTGTTTCACTGTTGTGTCCGGAGAGCCGAGCTTTATCAGCATGGCTGATCTCGACAGCGCCATGCAGGTGCTCTGTCTGATTGCCGAAGCGTTTCGGCGAATTTTCGACAAGGCTCCGCACATCGCGGTTGTCTGCAAGCACGGTGATCCGTGCGGTTGCGCTTTTTCCTGGTTGTCCCAGGCGGAAGCGCTGCGCAAGTGCATGTTCGGCGATCCCTTGGCGGTGATGGGTGGAGAATTAGTCTGCAACTTTTCTATCGGCGCGGAGCTGGCTGAATCGATTCACGTCGCGCCAGAAGCAGTCGGTCGTGAAAAGTGGGGATTGGATCTCATCGCCGCGCCGGTAATTACCGACGAGGCCGTTGAAGTGCTCGGCGGTCGGTCAGTCAAACCCCGTCGGCTGCTGACCAATCCGGCGCTGGGTAACCCTCAGCTGCCAGATTGCAAGACAGTGCTGCGCAGCGTGCGTGGCGGTTTTTTACGGCAGGGTGCGCCGGACTTTGTACTGAGTCCCGAGCACCTCAACTGGTATGAAGGCCGGGCGCTCACCCAAGAGCAGATCGAAACGCTGATTATCGCTTGGGCCACCTGTTGGTCAGGCAACTCCAATTCAGTCACCCTAGCCAAAGACGGGATGCTGATTGGC
>Ga0209542_10011357_pt1 | contig 15793 bp, 15 predicted proteins | sample RifCSPhighO2_01_FD_184028 | JGI IMG/M metagenome (GOLD analysis project Ga0209542, IMG submission 184028) | Soil microbial communities from Rifle, Colorado - Rifle CSP2_plank highO2_0.1 (SPAdes) (version 2) | ecosystem: Environmental > Terrestrial > Deep subsurface > Rock core/Sediment ... | reverse complement strand
CGTGAGTCATGAAGAACTGCGCAAGAGGTGATGGAGGTTTTTCTTGCCGCCACCACCGAAGAAGTCTACCATTCACGCATGCCATCGGATCAACAGGCGCCGGCAACGAAGCAGGATATTCACCTCCTCATGGAGCAGATGGGGAAGTACTACCAACAAACAGCGCAACGGTTTGCAGATATGGAAGAACGAATGAAAGAAATGGCAGAACGGATAACGAGAGAAGGAAAAGAGACACGTCACTATTTCGACGTTGTTGCGGAGAACATCAAACATGACTTTCTGCATGGCGCTCTCCCAGACAAAATCGAACAGCATGAAGATCGCATTGTGCGTCTGGAGCAACACGTCGGCCTCGCGGCATAGCAGGGAAAAACACCCTCTCCCATAGGGAGAGGGCGGGGTGAGGGGCGTTGGAAAAAAGGCTTCCCAACCCCCTCATTTTTTGCTAGAATAGAGGGGAATACACACATCAAAAATGACATCAAACTCAGCAATGAACTCAGAAGAGTCTTCCATAATCCCTGATAATCTTCAGTTGCAGCCTACCGAAGAAGAGCAGCAACAACAGATGAAAATAATAGCATATGGGCTGGCAGGGCGACAGGACGAGATCAGGACAGACATTGGAGATACTCTCAACAAAAAGTCAACAGAACAAGTACCAACACTCCCAGCAGCAGAGAATCTCATCAAGAAACTGGAAGAACTTTCCGAGGAAGATCGCAATGCCCTTATTAAAAAATTTGGTGGAACGCGCGTGTATCGCTTCACAAAGGAAGGGGAACGTGAGTACGTCACGCTCCAAATCGGACGCGGTACGGAGGACGGCCGATGGAAAATCGCAAAGCAGGCCTACGATAAAAATGGAAAGCCTAAAGGAAAGCCACAGTTATTCGACCATCCAGACAAAATCAAGTACCGCGAGTGGAAGCTCCCCACGGCTGATAAGCCCACGAACATTGGTGAACCGATGACCTATAGGAGACCAGACGGAAAACTCCTCCGGGGAACGTATGATGGCATGGATGAGTCCGGCATCATTACATTGAAAGTTTGGAATGATAAAATATATCTTAATAACGACAACCTCCTCGCGTATGAGCATGATGGGAAAAGAGCCTTCACCCTCCGCGTTCCAGCACGACCAAAGCCACCAGCTGCCCCGGCTGCAGGAGCACCAAAAAATCAACCACCGGCCGCGGCGGCGGAATCGGAAAATCTCGCAGCAACTCCGAATACACTGGAGAGCGGCGAAGCGGCGGGGGAGGATGCCAGTGAGAAGCCCACCGTGACTGAAAAAGTGGCGACAGCAACGGAAGATCCGGACAAAGTATTGGAGAAGGGCCTGGAAAGCGCTGGACTCACTTCAGAGCAAATCGGGAAAGTTAAGAAACTCATAGAGGAGCGAGATGCCAAAAAAGGGGCTGCCCCTGCCCCAGCGGCAGCAGCTCCGAGTGGGCCAGCCGCAGCCTCTGTCTCTGCTCCAAAGGAGCAAAAAGGGTTCTGGGGAAAGGTAAAAGGCTGGCTTGGGAAACTTAAAAAATAAAGAATTGAGAGTCCAGAAGGTTGCCTACAAAAGCAATGATGGGCACGACTACTTCGGTTTATTGGAGAATAAGAATGGCCAACTGCTCGTCAGTAAGTTTCAAGGAAAGAAAGGAGAATGGGTTCGCGTGGTGGATCGCAAGATGGAAACTCCCAATGGCCTGCAACAGGTAAAGGACGTATGGATCCGTCTCACTGCAACCGACACAGCGGAAAAAAAGTAGGGTCTGATGAGTCGCCGGAGCCCTGAAAAAACACGCGCCGCAATCCTAAGCCACACTCCGGTAACCATGGCAGTACGGCAAGTGTTTAACCTACACCACTGCCAGATCATTCCATTGAGCTCCAGCCTTGCTTGCCATTTGGACCCTGCTACGATCGGGCACGATGGCAGGTAAGAAAAAACCAGCATCGGCGACGAAGGGGGGCATCCAGCAGTGTGGTATCCAGGCTTTACGAAGGGGGGACGTCTGGATGTTGAAGGAGACCGTCCGAACCATGAACGGGAACATCCGGCTCCTCAAGGGGGATATCCAGATGGTACGAGACGACCTCCAAACATTGGAGAAAAGGATGGATGCGAAGATTGATACGAAGATTGATCAGTTGGAGAAACGGATGGATACGAAGATGGATACGAAGATTGATCAATTGGAAAAGAGGATAGATACGAAGATGGATGCAAAATTCGAGAAGTTTGCAGAGGTAATCACACATCATATGAATGTCATTGCGGAAAACCTCGTGCACGATTTCAATGGCATCTTCAAAGACCGCCTCGAAGACCATATCGGCCTTGCGCGCATGTAAAATCCCTTTGCGGCTCCAATAATCCCGCTACACTAGCTATGTCATCCCCATTTTCCCATGCCTGATCCACAAGCAGCACAGTCCGGCGGAACGCCCTTCGACCCGGCTCAGGGTAAACAGCCCCATCCCCCCGGTCAGCAACCCTTCGACCCGGCTCAAGGTAAACCGCCTCCCCGCCCCGGTGACCCCGTGCCCCAGGGAGGGATTGATCCGAGCCAGGTCTTCGCCTCTCCGCCCCCTCCACCTCCCAGCACAGGGGGAGCTGCTGCCGGTGCCGGTAGCACTGGAGGAGACGATGCAGCAATCCCACAGGATAGCGGTCCACCACCACCCCCTGTCGGGACCGTGGCCACGAAGGACATGGGCTACGACGACGAGGATATCAAAGTTCTTGGACAGGTAGGGAACTATCGGTTTAGCGGCACTACGAGTGCGCTCACGAATGATGGCATAGCGATCCCCGTCCACCCAAACACCACATTCGATGAGCAAAAATTCCTCACGCTTCTCAGGGGGAGCATCTCCCTCACACGCGATGAAAAATGGCGGATCATTCAAGCCATACCGAAGCTCTCGCAATTCCAGGTGGACGAACTCCAGAAAATCCTCGAGGAGGAGCGGCGGAAGTTCTCGGAACTCTCTCCAAAACATTTGGCACAGTTGCAGAAGCTCGAGCAGAAGCATGCCGCAGACTGGAAGGACCTCCAATCGGTCTCGGTCCAGGAAGGCGTGAAGCAGCAGGATGCCTCTCAAGCAGATGAGATTAGGAAGCAACTAGGGTTGTCGTAGTCTAGGTGTTAGGTTCTAGGTGTTAGGGAATTCCCTGTGTCACCCCGAGCGTAGTCGAGGGGGACACAGAAGATTGCGTGCCACGTTTCGACTACGCTCAGCACGACACCTGAAAGCTAGAACCTCACACCTAGAACCTCTCCTACGTATTCACGAAAAACACATAGAACAGAAAGGCTCCTAGTAAGCCAAGCAAGCCACCGACCCATGCGCGATTTCCAAAAAACCGGTGAAGGGACGTGAGCATGAGAAAGATAAACACACCAAAAGCAGCACGAATGATGAGAACGGATTGCCACAATCCTTCGATGAGCGGAATGGTAAATGGAAGCTGCTTTGTCTCCTTGTACGCACCGAGGGCGATCACGAGGATGTACCACGCAAGGAGCCATCCGGCGTAGAGGCGGACGGTATCGAGGAGGGGATAGTAATTCGGTGCTAGGTGCTGGGGACTAGGGACTGGGACCTGGTCATTCGGCCCTGAGTGACTTAAGCCCTCAGTCCCGAGTCCCTCGACAGGCTCCTGCACCGAAACGGTCTCCCATGGCTTCGTACTCTCGCGTTCCATCGGAGTTGCCTCATGAATTTCCTCGACAAAAAAACCTGATTCCTGGAGAGCATTCCGCCCAGCTTGCAGACTCATGGCATCTACCATCCCATTAATGCGTTCCTTCCGGTCATTCACTGCCGTGTAGGAAAAGAGAGGCATGGGGACAATATACCTCTACTTGAGATTATCCGTCATGTACTGCACCGCATCCTTCATATCCATCGGAGCGCTGATTTCAAAATAACGATTCTCTGTCCAGTTGCGGTACCCGACGGCAAAATTCCCATGCATACGAACCTCGCGATCTGTCGCACCAGACGTAGCAATATCGCCCTGGACCAGATTCACTAGGAGCACCCCATCCCCAAGGTTCTCTACAAGTTCTCCGCTCACTTCCACATGCCACAATGATGAAGCGGTGGCCCCAAATGATTTAAACCACCAATTGCGATGAATAGGAACACAGAACCCTACGTTAGGAGAACAATACTCCTGCGTCCATTGTTCCGCAGTAAACTTCTCCTTTGCCATCATCGCTACTTTTGCATCTTGCTCGAACGCGTTCTGCATGGAAGAAGCAAAAGAAGATGAAACGGATCGTGAGGATAGGGGGGAAATGGAAGACGAAGAAAGAGAAGACCAGGAAGATGGCAGCGAAGCAACGAAGGAAATGGAGGAAGGAATGGCAGAAGAAATGTCGGACACAGCAGAGGATGCCTCCAATCGTATTGTCGTACGATGGATGCGCTCCACCCGCATGATGACCCCCCCCGCTTCGACCGCAGGACGTGCCGCACCGAAGACCTCAACTTCTTCACCCAAGTACACATTCAAATCCACTGCGGGTCCTTCGAGAAGGACAAACCGATCATCTTTCAGCGCCAGACGATGCGTCCCCTGCATGTAGAGACTGATCCCAAGAGGCTCCAAAACACCACGATACGAGACATTGCCAGTCTCCTGCTGTACCTCATCCTTTGGTTCCCAAACCTGTATTTCAGAAGAATCTGCGGACGATTCAGCATCCTCCGATGGAGGAACTGGAAAGGGAATATCAGTCTTTGATCCGCACGCAGCAAGGAAAAAAAGGCAGAAGAGAGAGAAGAAAAAACGCATATTCATAGAAGGAAGAAATAGGGGACGGGAAGTATATCCCGAGAACCTGTCAATGCAAGACGTAATCGCACTGCTACAATGTGATTGGAAGCGTGCCAGAGTGGTCGAACGGGCCTGACTTGAAATCAGGTAGACCCGCAAGGGTCTCGGAGGTTCGAATCCTCCCGCTTCCGCCACAGCCATTCCATCTCCCCACCCCTCACCTCAATCCTCTCCCAGTGGGAGAGGAAGCCCACTCCGCAACTCCTCATTCGTCGGAAGCTTTCTTTGGATCGCACCACCGCTTTTTCCATTTCTCCCGCAGCGCCTCCAAGTACCCCTTCTCCGATTGCAGATGCTCGGCATAGAGTCTGGCGCTCGCACCGAAGCGGCTCTGATGCAACAGCGTCGACATTCGGTGAAGGACAACAAGGAGCGCATTCTCCCCCCCGCGTACCTCGGTTGCGACCTCATCCTGCACAGCATCAGCAATACTCTCTGCATCGAGTCCAGCCATAAGAAGGAGATCCTTATCCGTCCCTGATGGAAAATACTGCGTCAGTCCCAAACGACGCAGTGAGCAGGGGAGCTGGAAATCGGCAATGACATCGGCAACCTGCGATGCCAATCCACCCTCGGTATTGTGATCTTCCACAACAATGAGGTGCGCTGTTTCAAGGGCAGCCTGGATGATCGCCGATGCATCAAGGGGACGGATGCAGGAGACATTAAGAAGACGAATGGATTTTTCCCTCTCCACCGCTTCCAGCGCCGCATGCACCATGATCCCCGTCGCAATCACCGTGACATCGTCCGTGAGATCACCGTGACCACGCAGCACATCAGCCTTCCCCTCGAAGACGTACTCCTTGTCATAGAACACCGACCCGTCCCCCCGCAGAATCTGCGGATGGCCGCTCCGCGGGGAGAAGACGTAGATGCTCTCGTGCCCCCCCGCAATGAGCTCCATCGCGCGCTCCGCCATCGCGGCCCCCTGATTACTGTCCGCCGGCATCCAAACCTGGGTATTGCGGAAGGGAATGTTCAGGTAATTCTGCTCCTGATGCGTCTCGCCATCCTCGCCCACACTCACCCCTGCGTGCGTGCAATCGTGCAATACGCAGCAGGGAACGTGCGCGGAATTCATGTCGATGAGGCGGGCGTTCGCCCGTGCCTCATTCGTCCCGAACGCCGCAAACGTGTACGTCACGGGGAGGAGACCCGCTTGCCGCATCCCCGCCGCCATCATGTACATATTCGCCTCCGCCACACCGCAATTGATGACACGATCGGGAAACTCCTTATGTACTTTTCCGAACCCGCCGGAATCCGCAATATCCGCATGGAGAACGACGATCCGCGGATCCGCCTTCATGAGATTCAGGAGATGCACCGCCCCAAAATCCTTTCGCACCGCCCCCGGCTCGGAAGTTACAACACGGGAATAGCACTTGAGGTTTTTGACGGAGAAGGGAAGTCGGCGTGTCGTGGTGAGCGTAGTCGAACCATCACGCCGACTCTTCTCCCGCTGCCGATATAACTCGTATCTCCTCATAAGCTCCTCCAGCGGCGGAAGCTCACGGAGAGCTGCTTCCGCCACCTCCTTCTTGAGCGGCGTCCCATGGAAATTCTCCTTTCCCGTATTCGACCCCTCTTCCATCACTTTCACTCCATAGCCCATCGTCGTGTAGTAACAGATAAAAGTCGGTCTTCCTTCTCCCTTTGAAGGGAGAAGGTTAGGATGATGGTTGCCACCGGCCTTCTTCAGCGCCGCCATCACCTGCCCCGGATCATTCCCATTCTGCACCTCAATCACCCGCCACCCTGTGGCGGCGGCCATGGAGGCAAAATCCGCCGCCACCGTCTTCGACGGCTGATCGGAGAGTTGAACATCATTGAAGTCACCATGGACTACCAAATTATCGAGACCAAGCCGTGCTGCGAGACGGAACGCCTCCATGATCTGCCCTTCCTGGCAATCCCCATCCCCCATCAAGACATCGACCAAAGGAACTCTCTCTCCCTTTGCCTGCCGGCCGTAGCCTTGGCGAAGGCTGGAAGGGAGAGAGTTGGAGTAAGGGTTGATCGAATGTAAATACTTCAACCCAAGCGCCACCCCAACCGCATTACTTACCCCTTTTCCAAGCGGCCCAGCCCCAAAAGGAATATCGCCGATACCAGCCTCCGCATGACCGGGGAGGCCAGACGGCGTGCGGAACGCATCGATGATCGCCTGCGGACTCCGGAGGCGCGGATCGCCGCCATCGCGGCCGAAGAGCCACTGGAGTCCGTAGGCAAGGAGCGAGAGATGGCCAGCGCTATACCGGAGAGGCTGGTCAATATGAGAATCCCGCACCTTCCCAAGAACATACGCGAACGTAAAAGAGGAGAGGGGACCACCGGGATGACCCGACTGGTGCTTCGTCGGCGCCTGTACGCAGAGATGGCACATGATCTTGTGCGCAATCTCGTACGCCTCTCGGTCTTCCTTGGAAAGTTCCACAGCGTCTTCCGGCCCAATCCAGATCGTCTCAGACTTTTTCCATGTCGCAGCAACACGCTGGAGAGACATGGGAACAACCTTGGAATCTTTGCCAATGAGAGATCGAGCTTCCGGTCGCAGACGTGGCACGAGCGGAAGTATATCCCATCTAAAATCCATGCTATAATAGAAGAGATGAAGTTGTTCATAGACACCGCAAATATCGATCACGTGAAGGAAATCGCCTCCTGGGGCATTCTCGATGGCGTCACGACGAACCCGACATTGGTTGCTAAAGAATGGAAAGATGGTTCGGCAGGCTCACCACACGCTTTCGAGCATGCCGTTCTCGCGATGTGCGAACTCGTGCCGTGCGTGAGTGCGCAGGTGACGGCGGAAGATTGTGCGGGCATGAAGAAACAAGGCGAGGAATACGCACGTTGGCACAAGCATGTTGTCGTGAAAGTCCCCATGACCACCGAGGGACTGAAAGCACTGAAGTATTTTCGAAGCAAAGGCATCCGCACGAATACGACACTTGTTTTTTCGCTAAACCAAGCCATTTTAGCAGCGAAGGCGGGGGCAAATATCATCAGCCCCTTCATCGGTCGGCTCGACGATGCGGGGGAGGAAGGGATGGATCTCATTAAGGACATCATGACTGCCTGGGAGCAATACCACTTCGATACCGAAGTCCTCGTCGCCTCCATCCGCCACCCGCGCCATGTGGCACAGGCCGCCATGCTCGGCGCCCACATCTGCACGATTCCCTATGAAGTATTTCTCAAGCTGCCAAATCACCCTCTCACCGATAGTGGGCTGAAGAAATTTTTAGAAGATTGGAAGAAAGTTGGGAAGAAGTTATGATCCCCTCATAATGCAGCTTGGAGTAATCGGATTAGGAACCATGGGCGCCAACCTCGCCCGCAATGCGGCGCGGAACGGCGCGACGGTCGCGGTGTACAACCGCACGAAGGAGAAGATGGAGGAATTTATGAAAACACACGGAAAGGAAGGCCGCTTCATTCCCTGTACAACTCTCACGGACATTCTCAAAGCCATCAAACCACCCCGTGCCATCCTCATTATGGTTAAGGCAGGAGAATCCGTCGATGAGGTCATTCATGATCTCCTGTCCCTACAACCCAATGATATTCTCATCGATGGCGGAAACAGTCACTACAAGGACACGGAGCGACGACAACGGGAACTCACAAAAAAGGGGATCCATTTCCTCGGCATGGGCGTGAGCGGTGGCGAACGAGGCGCCCTCCTCGGCCCCAGTCTCATGCCGGGCGGCTCAAAAGAGGCATACGACCACCTCGAACCTCTCCTCCAAAAAATGGCTGCGCCCCTCGACTACGCTCGGGATGACACACAACAACATCAAAAATGTGTCACGTACATCGGGCCAGGAGGATCGGGCCACTTCGTCAAAACGGTCCACAACGGCATCGAGTACGGCCTCATGCAGCTCATTGCGGAGGCCTATCACCTTCTAAGAGACATCGGCAAAAAATCCAACGCGGAGAGCGCAAAAATTTTTGCAGAGTGGAACACCGATCCGCACCTCAGTTCCTATCTCCTCGAGATCACCGGCAAGATTTTACGAAAGAGAGACCTGGAAACTAAGCAAAATCTCATCGACAATATCAAAGATATCGCCAGCCAAAAAGGGACGGGAAAATGGGTCGTGGAGGCGGCGCTCCGCTACGGGGTTGCCATTCCAACGATCGGCGCCGCTCTTGATGCCCGCATCATCTCGAACCAGAAGGAACTCCGCGTGCGGCGCAGTCACGAGATTCCCTTCACTGCGAACATCAGGAAGGGGGAAGATCTCACGGAAGACCTCCGCATCGCCCTGCTCCTCGCCACAATCTGCACATACGCACAGGGCTTTGACCTCCTCGAGCGCGCGAGCGCGGAAGAGCGCTGGAACCTTCGCCTCACAGAGATCGCACGCATCTGGCGTGGCGGGTGCATCATCCGTTCCGTCCTCCTCAAAACGTTCCAGGATATTTTCGCGGGAAAGAACGATGAAAAAATCCGACTCGGCGCCGCGTTCAGCGAAACAGCGCAAAAACGATGGCGCGCCGTTGTCGCCGTCGGCGCACAGCATGGCATTCCGCTTCCCACTTTCGGAGCATCCCTCAGCTACTTCGACGCGCTCCGCACAGCCCATCTCCCCGCGAATCTTACTGCCGCCCAGCGCGACTTCTTCGGCGCCCACGGCTACGAGCGGATCGATACGCCGGGAATCTTTCACACAAAATGGGAATGAGCTGGTGGCAGGTACCCCGTATCTTGGACACACTCTCGACTAGTTTCCCCCCATATGGGTACATCCCGCTGCATCGCTCCTGAGATCAAGGAGCAAATACTCAAGCGCATCAAAGATGATGGCATTCCGGTGGCGCAAGCCGCCAAGGAACATGGCATCCATGAGACGACGGTCTACGTGGCTCTCGGCAAAGGCATCGTCCGGACCCACCCTGCGCGAATTGAACGCCCTCCGGAAAGAGAATGCCATGTTGAAGACGCTCGTGGGCGAGATGACAAGGTTTGTAGGTCGTTCCGGATCAAGAAAAACGGGCATCAGCGTGGCCGTCAGTTGTACAAGTGTTGCCAATGCGGCCACCAATGTCTGCGCTCCTACCGACGACGAACGACACCGTCGCAAGCCCTCTCCCGATGGGAGAGGGAGTTTTCCTTATGCCGCGAGGCCTACATGTTCTTCGAGGTGAACAATGCGGTTTTCATGATTTTGGATTTTGTCATTCAGCGCCCCCTTGAAATCGTAGTGGAGATTTTCTGCCACAACGTCGAAGTGACGGCGTGTTTCTTCGCTTTCCTTCGTTAGCCGCTGTTCCATATCTGCAATCAAACGTTGTATATGCTCAACAAACTGCTGAATATCCTGCTTCGTTGCCGGCGCCTGTTGATCCGATGGCATGCGTGAATGGTAGACTTCTTCGGTGGTGGCGGCAAGAAAAACCTCCATCACCTCTTGCGCAGTTCTTCATGACTCACGATATCGAGGAGCTTAATGAGGCGTAGCCCCTCGTCTACGGCATAGAGGAGGAGATCATCATGGCTCAGATGTAGTTCGCGGAGCCCCTGCTTTCTTCCCTTCAATGCATGATCCCGCCATCGAGTGCCCAGCACAAAGAGTGACCGGTCATCGTGTACGGTCAGGAGCTCAATGGCCGCTGCCGCTGCCTGCAGTATCTTCCTCCTTCCCCCTTTATGATACTTTCGCACTATTTTCCGAAAACGTTGCGATGGAACGACCGTGTACGTCACTGTTTGAGAATAGCATCGAACAGCGCCTTTGAAGATGTATAGCCATTCACTTTTTTCTTGCGATAGAGGTGGCCTAATTCCTCGGATTCTCTTTCGATGGTTCGCAAATATTCTTCGGGGTACTGATTGACTCCGATGTAGACCGTTCCCTGAATGAAGGCCAGCAACAGGAGATGGACGACATTGCTGAAGTTGAGGCCCACTTTTCGTGCCTCACGGATGACCTCTTTGTACAGAGCGGGATCGAGGCGGATTGTGGTGGGGTGCTTTGGCATGCTTGTAGTGTATGGTGAATGTAGTATAAAAGCAATACAGACCTTGTCGATTCATAGGAATAGGATCCCGTGTGGTTTATGGCTGAGGGGACTTGTGGTGTGGACGAAGGCTGCTCAGAATACCCTCAAAGGTTTTGGCTGTTAGGGATGCGGGGGTGATAGGTGGGTACTGAGGATCCATGCCCATGCGTTTGCATTTTTCTTCGAAGGTGCGTTTCCAATCGAAGGTACTGGGGAATTCCTTATGCTTCCAATCGAGGTACACTTCCCACAGCACACGCGCAACAAGTTCTCCGAATGATTCTGCCCCTTTCTTCTTCGTCTCTTTCGAGGGCTCTTCTGCGAAACCGACGCCACGCATCACATCCTTTCCGTTCTCCGTTGTCATTCCTGCTGTGAAGCGTGGAATCCCTGTCGTGTCGAAGTAGTCAGGATGCTCGCCATAGAGTTTCTGTAGGATTTGCAGCACTCTCTCCGTGTCTTTTTCATTCACGTAGATCACGCATCGCTCACGTCTGTTCAGATTGCGTTTTGTGCCTGTGGATCCCTTGTCGCTCTCGATATGATTCTGCACTTTTATCATTGCGCGTATCCCTGCGTCGTGTAGGCGCATGGCGAGCATTTGGAATGTAAATAGCATGCTCTGTGGAACGAAGTTGAGATAGAACCTTCCCAGCGGTTTTGTGCTGATGTATCCTCCGTTGATTTCACAATGTAAGAATTTTCCCTGAAGTACGCGGATTGTTGGCTTGTCCGTCCCCTTCTCTTTTTTTGCTTCCCACGCATTTGTCAGTGTATCGCCTATATACCTGGCAAATTTTTTCAACCCTGTGTCCCCCTGTGGATGGAAGTCGTTCTGTTGATAATTTTTATCTCCCATTGCGTAAAATTCATCGTAAATGTCGTCGCTTTCAAACGGTGTTCCGGTCCTTAGTTTTTTTTCAACGTACCTCTTAAATTGTTCGATGAGATCACGAATCCAACTTTCTGCACTTTCGCTCGATTCGGCTGGCTTAGCAGCTGGTGCAGGTGTTGTTTTGGGGGCAGCAGGAGGATTGACTACTGCTGCTTGGACTTTTCCTAGTGGGCTTGGAAGGGGTGGTGATGCTGTGGGCGTTGTATCTGGTCCAACCTTCTTCCCTACTGGAGGTGGCGGTGGAGGAGCGATTGGTAGGGCAGGATGGGCTTTCTTTGGACTTGGTGTAGGAGGGGTGGGCCCTTTGGGTGTTGGTAGTGGGGATGTCGCTGGTGTTCCTTCGGGTTTCTCCGGCTGTGCCCGCCAGGCCATGAATTCGAAGACAGCGGGAACGGCTGCCTTCCATGAGTCGTACGGTTGCTTTTCTTTCTTTTCACAGATGCGCAGGTTGTCCCCTTGCACCCATCCAAGTCCCACGAAGTGATAGGAGATCTTGCCGGCCGCTTCCTGTCGCTCAGTGAGTTGGTATTCTGCCGCATTCTGTCCCTGCATTCTCACGGTGTGGCGTCCTGTAGGTGTTAGGAGTGCATTGGTACGTGCATCGATTTTCTCCCACGTTTTCACTCGTGTTTTCTCGTACGTCGGGAGTGCGAAGGTCGTGCCAAGGTCGCGCGAGACTTTTGTGAGATCCCCCTCCCATGATCCACTGTGCCAGTAGGCGTTGCGGACACATGTCCAGATGTCGTCCTTTGCACCATCTTTTTTGAGATAATCCCGGAGGAATGCAGTGAACTTCATCTTTTGTTCGTCGTCGGTGATATCGATCTTTGTAACGATCTCTGCGATGGTTGCCGTTGGATCACTCTTGGTCTCAACGTTGTTTTTGAGTTGTTGAACAGAGTCCGTAATGGCATTTTTTTTACTGGTCCATCTGTCTTTCCACGATGGTCCTTTGGAAGGGTCGTCAATACGTACCTTGAGGGACATGATCTGCAATTTGTCTCCGATAAGGCGATCAATCTCTTTTTTTGGTTTTGCCATGTCCTCCGGTGTGAGTCCCAGAGAGAGCCAAATACGGACGGCGGTCCCATCGGCCTTTTTCTTATCAATCCATAGGCGACCATTGTCGCTCTTGAGTTTATTTAGGAGATTCATGGCCTCGGGTGCTGATGGATCTGCAAGGATATCCTTGAGATAGCGGGAGAAGCTGGGGGTTTCTGGGATTTTCTCTGGAGCGGGTTCTGGGGAGGGTGGGGGCTCCGGTGGCGGAGTGAGTACAGGTGGACTTGGCGGTTCCTCTTCCTCCTTCTTCTTCCCACCATTTTCCTCATTCGTCGAATGGCGACGGGTAGGTTCCCCCGTGGATCGTGATCGTTGTATCAGTTTGTTTCGTATATTTTGGAGGAAGATTTCTTTTCCTATAGTATTCCAGTGTGCCTGTACAACCTCTACGCCATGCATGAAAAGTCGGAGTAGTTTTTCTTCAAGATCTAGATCAGATCGTGCGAGTTCTCGATACAATTTGAACCGGGTTGTATATATACTATTTGTCACCTGCTCCTCTATATTCGTATCGGTTTCCTCCGATGTCAGGTTGCCGATTCTCTTGCTGTACTCCGATAACGCAGCTGTTATCCCGTCCCAATACGTGTCCACCTCTCTTTTTGTAAGCAAAATGTCCTTGTCCTTTTGAAGACTTTCCGAAGAGAATAGTCCATTCTCTATTTCTGCGCTGACCCTTGCCAATTTTTCCGTGAGTGTGGTAGTGGTCGTATTTCCTCTCTCAGCCAGTGGTTGTGCTTCCGTTGGTATTGTCATGTGAGGGAGATAGTGGAGATGGAGTGACGCCTATCCACAGGAGCAGTTCTTGTGCCATGCGGTACTCGGGGGGGAGTGGGCGTTGTGGAGGTTTCCCTTGTTGCCATCGACGCATGAAGTCGTAGGTGCGGAGGATATAGTCCCGGTAGTTAACACCGCTACGGTGGACCATTTTCTGTCTCTGTGGCGAACGGTTTCCTCTCGGTCCGGTGATCGATGGAAGATCGTTTGCGCTCTGGAGGCCGAACGCGGCGGCGTATTCCTCCAGCACTTGGCGGATGCCTGCTCTCTCGATAAATTTCTGCTCCGTCGTTTCTCGGAGTTCCTGGACAAGGGTCTTTACGAGGGCGGGGAGCCGAGAGGATGTTTCGGGAGAGTGTTCGCGAGGTGGCATGTCAGATGTACTGGAAGATCCCCTACTCTGCTTTCACTGGGGGGACGTAGGCAAGGCGGTACACACTCTTTGTTTTCAGCACCCTTGGTGCTTTCCAATCCTCTGTTATCGTAATGGCGAATGAAGTTCCATCACTATACTCCCCGACGACCTTACCGCCCTTCTTTGCGTTGTTTTTGATGTGGGCGAGCATTGACAATCCATTGAATGCCTCTGCGTGTCCCACAACAGCACCTTTTTTTTCGTCAAAGGCTCTTAGTGCATTGGCTACAATCTCGTTCGTCACCTCGTTTGCACTGAGAGTGATCGGTGTGGATTTGATGTAGAGGCGGACTTTATTTCCTTTTTCTGTGAGCTTTGCTGTTTGGAGGAGTGTGACGATGCCCGCTGCATTACATTCCTGTATCGAGTATCGAAGCTCTTTTGTCTGCTCCTCAGTGAGGTGATATCCCACGAGGCCGTGTAGAGTTGTTGCTGTATCTCTCAGATGCTCGGCTGATGCTCGTTCTCCTCTTTCGTTTTGTAGTTGAGTCTTTTGTCCGTCGATGGTTGCAATATCCTTTGTCACCTTTCCTCTTCCTTCTTCCGCAGTTTGTTCAGCTTGTTGAGTTGCCCCACCTATCTCTTTGATCCTGGTCTGTAGAGCTGTGGCATGCTGGTTGAGTGTTGTGATCGTTCCTGCGAGAGCTGCAATGAATCCATCTAAGTTGGCCAGCCTGCCATCCTTCGTGCTCTTTTCTGTCCCTATACGTCCTACGAGATCATGGACTGCTTCGAAGACTACAGAGGCGAGTTGACTTTGGAGAACATTTTTTAGATCTTCTCCTGCCGTTTCACTCTGACCATCGGCGGGGCTTTGAGAGGTACCCTGCAGGAGTGCTGTAGCGTATTCAAGCAGTTTCCGTAGTACCGGTGCATCGATTCCTAGGACTGTGAGACCATTGAGGAATTCATTCACTGCTGCTCCTAGAGCTATGTCCATCTGATTGATGTTTCTTGCGAGTTCGTCTCTTTCCCTCTGTGCGGTCTCATGTTTTTCTGTCTCACTTGCAATCCGGGTGAGGAGAGCGCTGCGTTCCTGCTCTAATGTTCCCATTTCCTGAGCGTTGGCATCTCTTGTGTTCTGCAGTTCTCGTAGTGTGTTTTCAATTTCTCCCAGTATTGTCGTTTTTTGTGCCAGATGTGTGTTGCAACATGCAAGTTTAGCATCGATGGTTTTGATGGTCTTGGTGGCTCTAATTTTTTGTTCGGCAGCACGAAGAATACCCTCTACTGGAGCCCAAATTCCCTGGCGCACCCTTCGCTCCGCATCGAGATCAGTCTGGAGAGCCTGCGCTTCTCTTGCTGTATCAGGTGCTCCGATGTCCTCTATTCCGGCCTGTCCGGCTATGCAGCCGAGCTGGCCCCTTAGTTTTTGTAAGAGAGCACTTACGCCACCATTAACATATCCCTCAATGTTGGCATCATTTGCTTGTCCTCCCGCTCTCTGTACATCTACGTCTTCCGTTGTTGCCTGTTCAGTCTCCCCCTCCCCTTCTGGGTTAGGGGGAGAGGTATCGCTTGTACCATCCTCCACAGGCTCATGGGTACCCTCTTCTGGAATACGATCCTCGTCCGTTGTTTCTGGCATACGTGGATATGGTATATAATGTATGATTAAGTGTACTAAATTTAGGACACTTTAGCAATGGGATGTATCAGTCCACCTGTAATTGCACTTTTCCTGGGTCGAGGACCACTGTAGCAGAAACTGGAGTGGAGATTGCAGGTTCAGAGCGTAGTGCGGTCTCTCGGTGTTGAACCAGACCAGGTA
>Ga0209542_10011356_pt1 | contig 15793 bp, 16 predicted proteins | sample RifCSPhighO2_01_FD_184028 | JGI IMG/M metagenome (GOLD analysis project Ga0209542, IMG submission 184028) | Soil microbial communities from Rifle, Colorado - Rifle CSP2_plank highO2_0.1 (SPAdes) (version 2) | ecosystem: Environmental > Terrestrial > Deep subsurface > Rock core/Sediment ... | reverse complement strand
AAAGCACTCAAGAGATTCAGAGACGTTGTGCCCTCGTACTTAAAGCACTACAATACCAAGCGATTGCACATGGGTATTAATTATCAAACACCACTGGAGGTGTTGCGAAGGTGCTGAGGATTATACGGGCCGTCGTTTGTGAGCGACAGCCTTGCTATTGTGGAGCGGCCGGGCAAGTCAGAAAGGAGGTGTCCCTCTACGGTTGGGACCAGAGGAGGAACCATGAACGAAACGCAACTCACCCGGCCGCATTGGGTGTGGGTTATGAACGAGCCCAAGCCATTTAATCACAGTAGGATTACGAAAGCAAACTCGCCTTAGGCGAGCAGGCTCTCCACAACATTTTTCACCACCATGCCGTCGGCTTTGCCCTTAAGCTCATGCATTACCGCTTGCATGAGCTTACCCTGAGCTTGTCGAAGGGTTGAGCCGTTCAAACCCAGCTCTTTCATCTTTGCTTCAACAATCGGCTTTACTTGCTCGGCACTCATCAGGGTAGGGAGGTAGGTCTCGATGATAGCGAGTTCCACCTTCTCACTCTCAGCGAGTTCGGGTCGGCCACCGTTTGTAAATTGCTCTATCGAGTCTTTGCGCTTCTTGCCCTCTTTGCGAATCACGGCAATGGCCTCCTCGTCGGTAAGTTCACCGGCTGGTCCTTTACCAGTAGCAATAGCCTCGTTGCCCATAGCGGCCATTAAGCCACGCACTACCGATAAGCGCACAGTATCTTTGGCCTTCATCGCCTCCTTCATCTGCTCTTTCAAATTACTTTGCAATGACATGAATTAATTTTAGAATGATAAAATTTGCAATTTGCAAACAATGACGAAATGATAGCAATTTTCAAACTAATTAGCGATGCCGCGCGTCCCAGGTGGGTTCTCGCGCGGCATCTAGTGGATCGTCTCGTCCTTCTTGCCTCTCAAGAGGCGTTCGGCGCGTAAGTAGATCACCCAGCCCTTCCGTGCTTGCTCTGTGAGGTAGAGCAAAGAGCGAAAGAGCCAGGCCATGTCCTTCCCGATTTCCGGGCCACCGTATGGGCTGTCCATCATGGCAAGACCCTCCTACCAAAGCCTACGCCTAAGGGAGTAAAATGCAAGGGTGGTATAATCTTGGGATGAAAGCGGGCACGGGAACACTTGGAAAAAATTTTGATATTGAATACTTGCGGTTGAATGTGGCGCAACGGTTGGCGGTGGATACTATTGAGGGGCCGGTGATGGTGGTGGCGGGGCCGGGGACGGGCAAGACACAAGTTTTGACACTCCGGATTGCCAACATTTTGAAACGCACAGATGTGCCACCGGATGCGATACTGGCACTGACCTTCACCGAGAGTGCGGCGGCGCATATGAAGCGGCGTTTGGTGGCCATTGTGGGGCCGGCTGGGTATCGGGTGCGCATCCACACCTTCCACGGTTTTGCCAATGATTGCATCAGCCGCTTCCCCGAGCGCTTCCCCCGACTCGTGGGTGCGCGCAATTTGGGCGAGGTGGAGAAGGCTGGTTTGATTGAAGAAATTTTGGATACCATCAAGCTCGACAAGCTTAGGCCCTACGGTGACCCGTATCACTATATGGGCGAGTTACGCCGGCGTATATCTGATTTGAAGCGCGACGCTATTACCCCCGAAGATTTCAAGGCGCGCGTGGCTTTGGAGAAAAAGAAAGTATTAGAGATAGATGATTTGAAGCACGACAAAGGCGCGCATAAGGGCAAAGTGAAAGGAGTGTACGCGAGTGTTCTGGCAAATTTTGAGAAGGATGAAGAGTTCGCTCGCGTTTATGCCAAGTACGAGGAGCTACTTGAGAAGAGGCGCCTGTATGATTACGAAGATATGATACTCGAAGTGGTGGGGGCGATGGAGAGTGATGAGGAGTTTAAGTTGATACTGGCCGAAGAGAACCAGTATATCTTGGCCGACGAACATCAAGACGCCAACGGGGCGCAGAACAAGCTGCTAGAGTTGCTCTCGTCTTTCTTCGATGAGCCGAACCTCTTCTTGGTGGGGGATGAGAAGCAGGCCATTTTCCGCTTTCAAGGCGCCTCGCTTGAGAATTTTAATTACTTTACCAAGCGTTATCCGGCGGCCAAGCTCATAACACTGACAGAGAACTATCGATCGGGGCAAGTGATACTCGACGCCGCCTTCGCCCTCATTGGTACAGGTGGCAAACTGATGGCAGTGAGCGAGCCAACGATAGAGCCGATTACACTGCTCGCCTCAGCTGATCGCGACCAGGAATTGTTTGCTCTGGCCAAGGCGATGAAGCGTTATGTTAAACAAGAGCAGAAGTTAAGTGAAGTGGCCGTGCTTGTGCGCGACAACGCCGATGCCGATGTAGTGGCTGAATATTTTGCTAAGTCGGGCGTGCCGTTTACCCTTGAGACAGATGATGAGGTGCTAGCGAGCCCGTTTGTAAAACAGTTGCTCACACTACTGCGAGCAGTGAACGACTTTGGCAAAGATGATTTACTTGTGCCACTTTTGCACGCGCCCGCGCTTGGCCTTGACCCGCTCGAGGTTTACAAAGCTTACCGAGAGAGTTCTCACCGGCGGATTAGTCTTTATGATTTGGTTAAAGCAAAGTTCCCACACGTATATAAATTACTGAGAACTTGGAAGGCGCTTGAACAGGGCGCAGGTGTGCTTGCCCTGATTGAGCGAGTGGGTGAGGAGTCGGGGATATTGGGTGCTGCACTGGGACAGTCTGACCCGACCGAAGCACTGGGGGCATTGTCGGGTTTCCTAGAGTACGCGCGAGGAGCGGTAGAGCGCTCGGGTGATGCGAGCTTGAAGGGTTTGATTCGCCATATGGATTTGATCGAGCGATACAAGATAACTATCAAGCGCGATCGCGAAACGCGTGGACGTGAGGGCGTGCGAGTGATGACCGCTCACCGCTCTAAGGGTCTGGAGTTTGAGCGAGTGCACATTGTGTTCGCCGAAGACAAGCATTGGGGTGGCAGGCACAGCGATGACGCCGAAGACGAGCGCCGGCTCTTTTACGTTGCACTCACTCGGGCCAAACGAAGTGTGGTGATTAGTTACTCGCGCGAAGTGAATCACAAGGCAGTCCTGCCCACACGTTTCATTACCGAGATAGACGCGCACCTCACTAAGATTGAGGGCGAAGAAGCGAATGGTGCAAATGATATAGCCAAGCTCAAGCTCACTCCGGCAAAAGAAAAATCGGCCAGCTTGCAAGACGGCGAGTATGTGCGGCAACTCTTCGCCGAGCAGGGCTTCTCCGTCTCTGCTCTCAATAACTACCTCGAGTGCCCGTGGAAGTACTTCTACCAATCGCTCCTACGTATCCCACGCTCTCCCGACAAGTACTCCCTCTTTGGCACGGCCGTTCACGCATCTCTTAAAGATTTATTTAACTCGGTCAAACACGGGCAGACTTTGCCGGCTAAATCTGTTTTAAACAGTTTTGAGCAAGAGCTTGCTATATTGCCTTTGCCCGAGCGCGATATTGCCGAGCTTAAGAAGAAAGGCGAGAAGGCGCTAATCGGCTACTACAAAACCTACCAAAGCACCTGGCACGCAAATGTGCTAAACGAGTTTGATGTGAAGGGCGTGCACCTAGACATAGAAGATGGCGAGCCGGTGCTATTGCGCGGGCGAATAGATAAGATTGAGATAGTTGATGGGAGCCCTTCGACGGGCTCAGGGCAAGTGAACGTAGTTGATTATAAAACCGGGAGAGTGCGCTCGCGCAACGAACTGATGGGCCAAACCAAAACTGCCACGGGCAACGAGTATCGCCAATTACTTTTCTATAAAATCCTGCTCGACCGCTACCAAGAGGGTAAATATAAAGTGGCTACAGGTGAGATAGATTTCGTAGAACCAAATGATAGAGGCAAGTGGAAGCGCGAGAGCTTTGAGATTAGAGACGAAGAAGTGAAGGCTCTCGAAACTTTAGTTGGCGAAAAAGCGGGAGAGATTAGGAGCCTCGCTTTTTGGAATACTAGGTGTGATGAAAAGAACTGCGAATTCTGTGCCCTGCGTGAAATGATGGGCGCCAACTCCTCGCTTGGCTGAAATAGAGTGAGGGACGGCGCAGGCCGTCCCTCGGGTTGTGGCGTGGGCCTTGCCCAGCCTAGGTTTGGATGCAGAGATCGACTTCTCCACCGGCGCCCTTCTCGCGTGCGGTCGAGACCTCGATACCGTCCTGTCCACCGTCGATGAAACCGATGAAGCACAGCGGTTTCTTCATTCTCTTTTCTCACCCCTTTCCTGGGTACTTGCCCGCGGTAATTGTAACACGTATGGTATGATGACAGTATGAGTGAGTGGAAGAGTAAACGACCGAAAGTTTTATTTAAGCCGGAGGGGACGGAGCCTTTTAAGATTTCGAGGTCGAAGATTGACCTTTTTATGGATTGCCCTAGATGCTTTTATATGGATAGGCGATTGGGCATTGGCCGACCACCCGGTTTCCCCTTCAATTTAAACTCGGCTGTCGACACGCTTTTGAAAAAAGAATTTGATATCCACCGGGCCAAAGGCACACGTCATCCTTTGGTTAAGCAGTATGGTATTTACGCGGTGCCATTTGAGCATGAGCGGATGGAGGAGTGGCGCGACGCTTTGCGCCGAGGCATCCAGTTCCACCACGAGGATACGCACTTCATCATCACCGGTGGCATCGACGACGTGTGGGTTGACCCGGAGGGCAAGCTCAACATCGTGGACTACAAGGCCACGAGCAAAACAAGCGAGGTCAACATTGACGCCGACTGGCAGATTAGTTACAAGCGCCAAGTTGAGGTGTATCAATGGCTCTTCCGCAAAAACGAGTTCCAAGTTTCAAACACCGCCTACTTTGTATATTGTAATGGCAAGACGGATAGGGAAGCCTTCGACGCAAGGCTCGAGTTTGATATCAAAATCATCCCGTACGAAGGCAACGACGAGTGGATTGAACCCACCCTTCACAAAATCCGCGAGTGTCTGGTAGGTAACTTACCTCCCGCCACTCCTGATTGTGAATATTGTGAGTACGTAGCAAGAAGTCAGGAAATTTTTGCGTCTTAACCCTCTCTGCGGGGGCTCCGACGCCGACAAAAATTTGCCTGCCTTCTTTTTACTCTTTAGCCCTTACAGGCTATAACGTCTCTCTTGGCTGTGACTGTTTGACCCTTTGAGTGGACGACATACTTGGTTGAGCCAACACCAGTGGTTGGGTTGAACGTTCCTGTGGGTACTAACACAACCTTGCGGACCTCGCATACCCCGGCTGGCTTCTCGCCAAAAAGTTGGAGAGCGGCCGAGCGCTCGGCGCCGTAGAGTGTTTTGACACTGGGTGTGGTGGTAGCGGGACCAGCGGGAGTGAAGGTAAACTTGGTGCGGCAGCCATCTGCTCCGCGGGCTACTAGGTAAATGGCTATCTCACGACACATACTCTCAGAGTTGGCGACGTACTGCTGCAAAATCTTAGCCGTGACTGGTTTAACAGCTGCCTCGGCGTTAGTAGGGACTATTTGTAAAGCGAAGGCGAGGACGATTGCGAGAGAAATATATTTTTTCATATCCCGAAGTCTATACCCCCACAACCACATTGTCAAAGAAACAGAAAATATGGCCTAAAATAAGGCTTGCTTGGCCGTTTGAATAAACAAAATCTAAATTTTACTTGACATTTATTTTGTATCGTGTATACTACTCCACAGTCACGGTCCCAACAGCTGCAGGAGATTTACATCCAAGATGGATGGCCGCGACTTACTAATTGCCGGAATCTAAGGGACGGGCCCACGACGGAGAAGTGGGATACGCTCATCAGGGGGAGTTTCAGTCCGGGCCTCGGCGGCGTTGTCCGAGGCAAAGCTTGTGTGAGTCAGGTGGAGTCAGTTCATCTCATCTCGTTGCAGAGCGGCAATTAGCCGCAAAAGATAAAACTCCCGAGGCCAGGGAGGAACCAGCCGGAACACAGGATGTGTTGCCGGCTGCTATATTTTTATCTCGTATCCTTTAAGCGCGTAGAGAGGAGGGCTCCTATTAACATGATTACACCTAAGATGGGGAAGAGGGAACCTATGGAAAGTTTGGTTACGACAATTGAGGCTACTACGGGGGCTATCAAATACGCGAGTGGTCTGGCATCGCGGAAGAGGGCTATCACGTCGGCTTCAGAGGCCTGCGTTTTTTTATAAAAATAGGTGGCGCTCATACTCTCCACAATGGCGCTACCCACGCGAGTGGCGAAGAGGATGGCGGCCCAGAGGATCCACGAGCCGCTTGCGATCACAGGTATCACGCCCACGGTGATGGCGATGATGGTGAAGCCGCCGATGAGTAATTCTTTTTCACCCAACCACTTATCGGCAATGCGTCCGAGTGGATACTCGAGTAGGAGGTACGGCACAATCATAATGCTGAAGATAAGACCGAGCGTTTCGTAACCAAAACCGAAGCGCGTTTGCAAATAAAGTGGCGTGTATATAACCATCCAGGCGAAGAAAGCGTGGAGAAGGAAGACGAGTGTAAGGACTACGCGCAAATTCTTGTTGCGCCAAGCCTGAGTGAACCCCTTCCACAAATTGCCTCGGCGCGTATGAGGCAGGCTGATGCGCTTGGTGAAGCGGTTGGCCGCAAGCAAAGCAATGATGAAGGCCACACCAGCGATAAAATAAACCGTGCTAAATCCCGAGCGAGCAATGATGAATCCTGCAATAACAGGCCCAATGGCGTAGGCCAAATTCATAAAGCTGAAACTGGCCCCGACAGCCTTGCCGCGTTCACCCACCCGCGAGCTCTCCTCCACGTACATATCAGTAATAGCTGGTGCCACTTGAGGTATGGCGATGAAGAGCACAAGCGCCCCAAGCACCCACGTGGCCGGGCCAAGTGCCACAGTGAGAGCCGCCGCCGCGCCCATCACAAGTAGCACAGTGAGCGTAGCCGGAGCCCCCGCTTGGCGCAATATCTTAGGCAAGTAGGCGAGCAAGCAAAGCGCCGCCACCGATGCCAAACTATAAACCACCCCCACCAAGCTCTCCGAAACAATCCCCGCAATAAAAGCCGAATTCACCGAGAAGAGTAACCCCTCTGCCATGGTAAGTATGAAAGTGTAGAGATAGATCTTCTTTCTCACCTACACATTGTATCAAACTCTGCCGAACTTGCTTCGGTACATCTTACTAAAAATGCGACCGCATAACTAATAAGACACCTCAATTTTTGCTTGTATGAATGAGACGGCCGTCACAGACGTACAAGGCGATTATATATAAAACGAACGAGGCTCGGTTCGTCCCGCCGATGGAACTGAACCGAGCCTGTAGCCATGACCTCAAGTGCGGTCGACGTAGCTTATCAGAACCGGGAGCGCGAAGAACGCCTCCGCGACCAAAAGGATGTTGCGCCAGAGCTCGGGGGCAAATAGCCAGGTGAGCATGGCAACAAACAATAAGATGCCGAGCCTTGTCCTTGTGGATTCCCACGCCAGCTGCTCTCGCGTGTCATATTCACACTGGGAGCAAGCTTGTGCAAGCAAGTGGTGCTTGTCGCAGTACATCGTACCGCTCCCTTCCGGCCTTTCCAAAGGCCTAACCGAAATTCTGTTTACTATCCTACACCACCAGAACTAATTTTGTCAAGCTTAAACCTCGAGGATTACCGGTAGCACTATTGGGCGCTTGCCGGTTTTTTGGAGGAGGAAGCGGTTGAGGTGTTCACGGACGTTGCCTCTTACGTCGTCGAGGTTGGGTCTTTCGGAGCGAGCGAGGGCTTCTTCAATAACGCGCTTGGCTATACTGCGGGCGGCCTTCAAGAGCTCTTGAGACTCCTTCATATATACGAAGCCTCTTGAGATGATGTCGGGGGATTTGCGCAATCTACGGGCGTGGCTGTCGATGGCGGCGATGATGACGAAGATGCCATCTTGGGCCAGGATTTTGCGATCATTCACTACCGGTGATTGGCCGTCGGAGACCGTGGTGCCGTCGACGAACATTGGGTCGGCTGGCACCTTCTCTTTGTGAAGCTTAACCGTGTTCTCATCAATGATGTCGATGATGCTACCGTTGTCGGCTAGTATCACGTGATCCTTGGGGTAGCCGGCCTCAATGACGGCGTCGGCGTGAGCTTGGGTCATAAAGCGACAACCATAACTTGGCATAAAGAATTTGGCTTTGACCTGCTGGTTAATCCATACCAGTTCGCCCGCGTCACCGTGGCCGGTGGAGTGCACGTCGGAGGTCACGTAGTTGATGATGCGCACGCCGTGACGACACAGGTTATCTTTGAGATCTTGCACTGCCAGTTCATTGCCTGGGATGACGGACGAAGAGAGGATGATAGTGTCAGAGGGCTTGAACTTGAGGAACTTGTGCGTACCCCGCGAGGCGCGACCTAGCGCGGCGAACTCCTCGCCTTGGGCGCCGGTGGCAAGGATTAGGATTTTCTCAGGCGGATAGTTCTCCACGTCTTTGATGTCGATAATGTGCCCGGCAGTGGGGGAGAGCATACCTGCAAGGATAGCCACGTCGATGTTTGTTTTGATACTGCGGCCTTCGGTCACGACCTTGCGGCCGTGCTTCTCGGCGATGCGCATTATCTCAATCATCCGGGCGAATTGCGAGGCGAATGTACCCACGATGATGCGGCCCTTGATGCCACTCACAATCTCATCGATGTTCTCAATAACTTCGCGCTCGGTGATACTCCAACCCGGCTTCCACGCATTGGTGGAGTCGGCGATGAAGAGCACGTTCTTCTCTTTGCCCACCCCGCCCCAGCTTGCTTGCTCATCTTTGGTCGGTACTTTGTTTACGTGGTCGAGCTTGAGGTCACCACTAAGGATGATGTTGCCGTGAGGTGTCTCGATGGCGATGCCCATCGAGTCGGGGATGGAGTGGGTGACGGCGAAGGGTTTAACGTAAGTGTTGCCCACTTTTATCCGTTGCCCGGCCTCCACGATTTTGATATCAAGCGGGGCGAGCTCGGGGAATTCGTCTTGTCGCTTCTTTATCATCAGAGCCGTGAGCTTGCGGGTGTAGATGGGTGGGTTACCGATGCGCTCCATAATGTATGGTATGCCGCCGATGTGATCGAGGTGACCATGGGTGATGAAGACGGCGCGAACTTTCTTCTTCCGTGCCTCCAGGTATTTGACGTTCGGTAGCACGTAGCTGATACCTGGACTGTCTGTCTCGGTGACGAACTCAAAGCCAATGTCAGAGATAACAATGTCTTCACCCACTTCGATGATAACCATGTTGCGGCCCACCTCTTCGACGCCTCCCAGAGGGATGACTCTTACCACTCCCTCTTTGGGAGCATCGATTGGACCACTTGCGGGTTTAATAACGGGCGCCACGATACGGCGCATAGGGGTCTGGTGTTTGCGCGGCGCTGGTCGCTTGCGTAGTTGTGCTTCTGTCATATGTATAGAATTTAGAACTTAGGACTTAGAACTTAGTAATAATTTCAATTAGCGAAAATATTCCAAACGCGATCCTCGCTCACATACCATTTGTAAATGTTCAAGAACCGGTCTGATGGATTTCCGATCTTCATGTTTGTTACTGCTGATATCTTTGGGTTCGGCAAATATAAATAATCTGGTGAGTAGAGCAGTACGGCGGGTACGTCCTCGGCAAGCAAGTCCTCGAACTCTCGATACTTCTCCTCGCGCAGTGTGTCGTTCACTGCCGCTCTGGCTTCCTGCAAGATCTTGTTGGCTGGCAGACTGGCGTAGCCACCGATATTGAGGCCTCGGTCGTTGCGTTGGGATGAATGCCAAAAGGCATATGGGTCAGGGATGCGTCCCACAATCTCGCCGTAAAGTAGCGCGTCAAACTTGCGTGGCAAAATAATCTGAGAAATTAGGTCGCTCTCTTCATACACTTGCGTATCTACTCTCACGCCGATTGGTGTCCACACGCCATCAAGATAGGCTGCAGTTTTGGAGAGCTGGGGGCTATCCGAGGTCACTAATGTAAATGTGAGGCTTTTACCTTTCTTGTTGGCTCGTATGCCGTCTGTGCCCACCTTCCAACCGCCAGCCTCTAAGAGTGAGATGGCTTTGGCCAAGCGCGTAGTGCTGTCACTCCCGTCGGTGTGTGAGAGACCAGGCGTGCCAATGGGAGAGTCAGTGGGAGTGCCAAAGCCTTGCAAGGCTACGCCCACGATGCTTTGTCGGTCTACCACAAGCGAGAGTGCCTCTCGCACGGCGTTGTCGTTAAGTGGCCCAGCCCCCGTGGTGTTGAAGAAGACACCAAAGACTCTCGGCAGGGGTAGGCCTAAAACTTGCTTGCCCACCCGCGTCAGATCTTGGCCGGCTTGGGTTGAGAGACCAGACACACTCACAACCTCCCCGCGTTTGTAGGCAGACAGGAGTGCTTGTTCATCTGGATAGAAACGTAAAATAACTTTGCTTATGAATGCTCTGCCCAACGCGAAGTCTTTGTAGGGTACAAGTTCGATGGATGTGGGGATGCCCGCTCCATCTTTGTTTACTTTGCTTATTTTGTACGGGCCTGAACCAACTGCTTGGATGTTGCTGGTGCTGAAGGCGAATTCGCCAGGTTTAACAGATTTCCACAAGTGTTCGGGCAGGATACCCATCGTTAAATTTTGAATAAAAGGGGCGTAAGGTTGCTTTAAAATAAAACGAACTGTGAGCGAATCTGGCGCCTCCGCAATGATGCCATCCCAGTTTGCGTGTTGTGCGCTTTTGACCACACTATCTTGGGCCAGACGGATGGTGAAGAGCACGTCCGCGCTGGTAATCGGCTTGCCGTCTTGCCACTTCAAATTTGGTTTGAGGATAATGGTGTAAGTGAGGCCGTCCTCGGAAATGTTGTAGCTCTCGGCAAGATCTAGTTCAAACTTCTCACTTTCTCCGGCACGCAAGAGCCCAGAGTAAACAAGCGCTGTCAGATCTTGGTCGGTGTCGGAGGTGGCAAGCAAGGGGTTAATAAAACGGGGCGTGCCAACGATGCCCTCCACAAGTTCGCCCCCGTTAGCGGGCACACTCTCGGTGAAGAGCGAACTGGCCGTGGCGATAAACGTGGTGCCAAAAAGAACGGTGGCTATGCCTATTATGAGCAAGAGCGTCTTCTCCCGTTTGGGCATGTGGTCAAGAATGGCGAAAAGCTCGCGCGGTCCTGGGATGTGGGGACTGCCGTCGAGCGGGAGCTTGAAAGATTTGTGTAGATTGTTTAATGGACCCACAAAGATGCAATTGCCGAGAGGGCAAATAGAATAGCGATAACAATAGTTGCTTGGAAGAGGGTGCGCTCAAAGCCGCGCCGCGAGCGGGCCGCATTCTCAGAGAAGGAGCCGCCGAAAGTACCCGAGACCGAGGCGTCAGACTGCTGCAGCAAAATAGCGGCCGAGAGGATAACGGCCAAAACTATCTGTATATAAGGCAGTAGAGTAACCAGATTCATATTAATAGGGAGTATAGCATAAGAGTTTGTAAATGCAAATGTGAAACCGGCGGGAGAAGGGCGATGCCCTTCTCCCGCCGGTTTGGCCGCGGCCGTACTACTTTTCCGCTAGCCATCGTAACAGCCTAAGCAGGAGAAAGTAAGCACTTAACCCAGCAATGATTACTGGGCCGCGCAATATGAGCAAGACAAGAGCAATGTTCAATAGACCCTCGAAGACCAAAAGGTCTAACTTAGTGTCTGGGCTTTCATTTATATCCTGTCTCATTTCTACCCCCTAACGTAAATTATACTAAAACTAGACTTTGTCAAGTTGCGGGGAGTGGAAATTCAGGTATGATTAATCCTCGTTCGCCTTGGGCGAAACAAGTTAGTAGTTTTAATATACAAGCCGAGTATGAAAAAAACAAAAAAGAAGGCAAAATCGGCCAAGAAAGTGGTTAAGAAGACAGTTGGCCACTTGGTGGCCAAGTCGAGTGTAGGCGTGACGCCCTTGGCTGATCGCATTTTAGTAGAACCTCTTGATAAGGAGACTGTCTCGAAGGGCGGTATTATAATTCCTGAAACTGTAGATAAAGAGCGACCCGACCAAGGGCGCGTGGTAGCTGTGGGTGCGGGCAAGCGCAATGACGATGGCAAGCTTCTGCCTTTGTCTGTGAAGGTGGGACAGAAGGTTTTGTTCTCAAAGTATGGTCCGGACGAAGTGAAGATTGGTGGTAAGGAGTACTACGTCATTTCTGAATCAAATATCCTCGCCATCTTAGACTAGTACCTATTACCTAACACCTAATACCTAACAAATGGCAAAACAAATTGTTTATCACGACGAGGCGCGCGAGGCTTTGAAGCGCGGTATCGATAAGGTTAGTAACGCGGTTAAGATTACCATTGGGCCTCGCGGTCGCAACGTGGTCATCGACAAGGGCTGGGGTTCGCCCACCATCACCAACGACGGTGTGTCCATCGCTAAGGAAATTACTTTGAGCGACAAGATCGAGAACATGGGTGCCGAGATTGTGAAGGAGGTGGCCAATAAAACGAATGAACTTGCAGGTGATGGCACCACTACCGCCACTGTTTTGACCCAGGCACTTGTGGCCGAAGGCTTCAAGCGCACTGCCATGGGTGTGAACGCCATGGGCGTGAAGGCCGGCATCGAGGCCGCTAGTGCCGAGGTAGTTGCCGAGCTCAAGAAGTTGGCTAAGCAAGTGAAGAGTAAGGAAGAGACAATTCAGATCGCCACCATCAGCGCCGAGAATGCCGAGTTCGGCAAGATTATCGCCGACGCCATTGAGAAGGTGGGCAAGGACGGCGTGGTGACCGTGGAGGAGTCGCAAGGTTTCGAAGTTGAATCGGAAGTGGTGGAGGGTATGCAGTTCGACAAGGGTTACGTGTCGGCCTATATGGTTACCAATGCCGATAGGATGGAAGCCGAGTATACTGATCCGTACATATTAATAACAGACAAGAAAATCTCGAGCATCAAGGATATATTGCCCTTGCTTGAGCAATTGGCCGGTATGGGCAAAAAGGAGCTTGTGATTATCGCCGAAGATGTAGACGGTGAAGCCCTCTCGACGCTCGTGGTCAACAAACTGCGTGGCACCTTCAACACACTCGCCATCAAGGCCCCGGGCTTCGGCGACAGGCGCAAGGAGATGCTTGAAGACATTGCTATACTGACAGGCGGCAAAGTGGTGAGCGAGGAGGTGGGCATTAAACTTGAGACGGCCACGGTAGAGATGCTTGGCCGGGCGCGCCGGGTGGTGGCTACCAAAGACGCCACCACGGTTGTGGATGGCAAAGGCAAAAAGAGCGCCATTGATGCCCGCGTGTCACAGTTACGCAAGAGCTTAGCTGATAGCGACAGCAAATATGATAAAGAAAAAATTCAGGAGCGCCTGGGCAAACTCTCTGGCGGTGTGGCCGTCATTCGCGTGGGTGCGGCTGCCGAAACGGAAATGAAGTATCGCAAACTCAAAATCGAGGATGCCGTGCAAGCCACCAAGGCCGCGATGGAGGAGGGGATTGTGGCCGGCGGCGGAGCCGCCCTCATCCACGCCGGTTCGGTTGTTTCGAAGAAGACTCTTAAGTCGCCTTCAAAAGATATTGAACACGAGTTCCAAGTGGGTGTGCAAGTGCTGCTTGCCTCACTCTCGTCACCGCTCAAGCAGATTGCTATCAACGCTGGCAAAGATGACGGCGCCGTGATCGTGGAGCGAGTACGCGAAGGCGGTCCGACCAGTGGTTACGACGCTGGCGCCGACGAAATGGTCAAAGATATGTTCGCGAGAGGCATCATTGACCCAGTCAAAGTGACGAGGGCCGGCCTCCAACACGCCGCCTCTGCCGCCGCCGTCCTTCTGACCACCGAAGTAGCCATAGCCGAAGAGCCAAAGAAAGAAGCGCCACCAATGCCCCACCCAGGTGGCGATATGGATTACTAGTATCGTCCCTGTGCCCCCCTCTTAATATAAGAGGGGGTTGGGAGGAGATAAAAAGACTTGAGGCCGATCCCGTGATGACGGGATCGGCCTCGTGGTCTACCGAACGACATTACACATGACCAAAATACTTTTCCCGGACGTGGACAGGCAATGTCGGGAATGCCCCGCGTATAGCGTCTCGCCCAAGCCGAGTCGTTCTAAGAAGTTCCACGGTCAACTTCTCTTTACGTTTCTCTGGGAGTTTATCCCATAATATTCGTATTTTCTCTACCAGAGCGTCTTGGGTGTCTGCCCCACTTACTTCTGTGGCTGATTTGTGTTCCGACATAACCGCTCCTTTTTGAGGTTTTGAGAACGTGAGGGGCGGTATGCTCCCCACTTTCGTTAAACTAACACCTTGCAATTATTTTGCAAGCATTGTCAATATTAAGACGGTCGTCTAAATATTGACAACGAATAAGAGCTTTATAGGTGCCGTACACTATTTGTTCCTCGGTTTATCTTCTTGTGATTCTTCCCACATATACCAAAACCACTTGCGATAACTCTCGGCCAAGTCTTTGCTGTGGATGACGAAGATAACAACATTTGCTGGAGTTTTCTTGACGCTTAAGCCAGAGTAGGTGACTATATAGTCGCCGAATATCCCTAGACCAGAGTTAGTAGAATATTCTTTGGGCAGGAAGCGGTACTTAAGTTTGCCGGGGAAGTGAGCTGGAAAGTTTGGAATTATGTCTTTTACCTCGCGATCAAATAATTGAATGAAGTTAATCTTCTTGCGGTTTGCTTCACGAAAGAAGGCGTCTCGAGCCGAGTCAAGGTGTGGATCAAACCACGCAGCTTTGGCGCCAATGAAATAGCTGTCCTGTCCCACGCGCAGTATATCGCGCCAAATATTTTTTTGGCCCTCGTAGCCGCGGTAGATATAGGCCTCTTCAGGGGCGATACGCTCGCCGAATGTTTTCTTCATCTCGGGTAGGACTTTGTTGAGGGCGTCCTCCTTCTCGCGCATTAGTTCGAGCAGTTTGTCGGGGTCAACGGCGTTGTAGCTATTCTCGGATGGAGAGAAAATCTGAAAGACCAAACCCTTATCAATCAGCCGCTCTATGGCATCGTAGACGTTGCGTCGGTGGATACTGGCGCGCGTAGCTATGTCACTGATAGATGACTCGCCAATTTCGAGCAAAGTTTCGTAGATCTTGCCCTCGTTGGGGGAGAGCCCCAAACTCTCAAATACTTTTTGATACATATACTTAGCGGTCTCACCGCTCAGTTACTTGTAATCTAGTGGTAGCGAAGGCCACCAAGTGGTACCGTTGGCCACTCAACTACAATAATATAACATTACCCCCAGAAGGTCAAGCTTAACAGAAGGAGGAAGAATTGTGACGAAAAGATGGAGTAACCCTAACTGGGGAGGTAAAGGGCCGGGATGGGGAAATACCTTGGTGTGTCTGGCGCTCGCTTTTGGGGCTATGGCGGCCCTTGTGGCCATCGCGGCGTTTTTAGGAGGGGAAAGATGAAGACAATCACGTTCGTTGCGGTGCTGGCAATCCTGTGCGCTGGCTCAAGTTTTGCGCAGACTGATGGTCAGGTGCGGTTCCTGGCGCACAAGCAGGTAGCTACGCCTGGGTTCGGGTGGGCGGGTTGGGTGGTGGCAAGTGACGTCGTCAACCCCGTCGGCCAGCGCGGGCTCTTGGTTGCCGGGCTCGGGTACAAGTGGAAGGGTGGATGGATCGAGGTGATGCCCGGCGCATTCGTCACAGAGCATCAGCGGCCCGACACAGTGCTCGATGTGCGCTCGAGTTTGAACTTCGCCAAGGGGCTGAACCTCTCGGTGGAGGGACTGCGGGCTTTTGGGACAAGGCGCACGCTTCTCATCACCACTTTCACTGCTCTTGTGCCAGGTACGGCGGGGCGCTTGCGGGTGGGTGGGG
>Ga0209542_10011355_pt1 | contig 15794 bp, 19 predicted proteins | sample RifCSPhighO2_01_FD_184028 | JGI IMG/M metagenome (GOLD analysis project Ga0209542, IMG submission 184028) | Soil microbial communities from Rifle, Colorado - Rifle CSP2_plank highO2_0.1 (SPAdes) (version 2) | ecosystem: Environmental > Terrestrial > Deep subsurface > Rock core/Sediment ... | reverse complement strand
GTCGACCAACCTCTCCTTACCAGGTCTGCGGCATCCCTACGAATCCGGGGCATATGTTTATGAGTTGTATATGGCATATGAAATCATCCTAAATCACCGGGTGATTCCAAGCTATTGAACCATTACGCTACTATTGACATAGCTAATATTAAGTGATAGTTTGACCTCAGTACTATAGACCCTTAACAACAGGAGGAATGTGAGAATTCTTTTCATCGACGACAGGGTGCATGAGGTGGTACGGCAGTGGAAACTTTCCGGTTGCGGAAAGGATTACTTCCTCATTCATCCAGAGGCCTTCATTTCCGCTTCCAAAACGCGCGAGATGGTGGAGAAGCAGCAACCCGATGTGGTAGTGGTCGGTTATGGCCTAGGCAAAATCGGCACGACAGGCGCGGACGTTATCCGCGTCTTGCGTGGAAGCAATTATGCCGGGTTCGTGGTTGGCAACAGCGGCGACCCGAACCAGTTTATCCTCGATGGCGTGGAACTGGATGGGATGGCAAACAGAAACCCCGAGACGCTCAAAAGCGTTCTCGACAATCTAAAAGAAAGGAACGTGGTATGAGTGAACGAGCAAAGTATTTGAAGCAGTTGATTGAAGAAGATAAGATGGACATGGCATTCGAGGTTGCCACAAACACGCAGGACTATAACGAGAGCGAGCACTTGGTATTCGCCGTTCTCACTTCGGAGAAATCTTCTCCAAAGCTTATTAGTGCGACGCTCGAAGCGTTTGAGAAAACACGCCAGAATTGGAAACAAGGCAATCGAGGTGGCGGACATGGCGGATGGGTTCACAGCTTATCGCACTTCACTGAAGACCTCTGGAAACGGCGTTTGGTCACATGGATCAAAAGGCTCAACGAGGTCGCCTTTCGTGGTGCGACCGAACTCGGCGATTCCGGCTGCTGTGACCGGCTGGTGCACGACTTCGGCAAGTATGCCCGGCATGACGACAACCCAGCCGACTTCGGACTCTTTGCTGACAACATGCCGTGGCTTGATCTTGAGTATTACGGCGTAGATAAGCTACGCATTGAGCATGGGGTTTTCGAATCGCCCGAAGCACTGGAACGATTCCAGCTCGAACACGAACTCCGCCATCCTGCTAGTTATTGGTCGGTTAAAGATATCGAGAAACGGATCAGGCGTCTCACCGAACTTGGTGCACCAACAGACGAGTTTACGGATACTTCCCGAAAGTTCCTTGAGGATCGGGTGAAGGTGGAAGAAGCCGACCTCGCGGATATTTCTACCAGACCATGGGACAAAGAAGTAAAAAAACTGAGAGAAAAGGAAGCAAGGGAACACATTGAGAAATTACGGCAGCAGCTTGCAAAACTTGGCTGAAACAGTTTAACACAACCGGTAGGCATTACGCCTACCGGCTTTTTCTTTACATAGTGTTGCTTTTTAAACAAAGATATGTAGAATAAGGGAACTATGGAATTTGCGATTATTGAGACAGGAGGCAAGCAATATAAGGTTTCTAAAGGGGATACTATCCAGATCGAGAAACTCCCCGGAGAGCCGAAAGAGGGCGATAAAGTTACCTTTGACAAGGTGCTCCTTGTCGATAATGGCAGTGAGACCACCATCTGTACGCCTTTTATTGAGAGCGCCAAGGTGGAAGCAACCATCACCGAAGTCGGCCGAGCCCCTAAAGTCACTGTTATCAAATATAAGCAAAAATCTCGCTATTTCAAGAAAAATGGCCACCGCCAGCCGTTCGTAAAAGTAAAAATTGACTCACTAAAATAATCTCTACGCAAGTAGAGATTGTTTCTTTTTGTAGTATGCTCTAGGAAGAAATACAGTAGCGGATTGTCCTTTTTATTTATATGAATACCTACTCAGACGGTTTCCACGAAGAATGCGCAGTATTTGGTATCTACGGAGCACCAGAGGCGGCAGCGACCACCGTAATGGGACTCTTTGCCCTTCAACATCGAGGTCAAGAGGGAACGGGCATCGTAACCTACGATGACACATGCGGAAAATTCCGACCCTACAGAGCTCTAGGACTTGTCGGCGACACCTTCGGCAACCCTGCGGTTGTTGAGATGCTCAAAGGGAGAAGCGCTATCGGCCACAACCGATATTCGACGGCAGGAAAGAGCACCGATCCAAGTGAACTCATCAAGAACCTTCAGCCGTTCTTGAAAGAGGTGGAGCACGGCCAATTCGCCATTGCTCACAACGGCAACCTCATTAAAGCAGAAGAAAAACGGCGCGAGTTTATCAACAAGGGAGCGATATTTGAATGCTCCTCAGACACGGAACTTTTCGTCCAGTATATCGCACGAAGCAAAAAGGAAAAATTTGTTAAGCGCTTTATCGATACACTCCGTCAAGTGGAAGGAGCGTACTCACTCGTCGTATTAACAGCCAACGAGCTTATTGGGGCACGCGATCCATCCGGCTTTCGACCGCTCGTCCTCGGAAAACTCGGTCATGCATTCGTCCTTGCTTCCGAAACATGTGCCTTCGACCTCATCGGTGCAAAGTTTTTACGTGAGATAAAACCAGGAGAAGTTGTCGTGATCTCATCTGAAGGGCTCAAGAGCTACATGCCCTTACCAAAGATGCCGACACGGTTTTGTATCTTCGAGTATATTTACTTTGCGCGTCCCGATAGCCAGTTCAAGGGAAAATTTGTAAGCGATGTACGCAAACAAATCGGGAGAGAGCTCGCCAAGGAACATCCAGCGGAAGCTGATGTAGTCATCGCTGTGCCGGACTCCGGCAACCACACGGCACTTGGATATTCCGAAGAGTCGGGGATACCCTTTGACTTTGGTATTGTCCGGAGTCATTACGTCGGTAGGACATTCATTTCTCCCGGCGGACAGGCCAGGAAAGCAAACATCAAGCTAAAGCACAACCCTAACAGCGCCGTCGTTTTTGGTAAGAAAGTTGTCCTCATCGACGACTCGATCGTGCGGGCGAACACCCTTCTTGGTATTATCGAAAAAATCAAGGAAAAAGGTGCGAAAGAAATCCACGTGCGCATCGCCAGTCCGCCGATTGAGAATCCCTGCTACTATGGCATCGATACTCCAGAAAAAGGTGATCTTGTCGCCTCACACATGACCGTCGAAGAGATACGTAAATATTTAGGTGCCACGAGTCTATACTACATATCGATCGAAGGTCTGTATCGTGCGACCAAAGAAGATCGCGGTGCCGATAACAGTTGCTGTGATGCGTGCTTTACCGGCAATTACCCCATACCTGTTACTTAATTACATACTCCGCAATGGTGCGGAGTTTTTTAATACAAAAAATTGCGGACGTTTTCATTACGTCCGCAAAACTATTTGATGGTTACATGATCAAGTGTGATCTTATTATGTGCGATTAAATAGAATGTCTCGCCATGCATCGGGTTTGATGGCGGTAACACTCTATTGTGCCAGATATACTCCACCGCATCAACGCAAATTCCTTTAAGAAGAGCGAATGAACTAACGTCCCCCACACGAACCTCAAGTGCAGTGAACCATTCCCGAGCCTTTTCCGTTTCTATCGGATTATCGTGTATGAAACATTCGTTTCGATAAGCTACAATCGCCGCACTTACCTGAGTAGTCACTTTTGAAAGTTTCTTTTGTCGTTCCACTGAATTCCTTTCTTTAAGCTAGGTTTATATGGTCTGCTCAACAATATAGCATGAAAGTATGCCGAGGTCAAGCGTCACCTCGCGTACGATTCTGCAGAGCGTTTTTGATAGTGTCACTGTCGGAATACTCAAGCTCCGTGCCGGTTGAAAGGCCGCGACCGAGTACTGAAATAGTGACACCTGCAGGTAGGGCGATTGGAGAAAGAATTTTCTTAAGATACGAGGCAGTGGTGTCACCTTCTACATTCACCGAGAGAGCGATGATGATTTCCTTAAGAGAACCCGTGGCAATCTTTTTTTCGATGAGAGCAATTAACTCCCGTTCTCTCACACGTTTTTCTGGATTACTTTCAAGGACAGGGACCAAGCCTCCAAGCACGAAATACAGTCCGTCGTACGAATGACTTTTTTCAATATTTTCAAGATCAACATCATTACCCACGATCATTAGCAGGGATTTATTTCTGTCAGGATTTGAGCAGATGGCACAAAGAGAACCTCCACCTCGTTTAATGTAAAATTTAAAACACTCTCCACAAACAGCAGTACTGTTTCTAAGTTCCTGTACCAGGCTCGCTAGCTCACCACGATACGCAGTCGGGCGAGTAAGTAAAAAATAGACAAAGCGCTTCGCCTGCCTCGGTCCGATACCCGGGAACTCTCTGAACAGCTCTGTAAGTCGATTGATAGGGTCCATCCCGTTAGAAGCAGGTCGCGGTCAATAAGCAACCTGTATTAAATTTAAAGCTAAAATAAAATTGTATCATTGTGTATTGAATATAGCATCATTACAAGCCGTGACCGCGGCTTCTAACGGGATCCATTCTGCTAGAATAGAAAATTATTAAAAACTTGCTGATGCCGCTCCTGCCTGTTCGAAATCTCCGAAGTCCGCTTTTTCAACACTTTGGAATGTCGCTTTCTTGTCATCGAAATATAGATCAACCTTCCCTGTAGGACCGTTTCGGTGCTTCTCGATCAGAATCTCCGTGATGTTCTGACGCCCACCGCCGCCTTCGTTCTGCTCGCGGTGGATGAACATTACGACGTCCGCGTCCTGCTCGATGGAGCCGGAGTCACGGAGATCGGAAAGTCGCGGCTTGCCCCCGCGCGCTTCAACGGCGCGGTTAAGCTGCGAGAGCGCGAGGACCGGCACTTCAAGTTCACGGGCGAGATTTTTAAGCGATCGAGAAATTTCCGTAACCTGCTGTACCAGGTTATCGCTCGCGCGGGTGTTGGTCGGCACCATGAGTTGGAGGTAGTCGACGATAATGAGCCCAAGACCTTTCTCGCCCTTGAGACGCCTGGCGGTGGAGCGCATTTTCAAAATATTGTTGCCGGGCTGATCGTCGATGTAAATAGGAGCAGTCGAAAGTTTCCCCATAGCATCACTGATGGCGCGAAAATCCTCTTCGATCGAGAGGTTGCGTCCGGTGCGGATCTTCCACGCGTCAACCTGCGACTCCGCGGAAAGCATTCGATCAACGAGCTGTTGTGAACTCATTTCGAGCGAGAAAATACCGATAGGGATACTGTGATTGACGGCGCTTTTGCGAGCAATGTCGAGCGCCAACGAAGTTTTTCCCATCGAAGGGCGCGCGGCAAGGATAATAAGGTCTGACTTTTGGAAGCCGGCAAGCTTAGTATCAAGATCCCTGAAGCCGGTGGGCACACCGCGCATCTCGTCTTTTGATTTATGAAGCCGGTCGAGACGCTCCATGGCCTCAACAAGAGTGTCCTTGAGTTCGACGAATTTATGAACTCCGGAGTAATTGGTAACTTCAAAAATTTTCTTCTCGGCTTGATCCAAGAGTTCTTCGAGTTCACCCGCCTCGTTAAAGCCAAGCTCGCCGATATGTTCAGACGCATCAATAAGCCGACGCATCATGTATTTCTTCTGGATGATCTCGCCGTAATGCTTGGCGTTGGTCGAAGAGGGAACAGAGCCCACCATTTCAGAGAGAACTCCCGATCCGCCTACCTGTTCGAGAATACTTTTTTCTTTAAGACGGGAAGAGAGTGACAGAAGGTCGATAGGCGTTCCCTTGGCAAAAAGCTCCATCATGGTCTGCCATATCATGCGATGGCGATCCATATAGAACGACTGAGTGTTCACGATATCCATAAGGTCGTGAACAACTTCCGGTCGGAGCATGACGGAACCCAGGAGGGCGCGCTCAGCTTCGATGCTTTGCGGAGGTATGCGGAGTGATTTTGGCTTGATCGGCACGTTCATGAGTGCATTGTAGCATTACGGAATTATGCCAACAACGAAAAATAAAGCGTATCCTGTTTGCAACCTGTTGATAAAGGCGCTCATCATCAAAAATTTTCAACCCCGAGACGCTCGCCCACAAAAATCATACTCCCTTTTCTTTACGGAAAATGGACAACTCCCTCCGGTCGGTCCTTCGAATACTCAGGACTGAATCCATTTTCCTAAAAAGTTCGTTGATTTTATGAGGCTTCACTATTTAGGTTGAAAATTTTTAATGATTCGCTTTCTTGTCCCGCGCTGCGTAGTCTCTTTTTTGCGATGGTGTCCGCTTAGACGACGAGGAAAATTACATTACGTAACTTTCTTGAGTTCAAATCCTTTCTCAGTATCTTTAACATCATATCCTCTAGAGAGAAGCTCGTTGCGGAGAGCGTCAGCCTTCTGCCAATCTTTTTCTTTCCGAGCCACCTCACGTTCCTCCGCGAGCGCGGTGATTTCAGGCGGCGTCGGTTCTTGAATTTCTGCGGCTGCGAGCGCTGCGAGATCGAGCCCAAGCACTTTGTCGAACTCAAGCAATGTTGCCTTTTTATCCTCCGGTTTTACCGTTTTACTCTTCACTAGTTCCCATGTAAGTGCCAGCGCCTTTGGCATATCTACGTCATCATTGATGAGTGTGTTGAATTGCTCTATGTATCGGGCATCTGCTGAACCACCATTTTCAAAATCCATGAAGTGTCGGAGAAGTTTTGTAAGAGCAGTTTGAGCCGCCTGGAGCGCTTCAAGCGTTACATTCACCTGTGTTCGATAGTGGGCACTCAAAAGCCAGTATCGATACGCAACGGGAGAGATACCTTGCTCTTCAAGATCGACACGCTTAAGAAAATTCTTTTTGGACTTCGCCATCTTATCATCGTTGACGTTCACCATGCCGCCGTGTAGCCAATAATGAACAAAGAGTTCTCCCGTTGCCGCCTCTGATTGGGCGATCTCATTGGTGTGATGGGGAAATATAAGATCGGCACCTCCCATGTGAATGTCGATGGTGTGGCCGAGGGCTTTGATCGACATCGCCGAACATTCGATATGCCAGCCGGGACGGCCTTTACCAAAAGGCGCTTCCCATACCACCTTCTCATCCCCCGACTCCGAGAATTTCCATAGAGCAAAATCCCGTGGATGTTCTTTGTCGTATTCGTCGTTATGAATCCGTTCCTCAGTATGCGACTCGACAGAGAGCCTCGCTAACACCCCATAGCCTTTTGATTTCTTAATGCTGAAATAAATACCGTCATCCGCCTTGTACGCGAAACCTTTTTTAAGAAGCGTTTCGATAAGCGCAATGATTTCGGGAATGGCTTCGGTTGCCCGAAGCAGTATATGTGGAGGTTTAATATGCAGCACAGCAACATCATCGAGAAACAATTTCTCATACTTTTGCGTGAGTATGGAAAGAGCTACATTCTCTTCGCTACTTCGCCGTATTGTTTTATCGTCAACATCGGTAATATTCATCACTTGTGTGACTGTATAATCATTAAACTCAAATACGCGACGCACGATGTCGTACAGAACAGAGGTGCGAAGATTGCCGATGTGCACCGTGTCATACACTGTCGGACCGCACTGATATATGCCGACGGCACCTTTTTTAATAGGCGTAAATAATTCCTTTTTTCCTGTGAGGGTATTGTGGAGGTAAATGTTCATAATCAAAGGATACCAATATACTAATTCTTGCAAATATACGAATGGCTACAAATGTTAAGATCTTGAGTATTCGTAGCCATTTGTAGATTGGTACCCATTCGTATATTAGGATCTTTTAGAGCCATTTTTTAGATTTAAAATAGTTGAACATGCCATACGCAGCGACGACCACTACACCGATAATGATCCAAAAATCGTGCGGATTGCCATGCAAAGGATTTGCAACCGACGGTATTGAGAGAATCTCCACCGTCAGCACCAAAGGGAACGTCACAAAGGCCGACACAGTAAACAATTTCATAATCTCACTCTGCTTTGCGGAAAGGAGAGAATCGTTGGTATCCCGCAGATCGTGCAAGAACTCTTTGCTGGCAAGGATAGTAGTATACGTGCGAACATGTTCATCAACAAGGAGATCGGCATGGGGGAGAAATGCCGGGCCGAAAAATTTCGCACTGGCTTCTTTGAACGACTCGAGCACTTCTTTATGACCGAAGAGTGTCTGCTTGCAATCAAGAAGCTTTCTGCTCTGGGTGGAAAGCTCAAACACTTGGTCACGCTCATTGCCTTTGAAAATTTCGCGTTCGACGTGCTGAAGACGGCTTTTGATCCCGTCGAGGTCATAGCCCACCGCTGCGTATAATTTCTTAACAATAAAGTAAAAAAGGAAACCGCCGTGCTCTCCCTCCTCTTTTTTATTGAGAATCGAATGAGTCTCAAATACCTTAGAAAAAGTAGTGAGCGCCTCGATCGGCTCGTAATGAAGAGTGATGCAGTAATTCGTTCCTACCAGAAAATCGATCTCGTGGGACGTCTCCTTACTACCTTCTCTAGTGGGGAAATGAAGCGTGAGATACAGATAGTGATCATAGACATCAACTTTGGTCTTTTCGGAAGGAATCATAAACTCTTCACCTACAAGAGGGTGGATGTGGTACTCGCTCATCAGTGCCTTAACCTCGTCACCCGTCGGCGCTTCCACATCGATCCATGTCAAACCGTTATGAGAATATTTTGTTACCATCACGTAATTGTAAACCAGCTGTCGTGCTTTAACAACGGTTTGAATATTCGGCTGCAATCTGCGATAATAGTCCCACACGCGAACTATGCAATCTAATTTTTCCAAAAACATCACGCTCGCGGTCATTGCCATCGCGCTTTTAGGAAGCTCTTTCTTTGCTGGCAAGTATACCGGGTCACTGGATCAGACTCTGTATATCCCGAGCATTCTTAATACTGAAGGCGAAGCCGTGACAAAAGCGGATTTTGATCCGTTTTGGAAGGCGTGGGAAATATTGAATGAGAAATTCGTCACCACCAAAGAAAAGCCGAGTGACCAGGAAAAGGTCTGGGGTGCGATCCAGGGTCTTGCAAGCTCACTCAATGACCCGTACACCGTCTTTTTCCCTCCTGAAGAATCAAAAATGTTTGAAAGTGACATTGCAGGAAACTTTGAAGGTGTTGGTCTAGAGATCGCTATTAAAGACAATATTCTCACCGTGGTAGCGCCACTCAAAGGTTCACCGGCAGAAAAGGCGGGAATAATTACCGGCGACAAAATTATCAAGATCAATGACACTTCAACGATCGATATGCCTGTGGACAAGGCAGTTAAGCTTATCCGAGGCAAACAAGGTACATCAGTTACCTTATCCATCGTACGTGAAGGTAAACGAGAAGCACTGGAGAAGAAGCTGATACGCGACGTCATCGACATTCCCACCATCGACACAGAAATCAAACCTACGAAGGTTGCCACATCCGCCGGAGGTACCCCGACCGCTGAAGAAAAGAAGAATGACGTCTTTGTACTGCGACTCTACAGCTTCAGTGCTAACTCCGCTGAGCTCTTCCGTCAATCGCTCCGACAATTTGTCGAGTCGGGATCACACAAGCTACTTATCGACCTTCGTGGCAACCCGGGCGGATATCTCCAAGCTGCTGTTGAAATGGCGAGCTTCTTTCTACCTGCCGGCAAGATCATAGTAAACGAAGATTTTGGCACCAATGAAGAGGCCAAAGTCTATCGAAGCAGGGGATATAACGTATTTAATGATAATTTGAAACTAGTTATCCTAGTGAACGGAGGCTCAGCTTCTGCCTCGGAAATTCTCGCCGGAGCACTACAAGAACACGGCAAAGCGGTCCTCGTTGGTACTAAAACCTTCGGTAAAGGATCGGTTCAGGAATTGGTGAAGATCACTCCCGAGACATCACTCAAGGTCACCGTCGCACGATGGCTCACTCCTAAAGGCAACTCGATTTCAGAAGGCGGGTTGAAGCCTGATCATGAGGTGGCGATAACCGCGGAAGACATCGAGAAGAGGAGAGATCCGCAGATGGATAAAGCGATGGAACTTTTGAAATAGGTCAGGATCAATTCTTGAAGAACCGCGTTCCCTTTGCCAGCGCAAAGGGCCGCTCAACCTCGGCTCGCTGTCGTCAAGAGCCTCTCGCAGACTCGAGGTCGTTGACGAACCGGGCCAGCTTCGCCTCCGGATGTTCTTCTCGAATTATCCTGGCCTTTTCAAAAGTTTGGTGGGAAAGAATAGAAGTGAGAAAAGTTGCGGAAAGAGGGGAGATTTGATAGCGTAACCATATAATTTTTAAAATACATGAAAGTAATACTACTCAAAGACGTTCCTAAGGTTGGAAAGAAATATGAAATAAAGGCCATCGCTGACGGCCATGCTCTCAACTTTCTTATTCCCCGTGGACTAGCAGAGGCAGCAACAGCGAATAATCTGAAGAAGCTCGAGACACTTAAGGCTACTGACGCAACAGAAAAGAAAGTACAGGCGGATCTACTAGCAAAGAACCTAAAAAGCCTAGAAGGTGTAGTGGTTGAAATCACCGGCAAGGCAAATGAAAAAGGCCATCTCTTTGCGAGCATTCATACCGATACCATTGTCGCAGAGCTTATGAAACAGAAACACCTCAGCCTACCAACTGAATTCATCAAAATAGCAAAACCAATTAAGGAGATAGGAGACCACGAGATTCCGGTGCTCATTAACGATAAAAAGGCTTCATTTATTCTCAAGGTGACAGCAACTAAATAGAATCCAGAAAGAACGGAAAAAGCCCTCGGGTATTCCTAAAAAGTGGCCGGATAATTTTTCTGGTGAAAAATTTCCTTGGACTCCGGCTCGCCAGCCTGCGTAGCCACATTTTTAGAAACACCCTCGGGCTTTTTCAATGAATAATTGATTCCAACACCTACATCACATGCACAATTTTCTTGACCGAGAAAGAATTATCGAAATTAATCTTTCGTTTATTCTTGTATGAAACCATTCCGTCTTTGAGAGCAAAGAGTGTGTGATCTTTTCCCATGCCAACGTTCTTGCCAGGAAGCACCGTCGTACCACGCTGACGCACAATAATTTCACCCACAGAGGCGAGCTCTCCTGCGGTAATTTTGATTCCTAAGTATTTAGGATTGGAATCTCTTCCGTTTTTTGTGACGCCGGCGGCTTTCTTGGTTGCCATGGTTGGGGAAGGTTTTAACGGTTAGCCTTTAGGGAAATTAAACCGAAAATGCTTGCAAAACCTTTGTTTTAATATGTTAGAATTACAAAAATGAGTATACGTGAAGTCCCCCATAAAATCAAGCTTTTCTTCAATAATCCTGAAAATCCGATCATGGGGGAGTTATATATCCCTCTTATCATCATATTGGTGGCCTTTTGCTCATTCGGATTGGGGCGACTGTCGACTATCCACAACACCAAACCGCCTATTATTCTGGAGAATAATGCACTCGAGACAGAGTCGGCGAATAAGCCGAGTCCAATTGTTCTTGGAGGTGAAACCTCTAAGAACCAGAAATCATCACCCCAGACCGCATCCACAGCTTCACTTGGGAGCTCAGCTCCCAAGTCGGCAGCAGCAACATCTGAAAGCGGTAGTGTGGTCGCATCAAAAAACGGCAAGAAGTATCACTTCCCATTTTGTGCCGGGGCTCGCACCATCTCTCCGACAAACCTCATCACCTTCGCCTCCATCGAGGAAGCACGCACAGCAGGGTACACCCCAGCGGCGAATTGCAAGGGGTTGAAGTAGTTTTCTTCATTCATGATGTATCAAAAAAAATCCTGTACAGATTCCGTACAGGATGGAGTAGATATTTATACTCCCGCAAATCCACCTACCGACAAGCGCGCCAATTTCTTCGCTTCCTTTTGGCACTTCGCTTTTTCGCAACACCGCATGCTTGCACTACTGTTGCCTCTGACGCACGCCGCTTCCAACGTTGCTGGCGCGTTGCAAAAAAGACAAGTATCTTTCTGCCATTCTGATTTTGCTTGAATGCTGACCTTTAAACGAGACTTTGCTTTGCTCATCTGTAAACCTTTCTGTTGATATTGCCCAGGTTGATATAAGCATTCTTATAAAGAAATGTCAACATACATCGTCTGTACTATACACAGGCTTTGTTTCCGGCTTTTTCTCATACTTAATACTTCATACGTAATACGTTATACTTTTAACTATGATCATTGTCGATACTGAAGGTACAGGAACAGAACCACACTTGCATTCAGTGCTTAGTATTGGAGCGTTGGATTTTGATAATCCAGCTAATACTTTTTACGAAGAATGCCGGATGTGGGACGGAGCGAAGGTGGAAGATGAGGCGCTCGCGGTCTGCGGATTTACCCGGGAGGGAATTGTTGATCCGAAAAAGCAGAGTGAAGCGGTAATGATTAAAAAATTCATTAAGTGGGCAGCTACCTGCAAGGAGCACACTCTTGCAGGGCAAAGTGTTTCCTTTGATCGAGATTTCTTGAAATACGCTGCTATTCGAGCTCATGAGAACTGGCCCTTCGCGCACCGGACCGTTGATCTTCATGCCGTCTGCTATTTCGATATGATCAAAAAGGGAATTGCCATTCCGACAAAAAATAGCCATTCTGGTTTAAACCTCGATAAGGTACTTGAATACGTCGGCATCCCTAAACGTTCCGGTACCCACAACGCCTTTGATGATGCAAAACTCGAAGCGGAAAGTTTCTCCAGGCTTTTCTATCACAAGCCACTTCTTGAAGAGTATAAAAAATTCCCTGTACAAAGATAAAAAAGGGAGGGAAATTAAAAAAAAGAAAACCGTCAGCAGTGACGGTTTTGTGTTCTGTGACGGTTGTTATGTCACAGGCCGAATATCTTTTACAGCTAGACAGTTGTCCCGACCTTCCCCTGTCATAAACCTCATGAATATATTGATGGCTTCTCGGAATTTATTGACTTCATTCCGAGGATCATTGTCAGCAGGGACTTTAATTTTCTGCCAGTCTCCATCCTTGAGATTTTGCGTTTTCTGCTTTTCACGCATTCGGAGATAGCCCCACCAGATTTCCTGACCCGCACCAGAATCTGTATCGAGTTCCACCTTCTTGTCGGTACCGGGAATGAAGGGGAGTGACTCAGCATCATTGCAAATTACACGGCTTGCTAGGGTAACATTATATTTCATCAGTCCTCCGATGTTAATTTGTTGTTTTTTCCAGGAACGATTTCGATTTTGAGCGAGTAGGTGTTTCCACACCGACTGCACTTGAAACGTCTTTTGTTGTTAGAGAAAACCACTGGTTTTCCGCACTGACACGCATCCCAGGGGATTTCTAGGAATTCTTCCTTAAGGATTCGTGTGACTGTTTTAGCAAACGATTGATAGGCATTCATCTGCTACGTATTATATATCATAAGTATATAGATGTCAATGATGAGGGTAGCTCAGCCATTTGATACAATGATGCTACTTAGCAATTAATTCATTATCACTATGTCGTACGACATCAACTGGTGGGGAGTGCTCGCGGGAGGGGTTATCATGATGGTGCTCGGCATGTTTTGGTATTCACAGCTATTGTTTGGAAAGAGATTCATGCAGCTCATGAATGTTACCGACGAATCAATGTGTGAAGAGAAACAAAAGGGAATGGGGAAGATTTACACCATGGCTTTTATTTCAAACCTGGTGATGGTTATGGTACTTGGCTTCGTTCTTGGTTCTCTAAGCATCTTCTCGGTGGGAGATGCACTCCGAGCTGCGTTCTGGATATGGCTCGGCTTCATCGCTGCACCAAGTCTTTCAGGAGTACTCTTTGAAGGACGTAAGTGGGGGCTCTACTGCATCAATGCTGGATACTCGCTTGTGGGGTTGATTTTGGTTGCAACCTCCTTCGCTCTCTGGTTCTAAGGGTCACGCCAGCAGTATGTAACTTTCTTCTCAGTAATTCAAAACGTGCACCGATTATGGTGCACGTTTTGATGATTTGTATCTTGATTCCCCCAAGGGCCATGATAATGATAAAAGTGAAGATGCTCATGATTGTGAATGATGATAGGCGTCCGGAGCGGCTGCGGTACCATTGGCGTTCCCCACATCGCTACGATACATGGCGAAGAGCTCTCTAAACGCACGAATAATAACGGAAATTTTTGCTCCCGTGGCAACTCCGGCCTTGCGTGGCAAATGTGTAACCGGCACTTCCTTCCACGCCACTCCCTTGCGTAAAAGAAGGATCAACATTTCCGCGGAAATCATCGCGCCCCGCGCCTTGAGGGGTAAGCTCGCTACCGTGGTCCGCTTGAATAATTTAAAGGCGCAGTCAATATCGTTCACCTTGAGACCAAAAAGTAGCCAATTGAGCTTGTTCCAACCCCAGGCATTGAGGAGTCGCATAAAAGAATCGTGCCTCGGAGCACGGTAGCCCAACACTGCTTCGTATTCGGGCACGAAGTCCGTTAGTTTCGTGAGCTCACTCACATTAAACTGCAAGTCAGCATCAGTGAAAAAAACATACTCGTAACGGGATGCCTGTAAGCCACTCCACAATGCGGCTCCGTAACCCTGGTTTCGATAGTGACGTACGACACGGACTTTTGCATTTTCGGCCGCGAGTCGCTCTGCGATCTGCGGCGTTCTATCGACACTACCATCGTCAACGATGATGATTTCGTACGTATCGGTAATATTTTTTACCACCGCCTCAGCTTCCAGCACGGTACGCAAAATAGAGTCCTCTTCATTGTAGGTGGGGAAGAAAATAGAAAGTGAAATGTTCCTCTTCATTACCCTTGGAGACGTGGTGGTGTCCATAATCTTACGATCATACTACGCACTGTGTATTTTTTCCAGACACGTTTCCTCATGCCGCTCGCTCCGTGCTCTACCACACAAGAGCTCGCCTCAGGTCAACGAAAAGGCAATTTTAAAAAATCAGCAACTGAATTTTCAATTTCTCCTCGCTTGGAAACCGAGCTTCCAAATTATAATGAAATGAAAAACCCGCCTAGTGTTAGGCGGGGTAGGGAAGTTTCCCTAGATTTCGTAAAACCACATTTTTTGTTCGGCGGTCTTGTAGTAGCGTGTGTGATTCTCGTCGGTAAGACCGAAAGTATTTGCGCTCCCGAAGATTTCTTTCATTCGAGATTTGCAATGGACCACGTCACCATGTATGCGCTTTTCTTCACACATAATTTTGTGGTACGCCCACCCAACAAGTATCTCGTCAACAATCTCTCGAGCTTTGATAGCCGTTGGGCATCTCTCAAGGGGAGATTCTGCTATTGGGCTACTCATCCATACCGCAAAGTTAAGCTTCTCAATATCGTGCTGGTAATTAAGGACTGCTTGCTCTTTCTTCACATCGAATGTTCGATCATAGGAGTAAAACCAAAACCAGACAAACACTGCGAATCCGATTATCCCTATGATAGCGCTTGCGAAAATAGAGACGATGCTTAGATTCAGGGCGATGAATATAAGTATGGCGCAGTATGCAAGTACCGTCCGCCATCGCCCCCTTCGGGCTAATTCCTTTCTCCAGAATGCTGATTCTTCTTTTTTACACTCAATCGGGTTGAGTCCATGTTTCTTTTGCCAGAGCTCAGCCCAAAAGAGGGGGAGTTCTCCTGTTTCGTGCAGTACATACACGTTGTCCATACGAGGTTCTTTCTGTTGTGTGCCATTCGAGGGGGTGGGGGATTCAAGGTCCCCTTTCCTTACAGATTCCAGGTCCGTAGGAAATGCTTCACCATCCGGAGCAGCTGACACAGGCTGATCTATGTATTTTATAACATTATTTTGTATGGTTTGTCAATGATTACGTAATGGTTCAATAGCTTGGCATCACCTAATGATTTAGGATGGTCGATATATGCCATACACCAAAAATCCCCACATGCCTCGCATCAGAAAGGAGGCTGCTCAGCTCCTCGTCCGCAAAGGATGGT
>Ga0209542_10011354_pt1 | contig 15795 bp, 22 predicted proteins | sample RifCSPhighO2_01_FD_184028 | JGI IMG/M metagenome (GOLD analysis project Ga0209542, IMG submission 184028) | Soil microbial communities from Rifle, Colorado - Rifle CSP2_plank highO2_0.1 (SPAdes) (version 2) | ecosystem: Environmental > Terrestrial > Deep subsurface > Rock core/Sediment ... | reverse complement strand
CGTCACATCATTAGCACTGCCATCACGATCGATTGAAATTTGAGGCACAACAACATCAGGATCAATATCTTCATCAAAATTAGCAGTAATTGTCAAAACGCCTGTAGGGAACGGCGCACTCGTAGCACCATTTTCATGTCTAAACGAAAGTGTTGCAGTTGAAGCATCTACATCGCCCGTAATTGTTAAATCTGAACACACTTCCGTTGTCGCAATCGAATTTCCCGCCAAATCTTTAACATCTGATGTTGGCGTAACACAAACAACATTGCCGTTCTTCAACCATTCATTATCAGTACTTTCATCGAGGGTAATCGTTAATTCATTGTCGCCCGAATCGTACGCAAAAACAGCATTTCCAAAATTAATATTAGTATCATCCGGACTCTCAATATCCCAATTGAGATCATCTTCAACCGTTCCTTCAACCAACGCATTCGTCTCATCAAATAAAACAGTAATAACATCATTTCCTTCTTGAACAGTTACCGCACTCACGCTATTAATTTCAGGCGGTGTATTATCAATAGTAAATACATCATTGCTAAAATCTTCAATATCTCCTACAACATTAGAAACACGAACACAATAATCAGCTCCATCAGGAGTCGTCGCAGTTGTAGTAACCCAATTGCTCGTTGTGCCTGTCGTACGTATATTACTGTTCGTCGTCTCCCAATCTAAAACGTCTTCACAAGAAGCAGCACCCGTATCGCTCAATCGTGCGAATTCTGTCTTCACATCAAATGCGAAGTTATCCCTTGCGAATGTGATGTCATAATTGCCCGAAATAAATTCGCCGCCATCCGGCGTAACCACCGTCAACGACGCCCCAACCAACGGCGCAACCTCACCATCAGCTTCAGCAGCATGAACTGGCGCAATACTCAACATTAAAACAATCATTAACAACGCTAACAACGACGACATCTTTTTCATTACAATCACCCTCGGCTTGATTTTTCTAGTAGATTCAATATATATAATATATTTTACGCATGTAAACTATTTATATAGGAAAAAAATCAGAGCAAAGTAAATATTTAAACATGGTGTTACCACTGGAAATTAAAACGGACATTCATTAAGGACGAGAAACACAAATAAAAGAAGTACAAAATCAAAACCCACTTAACGTCCTCTGCCCCAACTCAGCTTTCAAATTCTTGAAATCTTGTTCTGCAACCGTCATCAATTTCCGATCGTACATAAGAGCAGCCGGATGATACATAGGAACAATCCTATATGATACACCCGCAATAACCACTTTCTTCTCTTTTCCATGCAGTGTGCTAATGCCTGGAACTTTATCCATAGCTTCAACATCACATGAAGAAAGAATAAATTTCGTCGCATAATTACCCAGTGTTACAATAATCTTCGGCTGAATAATCTTAATCTGCTCAATTAGGTACGGCGTATGCGCAATAATCTCATCTTTCTGCGGCTCACGATTATTGGGCGGACGATATTTGAGAATATTCGCAATGTAAATATCATCAATTGTTAATCCAATCGACTTCAGCATCGTGTCAAGTATTTTACCTGCAGCGCCGACGAATGGTAAACCCTGCAAATCTTCGTTTTTGCCCGGCGCTTCTGCCACAAACATAATCGCAGCGTGGGGGTTACCCTTGCCAAAAACAAGTTTCGTTGCAGTCCATTTCAGTGGCAAATCTGCTTTCTCAACTTTTTCATATAATCCAGCAAGAGATTTTGATTTATCCATACTAATATCCAAATCTCCGTTCATAATCTTTATGTGACATCCATTCCAAAACAATAGTTAAAACAACAAGTTCGTCCTGTTTCACAGTATAAAGTAATCTCCATGCCCCAGGAAGATTATATTTCCAAAGATTGCCCAATTGACCAAATTTAAGATGATATTCTCGAGGAATAAGTCGCTTAGGAACTTGAATGCCAGTAAAAGCATTTTTTCGCAAGTCTGCAACAGCGCGATCAAGATGTTCTTTTAATTGTTTATCTTGAAATTTTCCAGAATCAAGTTCAAGATAAGCTGTTTTTACAATTTCATCTGCAAACTTCACTTCAGAACCTATTTCCATGAAAGATCCGCCCGCCCTAAGAATTTCTTTACTCCTTCCGGATCCCATATCCATGCAATGTGTCCTTCCCTGTCAACCGCAATCTTGCCAAGAGTCTGCAAATAATCCAGTATCACTAAAAAAGTTTGCCACATAACCTTTTTAGGCAAATTCTTCCAAAGTTCAGTGCGATTAAATTCACCACTTGTTTCCTCTATTTTTTTCTCAACCATAAGTACGGTATCCAACGTAGGCGAACGTACGAAGAGGTTAACTGGTTTAGACAACCTAGTTTTTTTAGCGGTCAATTTTTGCATAGAAGTAGTGTATATCAATTGATATATAAAGATTAGGGTACTTCAGCAAACATATTTAATAGATAAGCAACATTCAAAGATAGTCATGTCCCGTCTCACCAAACAAATAGAGTTCATCAAAGAGATGGATAAGTTAAAAGACATCGAACGCGTCATCAGATTAATCAACGGAAGTCGCCACGAAAACACCGCAGAACATAGTTGGCATCTCGCATTAATGACAATTCTTCTCGCAGAATACAGTAATAAAAAGATCGATGTTCTAAAAACCCTAAAAATGATAATAGTCCACGACATCATAGAAATCGACGCAGGCGATACATTCATCTATGATGAAGCCGGAAACAAAACCAAAGCAGACCGAGAAGAAAAAGCAGCCCAGCGTTTATTCCATATCCTACCCGACGACCAAGCAAAAGAATTCCACAATGTATGGAAAGAATTCGAAGACAGAAAAACGCCCGAAGCACAGTTCGCACATTCTATTGACAGGTTACAGCCAAACATGATGAATTTCTATAGCGCAGAATCCGTCTGGAAATCCCATAACCTAACAAAATCACAAGTAACAAGCAAAGCAAAAATCATTGAAGACGGCTCAAAAGAGCTCTGGAAACAAGCGCAGAAATTTATTGATGAGGGTATGAAGAAAGGACTTTTGAGAGAGAATAGTAATAATAATTAGAGCCAGTTCTCGTTTCTCTCGTGCGGCACGCGTAGTGCGCTACGCTAGTCGCGCTCACTTCGTTCGGCGACCAACATTGGTGTGGAGCGAGCCGAATGGCGAGCGGAGGGCATGCGCAGCATGACCGACCACCACCAATTTTGTTGCCGCAGTAATCTTTCAACACAAAGAAGGACAATATTTTAAAGGGAATAAGAGTGTATTATATCAACCCACAACGTTTAAATAACCCTCCCAAATAACTTAAGTCATGCTCAAGAATCTCCAAATCGACCAAAACCGTGTCGCACGAATTGAAGAGTTAAGAAAACAAGGAATCAACCCATTCCCCTATACGTTTCATCAAACACACCATGCAAAAAATATTAACGATAAATACGCACCATTAAAAGAGCACGAACATACGAAAGACGTCGTCTCAGTCGCCGGACGAGTCATGCTCAAGCGCGTCATGGGTGGCGCAAGTTTCTATCATGTCCAGGATCAAACTGGCCGAGTGCAAATCTACGCACGCGAAGACGGGATGGGCGCAGAGAAGTACGAATTATTTACAAAAAAAATCGACATGGGCGATATTATTGGCGTCGAAGGAATCGTCTTCAAAACAAAAAAGGGCGAAGTCACCGTTGAAGTTAAAAAATTCGAATTACTCTGTAAATCACTTCTCACACTCCCAGAAAAGTATCACGGCCTCAAGGACGAAGAATTACGATACCGTCAACGATACGTCGACTTGTTCGTCAATCCTGATATCAAAAGTATATTCTTCAAGCGCAGCGAAATGATCAAAGTTGTTCGCAACTATTTCATTGAGAAAGGATTCTTAGATGTCGAAATTCCAACGCTCCAAACCATGTACGGCGGTGCAAATGCTCGTCCATTTATTACACACATCAATACATGGAACATGAAAATGTACTTGTCCATCTCGCCAGAATTATACCTCAAGCGCCTGCTTGTCGGCGGTTTCGAAAAAGTATTCACGATCTGCAAAAACTTCAGAAATGAAGACGTCGACCACACACACAACCCCGAATTCACCATGCTTGAAGTCTACCAAACATACGTCGATTACAACACGATGATGACGTACATGGAAGAAGTGTACGAACGCTCATGCATCGCAATGAACGGCTCGACAAAGGTAAAACAAAAATATGATGGCCAAGAAGTAATTCTCGATTTCAAAGCACCATGGAAACGCATGACAATGCTTGACGCAATGAAACAATTCGCAAAAATCGATGCTTCAAAAATGGATGTCAAGCAGATAAAAGAAACATTAGAAAAACATCATATAGACTGGGAAGGCCAATTAACCTGGGGCATTGGTGTCACGCGACTGTTCGAAGAACTCGTCGAAGACAAGTTAATCCAACCAATACATATTACTGATCATCCGTTCGAATCAACACCGTTATGCAAGCGCCATCGTAAAGATCCACGATTAATCGAACGTTTCGAATCATTCTGTTTAGGCATGGAATTAAGCAACGCATATTCCGAGTTAAACGACCCAATCCTCCAACGCAAATTACTCGAAGACCAACATAAAGAATTAGTAGCCGGCGCAGAAGAAGCGCATCCATTAGACGAAGACTTTTTACAAGCGATTGAATACGGCATGCCACCCGCAGGCGGATTAGGTTTCGGTATTGATCGCATGGCAGTAATCCTCACCGGCGTCGACGCAATCCGAGACGTCATTTTATTCCCAACCGTCAAACCATTGCACGACAGTAAACAAGGAGAAACAACACCAACCACACAGCCCAGTAAATCCAAAGAAACCATGCTCGCCGTCGCAATCATCAACAAGAGTGCAAAACTCCAGAAGTGGCAGGAGCTAAGTACAATCGCACACCTCAATGCAGCATTTGGCGCCCGTGTCGGTAAACAATTATTGTACCAAGATACAATTGCAACAAAAGACGACCAAACAATCAAGCTGAACATCCAACACGCAATCATGATTAAGGAAGTAAGTTCCGCAAAGCAGTTGCAAGAACTAGCACAGCAAGCACACGATAAAAAGTTAGAAGTCGCTGAATTCACACGCGAAATGTTAGAAACAACAAACGACAAGAAGATCATAACTCAAACCAAAGAAAAGAACCTCAAAGACGTCGAACATTTAGGCGTCCTCTTATTCGGCAAGAAAGCAGATATTGACGGATTGACAAAGAGTTTGAAATTGTATAGTTAGTTTTCCGTACTTGTTTAGCTTTTGTAGATATGTCAGAAATCAGCAGATTTCTGATCATGCTCAAGAACCAACGGTCTATTGGCTGGTGGTTCTTGACAGTGAAGACTATAAGTTCACTCTTACGTATTTAATCAGCGAATGAGGGGGGCACGCAACAAAACGTCGTGCTACACGCGAAGTGTTCTTCGCTAGTCGCGTTCGGCTGCGCCTCGCGACCACCCCGATGGTCTGATTATTAGTTAGTCTAAATCCCTCTGAGTAACCAGTACCATTTTCCAAAGCTTTTATATAGTGAAGAAACAGCAAATAAACAATGAAAGAATTAATTTTAACCTGCATCGTAAAAAAAGAAAAATACGGTGGTTATTCATCTTTATGTCCGGAACTCGATGTTGCAAGCAGAGGCGATAATATTGAGGAAGCCAAAGCAAACCTCCAGGAAGCAGTTACAGGTCGCTTAGAAGTCGCTCAAGAAGAAGGAATGATGGATGAAATTTTTGAACAGCTTGGAATGACCAAAAAAGACATAAAAGGAGAGCATATACATATAACAACTTTTTCTTCACCATTAACCGTGCCATTGCCTGAGCAATGACAAAGCTGCCGATTCTTACAGGGAGAGAAATTATTAAAGCATTGATAAAAGCAGGGTTTATCTTTAGAAACCAGACCGGTTCGCATGTTCATCTGATTAGAGTACACGAAGAAAAGAAGTATTTAGTAACAGTACCAGACCATGGCAACAAAGAAATACCTATAGGGACGTTGCTCAGTATTATCCGACAATCTGGCATGACACGAGACGAATTCTTAAACAAAACATAATCACAACAATATTTTAATACAACTTATTTCTCTCAAAATTATGCTGATTAATGATGGTTTGTTTCTAGACAAATTTCCAAAGTGGTTCAAAACACTTGTTTCAACAGGAGAAGTACAACGTTTAAGGAAAGTAAGACAGCTCGGTTCTGTTCCCGCAGTGTATCCAAACGCCACGCATACACGATACAGCCATTCGATAGGAACTGCAGGACAGACATTAAAACTGTGGAGAATGCTTGTCGATAAAGCACGGGAAGATAAAATAGATCTTGGAGATGAAGGCAATCTTGAACGTACAGTCGTCACCGCAGGATTAACTCATGACCTTGGCCACCCCGCAGGATCCCATGTATACGAACGCCAATACAGAATAGTACTTGGAAGCACACATGAGGACATATCGGCGCAGTTGATACTTGGTGAACTTTCGTATATCAGTGCAATCGAGCGAATGCCGCCTGGGGTGATGTCCGATCTAGAAAAAAAAGCACTCATCGAAGTTTTAAAAACAGATCCATCAATCTCAAGCGCGATAGCAGAAATAAATGTAAACAAAAAGATCGATCTAAAACATGCCATTGCCAATATCGTCCGTGGAATAAAAGACGGCAAAAACAAGTTTCAGGTAGAGATTGTTAGTGGTATTGCAGGAACGGACAGAATGGATTATCTACCCCGCGATGCCATCGCTGCTGGAATTAAAGAAACAACATTCAATCCAGAATATCTTCAACATCGCATGAGAATAGTTGAGTTCGAAGATGCATTATATTTGGCAATAGAAGAAGAAGGAATATCAAATTTAAGAGACATGATGACTGCACGTCGCAAAATGCATACGCAAGTGTACACGTATGAAAAGGTGCTCATCTATGAAGCACTTCGAGTTGAAGGAGTAAAACGAGCGCTGCTTTCAGCAGAAGACGATGTGCAAAGATACAAAGACAGTATACTATTGATGGATGATGAGCAATTCGAACGTTTCATTGCGGTATACAATAAAGACCCAGTAGCATTGCGCCTTATAAAAATAGCAGATTATAGTCCACGCAACTGGTACAAAATAGCATGGGGATCAAGTGCAAATAAAGGAACGACAGAAGACGATAATCAGTTTATAGAAAAAATAGGACAGTTAGAAGGTAGATTTCCCGAAGATACTGCACGAGACGCAATAGTGGAGCGAGCAAATGCGGGCATGTCCGATAAACTCGAAAATCACGAAGTCATAGTTTATGTCCGCGATGGAGCACGTCCAAAAACACGAGGGCAACAACTACAAAAGTTCGATCTTGTCGTTATCGGTCAAGACGGAAAACCATACCGAGCTCGAGATCGTGTAGGAAAAAGTTTGTTCGATGGTAATATCACCGAAGCATTTGAAGAAATGATAAAACCAGCACTGTCACATAGGTTAATGGTCGTAACGCCAGAACAATACATCCCCCGCGTCGCTCGCGCCGCCGAAGAATACAAACAAGAATTACTAAAGTAATTATTTTTTTAGATGACGATGGTACTGAGTGACACACGTTCTGCTTTAACATGTCAGAAACCTGCAGGTTTCTGAGCATGATCAAGAACATACTGCGGGCATTTAGCCCACCAGTTCTTGACATCTTTAATCAGACCATCTATGTGCAACACGACGAACATTAGACGGCTGTGGGTGCACCCTCTTTGCTAATTAAAGTCGTCAAAATAATCAGTATTTTCCAGTATCTAAATCACCTAAACAGATACTATCTAACCAAAACCTTAAACGGATCTTCTCCCTGCCCAACCCAAATCCACACCTCAGGTTTTCTAAAGAATAATAGGTAAGCTGCACCACCAGCAATCAACAACAAACCAAATAACAAAAGTGTAAAAGAAACCATAAGTCACAGCGCAATTATTGCAATTTCCCCAACGTAATCTCAATACTGCTCACACGCACTTGCTTACCTTCTTTGTTGGTAAACTCTTCGCTATCAACTTTGACGTTCTTGACAGCAACCTGCGAATCTAAAAAACGTTTTGCCGCAACTTCAGACACATCAACCGCTCGAGAAATAAACTTTCCGCGTGCTTTAACAACAACCTCAGAAGCATTCTTGGTCGTGAATTGCATCACAACACCCGTAACATAATTCATAAAAGGCTTCGGACCAATAAAAATACTATTCTCTTCCGCCATGACGCACCTCCAGTTACTGTGCTACTGCCAATTTGCGCTTAAGGCGCGATGCATATCCTGCGATAGTATTACGCAACTTCTTGCTCTGCGTGTCCAAATGGAGCTCAACGAACTTCTTATTTTCATTAAAATCAGTACTTGCTTCATTAGGGAAACGCTCAACGATGTTATTCGTCATTCGTTTAACCAGTTTCGTTTTAATTCGACCCATACCATCCATTCAGATGAGGAAGTTTATAAGCATTGTGTTTTACAAAGAGGAATAAAATAACAACTGAGTAGTGGTTACAAAAAGAAAAGTTTATATAGATCAAGCTTAAAAGTCAATCTATGAAATTAATAGGAACACTTATTGTATTGTTAATCACAGGTATTCTTCTCGGCTGCACAGAACAAGCTGCCCAGCCACAACAGTTGCCCGAGTCAATTCCCGCTGGTCTTCCATTAAACATGTCAGAATCCACCAGCACTATTGTAATCGTGGTGGATTCTGATCATGCTCAAGAACCATCGTTATATGAAGACCAAATGGAGTCATCGATGGTTCTTGACACATACGAAATAGTCGACGAACGCGACAACTCATTCGAGCGCTGGCAAGATTATAGCAGACAAGAGGACATCCAAGAAAAGTGGGATGTTTATATCGATGCAGAAGAACATGAACTCGAAATAGATGTTGACGCAGACGATTTTATCCAATGCGAAAACGAATTTAAAGTAGAAGTTACCATTGAAAACAAAGGAGACGTCGACGAACAAGTTCGAGTAACACTAAAGAACGACAAATTAATCGACGCAGAAAAGATAGTAGACGTCGAATACGGCCACACAAGCACAGTCTATTTCAAAGTCGACGCACGAGACGTAACACCTGGCGATTACACCTTCCGCGCTCAAGCATTCCGTGATATCGAATTCGACCGCAATGGCGACATAAAAGACGAAGGAACATACGAAGGTTCTGCTTCTGAAGAAGTGTATATTGCGCAGTGTTATGAGTAAGAGAAAAATAGAGTAAACAAGAACAATTAACCACCAAAATTAATTCTTCCAGACATCCCATCTACCGTATAATTCTGTAAAAACGTCCGAATGTCACGCGCCGTTCGATGATCTTTCAACGCCTCAGCCGCAGCTTTCACCGCATCATAGGATTGCGCAGCAAACACATCCGGCTCCTCGCCATACACCCGTCGATACAGTTCTTGAAACACCGGCGTCCCACGCGACAAATCGCGCGCATCAATTCCAGAAGGAGTAATAGAAAACACTTCACCATGATGCGCCGGCGTAATAACAACCGCCGTATTCTGCCGTGCAACGTCCGCAAGTGCACTCGTCGACTCAGTACATAAATCCCCAATTACAATCCGCAGTCCATTCGCCGCAATCAAATTCTGTGCTTCTCGCGTCGCAATGAATGAGTCACATCGACTGTCTGCATAAACCACAACAAGTTTGCCGTTCAAGAATGCCCGCTGATTCACTTCTTTCACCGCAAGATCAATTCCTCGCTGAGCAGAAAGCCCATACTCAGCCGCTTCACCCGTCAACGGCAGAACCGCCCCAATCACAATCCGCTCTTCAGCAGAACAATTAAGCAATGAAAGTAAAATAATTGAAATCAAAAAGATGCGCCACATTCAAACGATTTATGAGGACGAATATTTAAAAGTTAGCGTGATATCCCGTAGGTCTCGTAATTCTAGGCGGCAACATTGATGCAGAGCGAGGCGTATGCCGAGCGGAGGGCGCGAAGCGACCGACTGCCATCAATGATGTTGCCGGAGTCAATGCTAAATAGCAAGAGGAAAAACCATTCAAGAAAAACATCAAACATATCCCTGCGCTTTCAACTTCTTCATCATAATTTTAAAAATCATTGCCTGTTCAGAAGGTAATTTATCGAGCGGAAACCATTCAATCCGATCATGCTTTTCCGGCTCCATATTTTTAATAACACCTTTTTTAATTTCACACTCAAAAGTCAACGATATCCAATGCTGTTTCTCAGATCGTAAGATATTATTTTGAAACATCAATATTCCACCATTCAATAGATTGGTGTGGGCTTAACCCACCACTTAATGATATGTGGAATATTGACTGTGCTCAAGAACCACTGGTCTAGCTACATGCCCTGATATATTATTGACCAGTGGTTCTTGACAGCAAAGAAACTGCTTAACACCAATATCAATACCCAATTCTTCTTTAACTTCACGAACAATTGCATCTTCAGCAGCTTCATTAAAGTCAAGTGCACCACCAGGAATAACCCATTTATGAGCATCATTCCTACATTTTTCAGTTCTCCTAATTAACAAAACTTCCCTGTTCTCATTCAGAATAAAAGCACCGCACCCAACACCAATATGTCAAGAACCACCTATAGCCTGATTTATAACTCAGTGGTTCTTGAGCATGCTCAGAAATCAGAGATTAATTTACTATTGAATGCTGATTTCTGACAAAATCAACGCCCGATTTCATTTCACAACCCCGGCTGCTCCTTCAAGAATGTAACTAATTCCGGCGAAACCCACGGCTTTCCATTGACAACAACATACCGATACGGAAGAATCGTAGACTCATTTTTTCCTAGAGGAATTTCAAGTTCATCTTGAAACTGTAAATCCGAAAACTTCTTCCCCGACACAATTTGATGAACAACATACACTGCAGTATCAGTGCTCATCTGTTTTGGCCCAATATGTCGCGCTGTAACACCTGACATTTTCGACGTTAACTCCGGTTCCGTGCGTTTTCGTGGCGGATCGTCTCCAAGAATCCCACCAAACACAAAAAAATCAAAGTTCTTTGCCTCGTCCGGCGTCAGCAACTTCTTCGCTGCAGGATCAAGCACACAAACATTCGTTAATTTCTTCGCATTGTACAGCTGAATTGCAGATTCCGTGAATACCGTACCAAAATGCAAGAATCGAGCAGACGACTGAGGCACATGCGTAAACCATGTATTCGATTTGCCAACAGTCTCAGAAATATGTTTGTATTCAATGACACACCACGGCCATACTTTCTCTTCCAAATGTTCGATGATATAGATAGGCATAAGCCCATAAAATGCAACAACTTTATAAACACAATCCAAATTTTTTCAACCAATGGCAAGAAAAGCAAAAACAGAGCAGAAAGAATCTAATACTAAAGAAATTCAACCAGAAACAGAAGTAAAAGAAACAGTGAAATTAGACCCCAAAACAGCTCAACCTCAAATTAACATCGGTCTAGTCGGCCACGTCGATCACGGCAAGACAACGTTAACTGAACGCTTGTCCGGCAAATGGACAGATACTCATTCAGAAGAAATCAAGCGTGGAATCACAATCCGTCTGGGTTATGCAGATACTGTCCTCGTCAAAACAAAAGACGGCGAATACACAACTGAACGCACTGCACAAAAAGAGAAGAAAGAATACACCGTCCTTAGAAAAATATCATTAGTTGACGCACCCGGTCATGAATCATTGATGGCGACCATGCTTGCAGGTTCAACAATCATGGATGGAGCACTCTTGTTAGTCAGTGCAGCCGAAACCTGCCCGCAGCCGCAAACACGCGAACACATCATGGCATTACAAATTTCCGGCATCAAAAATGTTATCGTCGTCCAAAACAAAATCGATCTCGTAAGCTACGAAGAAGCAATTGCAAATCATAATCAAATCAAAGAATTCCTCAAAGGCACCATATATGAAAACGCTCCAATTATTCCAATCAGCGCGCGCAGCGGCACAAATATTGATGTGTTGCTTCAAGCGATTGATGAACAGATTCCAACACCAAAACGTGATCCGGATGCAGATCCGTTCATGTTAATCGCACGATCATTCGACGTCAATAAACCCGGCACAAAAATCGAAGATCTCCATGGCGGCGTTCTCGGCGGCACATTGATCCGCGGATTATTCCACGCAGGAGACGATATCGAAATCCGTCCGGGCCGCATGACAATCGTCAAGAACAAGCCGGAATGGACACCATTAAAAACAAAAATTACAAGTTTGAAATCCGGCGGTAACACCCTTGACGTTCTCGGACCCGGCGGTTCAATCGGCGTATTAACACAACTTGACCCCGCAATCGTCAAGTCAGATAGTTTAGCGGGTTCAGTAGCAGGCAAGTCGGGCAAGCTTCCACCGGTCTGGAACGAATGCACGCTAAAGACAACCCTGCTCAAGCGAGTAGTAGGCATTGAAGATGAAATGGATGTCAAGCCCATCGCAAAGAACGAATTATTAATGTTAAATGTCAACGCCGCAGCAACCGTTGGCGTCGTCGCAGATCTCAAGAAAAACACTATATTCTGTACATTAAAGAAACCAGTCTGCGCAGAAAAAGGCGCGCGCGTAACTATTTCTCGTCGTGTTGATACACGATTTAGATTAATTGGATATGGAGAAATAGTTGGGTAATTCTAGGTTAATGAAAAAGTATCGTGAGGTTTTGCAAACCTCACTTGAAGGCACTTCGCCTAGTGCCACTGGCGATCAGATCGGATATGGAGAGATAGTTAGTTAAGTCTATGTTTATATGAAGAGTATCATGAGGCTTACGAAGTATGCCTCATCGTAGGGCACTTCGCCTAGTGCCACTGGCGATCAGATTGGATACGGCGAAATTGTTGGATAGTACTTATTTAGCTAATCTTTAGTCTATCACGTTTATATCTCATTTAATCAGACCATCTAGGTGTAGCACGACGGATGTAATCGTGTTGAGTCTCCCAATTCGCTGATTAATGACGTCAGAGTAAAACATATAGTATTCTCTATCTAGAAAGTACACTAAATGAATAGTATTAAATAGCATCAAATCAACAAGAAAATGATGATAAAAGCAGTTATTTTCGACCTAGGCTACGTCATCATACACGACATAGCCAACGAACGGATTTTTCAAGACATTGCGGATGCATACGATCTAAAAAGTGTTGACACAACAATCTCCTTGCTTCTTCCGCTCTATCAACGCGGCGAACTTTCAGACGAGCAATTCTGGAGAGCATTCAAAGAACGCACCGGCATAGCAAAACTTCCAGCGGAGTACAGGAAGCTGTGGTCACGACGCTACATTAATGAAACACATATCGATCACGAAGTAATGCAATTAATTTTGACATTGCGTGCAAACGACTACAAAACAGGCTGTCTGTCGAATACTATCCCGCCACACGTTGAAGCAAATCGTGAGCGCGGCTTATTCAAACCGTTTGATTTCTGTGTATTTTCGTACGAGATAAGGTCACGAAAGCCCGAACCAAAAATATTTCATACCGCAATTCAAGCAGCAGGCTGCAAGCCAAATGAAATAGTGTACATCGACGACATTGAAGAATATGTACATGCAGCTCGAGAGCTGGGAATGCACGGAATAAAATACAACGTCACCAAACAGCCAGTCGAACACCTCAGAAGAGAACTCAACAAATTAAACGTATTATAGTGTCAAAAAATTATCCGAAAAACTGATGCGCCTTCTCCAACACCTTCTTCGCCGTCGGAAACCGCAGCTTTTTCATCGCATCATCATAATTCAGCCATACAAACCCTTCATGTTCGAAACTAATGATAACATCTTGTTTCTTCGCTTCCGCAAGAAAGAACACAACATCTTTGGAAACTTTCTGTCCATCACGCGTATAAATCCAATGGACTGTTTCTCGAAATCCCGACACAAATTCAACAGTGAGCCCTGTCTCTTCCAAGATCTCCCGTCGTGCAGTTGCGTCCTCAGTCTCCTGCTGCTCAACATTCCCTTTAGGAAAATTCCAGTAATCTGTTTTATGATGCAGCAACAAATACAAAATCTCTTTTCCACGATAAAAAACAACCGCTCCGACGCTTTTTTCTTGAATCATAGTTGAATCATATATTATTTCTTCACTGATATTACTTCTTCACTGGTTTTTGTTCCGCATGTTCCTCATGAACAGGATGATCCGCACTTGCATCCCAATCATCGTGCTTGTGCTTTTTTCGAAAGCGACGCCTAATCTGTTCAATAATTGATCTCATGGTGAGGTTATGGGAAAGAATGTATTTAAATATTTACAAACAAAGTACTAATTTAGCTAATCTGTAGCCTACCACGTTTAGATCTCATTTAATCAGACCATCTGAGTGCAGCACGACACGTCGTCGTATTGCGTGCCCTCTTTGCTGATTGACGTCAAATGTAAAGTATATTTATCGATAAATCTCCTAAACAAGTACCAAATAAAGCATACTCAAACCTTCTTCACAACACCCTTCTTCGGGCACAATTTATCCAATGCACAAACATTACACACCGGTATCGGCGCTTTACACACCGCTCTCCCATGCCGCTTCATCAGCCCAGGTATGCTCTCCCATTCAGCGCGCGGCACAACCGCCATCAGCTCCCGTTCCGACTTCTCCGCATTCTTGTCCGTCGTCGTCCATCCAAGTCGATAAGACACGCGCAGCACATGCGTATCCACAATTACACCATGAACAATTCCAAACGCATTCAAAAGTACAGCATTCGCCGTCTTCCGTCCAACGCCCGGCAGCTCAATGAGCTCGTCCATCGTCCGCGGCACTTGTCCATGATACTTCTCAGATATAATTGTACACGCCTCAACAATATGCTTCGCTTTCATATTCGCATACGTCAGCGTCTTCACCATGCCTGCAATCTCATCCACATCAGCTTTCGCATAGTCAGCAGCCGTCTTATACTTCGCAAACAACGCCGGCGTCACCCGATTCACTGATTCGTCGCGCACTTGAGCAGAAAGTATCGTCGCCGCAAGTAATTCAATAGGATTCGAGAAATTCAGATAGTGTTTTAATTCAGGAAATTGTTGATGGAGTATTTTTAATACCGGAAGAACAGTGGACATGATAAATAAATAGTTATTGAAGTTTATATGTATTACTGAAGCTTCTCGTCAATGGTCTGAAGCATTGTAACGAGAGAAGACGCATCAAAAAATCTCGTCCTAGAATTTTCTAGAACATAATAGAGCATACCGAGAAGATAAAGAGAAGGCTCAAAAGTGTAAATAATAATTGTCGCATCTGACAAATCCTTTTTCGTAGGAATATATGATGCGCCACCCATATCAAGCCGAGCAACATCAACATGTGGAGTCGAAGTTACGCCTGATAAATCCGTATTCGCAACTAGTTTTGAACGCTGTGCAATCGCGCCCGCTATATCACGAGTTTTATAATCAGCAAGAACAAGAATACGATCCATTGACCGAACTCCAACAGTCTCATCCACAAACTTCTTCGCTGCCTCATAAACGTCCATAAACGTCTCCGTAAAAAAATCCTATTTAAACATTTCGAGTTACAATTATAAACAACCCGCCAATAATAAGCAACAATGATCATCGTCAAGTCCCAAATCAAGGAAGCCGTCAAGAGCGTCTCAAATATCGACAACGTCTCCGCCGATTTCGCAGAAAAACTCAACGAAAAAGTCATGCTGCTCATCAAAGACGCCTGCCAGCGCGCCAAAGAGAATAATAGAAAAAC
>Ga0209542_10011353_pt1 | contig 15795 bp, 10 predicted proteins | sample RifCSPhighO2_01_FD_184028 | JGI IMG/M metagenome (GOLD analysis project Ga0209542, IMG submission 184028) | Soil microbial communities from Rifle, Colorado - Rifle CSP2_plank highO2_0.1 (SPAdes) (version 2) | ecosystem: Environmental > Terrestrial > Deep subsurface > Rock core/Sediment ... | reverse complement strand
CCGCCATAGGCGGCGCGGCGGCGATTGGCTTCATCTTGCTCGCGATGCGCCGCTCTTTTGAGCCATTTCTGGTCAAGCTTGCTCGACTCTTCCTCATTACAGACGAGCTCCCCTTCTTCGGTCACCGCGCAGACGGCGTATTCCGGATTTTCGGGATGGCCGATCTTGCGCGGGATGACGAGCGCGAGCGGAAGCTCAAGCTGTTTGGCCACTTCGGCTCCCAGAACGACGCCACCGCGCGGCAAGGCGTAGATTACTGCATCCTCGTTGTCGTATCGCGCGAGCGCCTTTGCGAGCCGCATGCCCGCATCGCGGCGGTCCTCAAAGCGCAACGGCGATATATCCTTGGTTTCCATAGACAGCTATCGCTCGAGAGATTTCTTTTTCTTGCGAATCGGGTTCATCATCGCATTCTTGACCTTTCCTTCAAGGCGCGGCGAGCGTGTGAGATGATCCTGTTCTCGCAGAAGACGTTTTCGATCAATCACCTTCCGGACTTGCATATCCCATAGTATAGACTCTCCCGCAGTTTTTTCCCTCTTTCGCGACAGGGCCCGGTACTGGTTCCCCTCCTTCGCCAAGGCTACGGGCGGACACAGCTGGCGTCACAACCGTGTTACGGGGTCCATTATCGAACTGGACTTTCTACGGCCTAGATGCTCAAAAAGTTAGTTCGTTGCTAAAGAAATCTCACTCGCCTCGATATTCCGTCTCCGATAGAAAAACTTACGGATTTCCTCCACCACGACGATGGATGCGGCTATCGGCACAATCATCAACCATTCAGAGATTCCAAGTGGTGTCGTATGTAGAAAACGCTGAAAGAACGGTGTGTAGACAGCGACCATTTGTAGAGAGATGACTATCACTGTCGCGACAAGCAAGTATGTATTGGAGAAGAAATTCATTTGGAAGAACGACTTGCTTTCGGAACGACAATTCCAGGCGTTAAACCATTGGAACACCGCGAGAACCGTGAGCGAAACCGTCCATGCTTTCACGATATCCGTCTCGGCATATTTCTGGAATAAGAAGAGCGTACCGAGCATCATGGGGAGCGCCATGAGAATTATGCGCCGCGCCATGAGACCATCAACGAGATATTTCTTTGGTCGTTCAAACGTACCTGAGAGCAGTCCGCTCTCCTTCGGCTCCATCGCAAGCGCTACGTCAAGGAATCCGTCCGTAACAAAGTTGAGCCAAATAATCTGCGCCGCTAGGAGCGGGAGTGGGTAGCCGAGCACCAACGCTACAGTGATTACTAGCACTTCGCCAAGACTGGTTGAGAAGAGATACAGAATAACTTTCTTGATGGTCTTATAGATACTCCTGCCTTCCTCCACAGCGGAGATGATACTGCCGAAGTTGTCATCCAGAAGAACGATATCCGCCGCTTCCTTGGCAACTTCCGTACCTATTTTCCCCATCGCCACGCCAAGATCAGCGGCGACGAGAGAAGGTGCATCATTCACGCCATCGCCTGTCATTGCGACAGTCTCGCCACGCTTTTTGTAAGCATTAATGATTCGCAACTTATGCTCCGGCGTAACTCGTGCGAAGACAGAAACGGGTCCGACTCGCACCTTAAGTTCGTCATCCGACATCTCGTCTATCATCGCGCCAGTCAGTAGCTCGTCGCCTTCTCTCCATATACCCGCTTCTTTAGCGATAGCGCGAGCGGTGAGCGTATAGTCGCCGGTAATCATCACCACCCTGATTCCGGCCGCTGTTGCCCGTTCCATCGCCTGGGCGACTTCTGGGCGAAGAATATCCTGCATGCCGAAGAAACCAACAAACGTCAGTTCTTGAATTGTTTCCGGTGCGAGAGATTCTGAAAATTTCTCCCGCATAGCTACCGCTACTACTCGCAGTCCTCGATTGGACATTTCTGCGAACACTTCTTTGATCCCTTCACGATTGCCGTGCCCGAACGGATGGTTCTTGCCGTCGTGTCGCAAATGTGTACTAAGAGCAAGCACCGCCTCGGGCGCGCCACTCACAACCAGCAGATTATTCCCCTCCGTCGTACCGAAAATAGCGGCATGATACTTGAGCCGATAATCGAAAGGAATTTCAGAAACAAGAGGCGCTTCCCGCAATGAATCATCCTTCTTAAAACCGACTTTCTCTCCGAACACGCGTATCGCCGCTTCGGTCGGATCGCCCGTCACGCGCCAACGCTTCTCGGACTCGGAGAAGAATACCCGAGCACTCGCGCCAAGCGCTGCCATTTTGCCGAGAAGAAGCAATTCCGGATGATTAGCGGCATCTACCACAGAGTCTTCAAATGACACTGTGCCTTCCGGCTCGTAGCCGATACCGCCGATCGAAAATGTTTTTCCTTCCGTCCAAACTTCGCGAACGACAAGCTCGTTTTTCGTTATCGTCCCGGTCTTATCGACGGCGATGATCCGCGCCTGCCCGAGCGCCTCAACGGCTTGTAGTTTTTTTACCAGGGCATTGCGCTTGCTCATGCGCCACACGCCAGTCGCAAGTACGAGCGTAATGACGATGGGTAGGCCCTCGGGAATGACCGACACGGCGAGTGAGACGACTGTTGCGAAGATGGTGATTATCTTTTCGCCTTTAATTAATCCGAGTATGAAAAGCGAGACGCTGATTACTCCGACCACCGCGATGATGGCTCGAGAAAGGTGGCGGATATTTGCCTTGAGCGGTATCTCCGTATCAATAGCGGAGATTTCCTTAGCGATTGTGCCGATAACGGTATTTACTCCTGTTGTCACAACTGCTGCCTGACCATTGCCGGTAACAACATTGGTTCCCTTGAATACCATATTCTTCTGTTCTGCGACGGGAAGGTTTTTATTCTCTATGGTCTCAATTGTTTTGCCGACTGGTTCAGATTCTCCGGTAAGCGACGCCTCGTCGAGCTTTAATCCGTTTGCGACAATTACGCGAGCATCAGAGGGAACCTTCTCCCCTTCTCGCAACACGAGAATGTCGCCCCGCACCACTTCATAGTCGGGAATGGATATTTCCACTCCGTCGCGCACGACGGTCGCCGTCGTTTCCACATACCGCTTGAGCGCGCGAAGCGTATCCTGCGCTTTGCCTTCTTGTATGGTGCCAACTATCGCATTGAATAGAAGCACTGCGAGAATAATCGATCCATCGGCTACTTCTCCCAAGAAAAATACCGCTCCACTTGCGGCAATCAGGATGTAAATGAGCGGACTTTGGAACTGTCGCAAGAAGATGATCAGGAATCCGTCCGGTTTTGCCTCTGGAAGCGTGTTTGGACCATCTTCCTTCAATCGCCGCGTGGCTTCATCTGCATGCAACCCTGCCTCGTTCGTTTGGAGTTCTCTATAAATGATCGGCAAATCCTCTGCGTGCCAAGAAAACGCCATGGTCTGTACAGAATACCATTCCCCACGTCGTGATATCCTTTCTACTACGTGGCACGAAAACAAAAGATATACGGACTCGAAACACGCGCATATCTCGCTACTCGGTCGGCGTTGAGGCTGTTTCGCTCGGAACCAGTCCGACGAGTACCCAAGAAATCAAATCCGAAAAAAATACGGGTTGCCTTTATTCATAACGAAAAGAAAGTTCATGTCGGCGTACATACCGGAGCCGCGCAAATCAACCGGCTTATGGCCGCCGCTCTCGCCGAGCGCAGGGTGGAGGTTCGCAATTTCTATCCCCTGACACAACTTACCGACGCTCCCGTGCACTTGAAAGGTCTTGCTAACATTCTGTTCTTTTATTCTTTGCTCGAGCATAAAGAGGCCATGCTCAAATATGACATTATCCAGGGAACGACATATACTCCGCTTCCTTTTCTCGCATTCAATATACCGGTTGTTTGCCACTTCGGATCGACCGCTAGAGGGTATCTCGAATCCATTCCGCGTACCTCGGATCTATCCAAAGAAGAACGTGAGGTTTTCAAAGAACTACTGCGGCTCAGCATCATACCGGAGTTCGACCTCAAGACCATGCGGCCAATGGAAGACATTGCCGATATAGAAACTATCACGGCGACCCGAGCTACCGCCTGTATTGCCACATCACGGAAAGTGTACGAGGAGCTCATCTGTATTGGAGTGCCCGCCGATCATATTCACGTTATCCATAATGCTATCGAGGACTACTGGTTTGACCCTTCTCGCGAAGTCACACAACAGTCCCCGCACTTGGTATTCCTCGGCCGGCTCGGCAATGATGTGTTCACACTGAAACTAAAAGGATTATCTCGACTCGTTCAATTGTATCGAGCGTTCCCCGACGTACCCAAGACAACTGTCTGCATGACGACGAACCGCAAGCTTAAAGAGTGGTTGCGAGTCGCGTTTCCTAAGCATTATATGTATGTCAATTTGCGTAAGGATCTCATTCCAGGAGCGCTTGCGCCTCTGTACGGCAGTATTCTCCTCATCCCTTCCCGCTATGAGGGATTCTCGCTTAGTCTTGTCGAGGGAATGTCGCAAGGGCTTGTGCCGATTACGTTTTCTGTGGGAGTTGCACCCGAGATTATACGCCACGGAGAGAACGGCTTTTTGGTATCGACGGTGGATGGAGCAATTTCCTGCGCTCAGGACCTGCTTAGTAACGAGGAGAGACGTCTTGCTATGGCGGACGCGGCAAAACAAACCGCCGACCAATTCAAAAGTGCACGCATTGCCGACGATCTTCAGACGCTCTATCAAAAAATCAAGGAGAGTCGTCGTGAAAATGGACATACCAGCGCAGATTCGACAATCTTTAGTTCAATTCCCGTCCCCGTGCACCCAGGCGGGAAGTAGGAACTGGTGTAAACACTGAGTCTCGCTGGTTCGATTCCAACGCCCCTGCTCAATATCGAGATAATTTGGATGTGATTACGACACGAAAGTGTGCCGAATACGAGAGTCGGAATCGAACTGGATATAATATTGTATCTGCTGCATAGCCGAAAACCCGCGCATAAAAATGCGCGGGTTTTCAGGCAACTGTGGGCGCCGGTACCCACGAGCTTCGCCGCGAGGCGAGCTGTACTGACCTTGACGGGGAACGGTACTGGTTCCCTTCATGCTTCAGGACAGGCCTGGCGTCACAACCGTGTTGGGAGGACCAGAATATGCCTGGACTCGTCTGAAAAGTGTCATATACGGCTTATACGCTTGCTTTTCTGTAATTATGCACCCTTTTCAGACCAAACGATATTGCATTATCTTATGTAATCTTATATAATCTAATGTATCAGGTATATAAGATTATGAACGATAAATTCAACAGCAGAATACAGAGTCTCCCGAGCGAAATCTCTGAGCTTATTCGTCAGATAGACGAGCTTCGTGGCCAATGGGTAGAGGGTGCCGACTTGGATCGGCAGGTGCTCACGCGCCTACGTAAGTCAGTGCTCGTCACATCAACTGGTGCATCGACGCGTATCGAGGGATCTGAACTCTCAGACGAAGATGTGAAGAAGCTCATGCGCGGACTGTCGCTCAAGCGGTTCCGGAGCCGTGATACGGAAGAGGTGCATGGATACTATGAACTCCTCACAAATGTCTTCAATTCGTATCAGTCGATCCCTTTCTCCGAAGGAACTATCAAATTCTTCCATCGCGAGCTTTTGAAACATGCCGAAAAGGACACTCAGCACCGAGGTGAATACAAAAAGAAAGAAAACCGCGTCGAGATGGTGAACGCGGCGGGAGATTCTGTTGGCGTATTGTTTGAGACTACGCCTGCGTACCTCACCAGCAAAGAAATGCTTGAACTCGTAGAGTGGACCCAGCAAGCAATCATCGAACGCAAGATTCATCCGCTTATCATTATCGGCAACTTTATTGTTGAATTTCTCTCAATCCATCCGTTTGAAGACGGCAACGGGCGGCTTTCGCGCATCCTCACGAACCTACTTCTCTTACAGCAGGGCTATGCCTATATGCCCTACATCTCACACGAGAAGATTATTGAGGACAATAAAGCCGAGTACTACCTCGCACTCCGCCAGAGCCAACGAACATTCAAACTGAATAATGCGGATATCACTCCCTGGATGCGATTTTTCTTGAATGTGCTCCTGACCCAATCTAAGCAAGCGCTTGACCTGCTCGCGCATGCACAAACCGAACAGCTTCTCTCGCCACAGCAAGAATTGGTTTGGAAGAATATCCCACAAACCGGCACCGCGACTCCGAGTGATATCGCGCTCGCGGCTGGCGTGCCGCGCCCGACCGTAAATCAGGCGTTGCAGAAACTCCTACGCCTCAAAATGATCGAGCGTATTGGCAGTGGCCGTTCAACGCGATATAAAAGAAAATAGCTGTGCACTGCAAAACTAGGACATCGGATGTCTTAGTTTCTGCGAGAATCGGTAAGTTTCCAAACAATGATTGAAAGCGAGGCAAAGGTAAAGATGATTAAGGAGACGAAAGCGACCGTCGATTTTTCAATCGGATACATCCAGTCGGAACCGTATTCCGGCGAAAGGAGAATGAGGACCATCGAGAGTGGAATCCAAACATACGCGAAGCGGGACCAAGTACGATAGACCTCGTCGCGCATCCTATAGGTAACGAGCGAGAATAGGAAGAGCGGAATGACGGGGAGGAAATTTATGATGGTGCCGTAAGCTAAATCCATGCACCCACCGTATTCTTGTCCTCCACAGAGCTTGAATGTGCCAATCCAATTCAAGACGAATAGTACGATTGTAACAACTCCAGAACCAATTAGAAGTGTTCTCTTGTTCATCATAAGATTCAATAATTAATAATCACCGTACCTTGCTTCGTCATCATATACGGCACGACCATGCCGGGGAGCGTGCTGGTGGTTGTACTGGTCGTAATGATGGCTGTGTCATTCCTCGGCTTGTATTGCGATTCTAGTGTCGCCATTGCGGTTTGTAACGATGACACGAAAGATTGATAGATACCGTTTCTATGAATCTTCCACGTATACGAGAGTGTCGCTGCGAGCGTGGTTGTCGCGCTATTATAGGCGAGAGACTGGAGAGTGATTGCATCACTCGAAGCAGGAGACGGGTACGGTTCGGTATAAACGAGCGTGATCGTATTGTCGGACATGTCGCGAGCCGTTATGGTCGTCGTCGCCATACTCAACCCTTGCTTTCCCTTCTTGGGTGCCGGGGAGACCGTCGACGTAGTCATAGTGGTAGTTCCGCTATCATCAGTACCCATGAAAGCGAGCGTCTGGGTCGTGGTGCTGAAAGTGATCTGCAATTCAGGCGGCGTGGTGTCTGGTGTAACCACGCTGTCGATCTTGGGAATAAGAGTAACGTCAATGATGCCATTACCGTCTTCGTCAATCGCCATAGGCGAGAGTGTCGTGAGATCAGACGTCACATTCATTGTAACAATGGTGGTCGTGGCAGTCGGGATGTCCTTGAAGGTCGCACTTGCGGTGAGTGTGTCGCCAGTATATTGATTAGCATCAAATGTAAAAGTACCCGAGGCATAGCCACCAAGCACGATATGCGCCGGAGTCGATGCGCCGGAGAATATGTACTTCACATCACCAATTTCGGTATAGTAGGTGTCAGGAATCTGCTCCTCGACTTGGCCGGTTGTGGTTGAGACTCCGGTGTGTCGACCTTGATCGTCATAGAGATTGAGCGTAAGTGGTGAATGAAGAGAGTAGCGGAGACGCAGGTCGCTCGCCGCCGGAGCTTGTGTCGAGAGGTAGCCATAGTCAGAGAGCGGTTTAGTGGTGCTAGCGATTTGGTCAGAGATGAAGTTGAGAACAGGATCGGTTTCAAGAATTCTGGAATGATCAAAAGTTGCATAACCAAACCCAGAACTGACAGGACGGTCAGAGTTATAACCTCTCAGATTCATCCAATAGTTTGCCACGCCAGTCGCCATACTGGTCCAGAGAGCACTCGGGACAACGACTGTGCCGTCACCATCAACGGTGAAGTCGGGATCCGAGGACACGCCCGCGTCCTTCTTTTTGTAGGTAATGCCGGCAATGGTCTTGGGCACACCCCAACCGGCGATCTGGATGAGCGATACGCCAGCTGGCGGCGTCCAGTTATCGAAGCTAGCATGCATCGCTTCGGCATTTGAGAGAAGCATGCCGTTCAACTGTATCGGCTGATTGATATCGCCCGTCTGCGAATCGACACGTCCATAGGTATCGGTAAGAAAGGTATGCAACGTTTCTTGCGAGTGAATCGTCGCACCATAGCGAGCGATCCAATCGGGCAATGACGAGTCAAAGGTGATAACCGGATTGTCGACCTGAGTGAAATAGCGCGCTGAAGGAAGGAGATTATAAGCCATGGGCGAGGTGCTTGCGAAAGTGCGCGCTGTCGACTTTGATGTAGCAAAGCCGAGCACATGATCTTGTTCATGCCCATGCAGGTCGGCGGCGATAGCTTCGGGCGTACCCGCATGGGGCACCGCGACGAATATCATCTTGTCGATGAGCGTTGATGCATCCAGCCCGAGCAGTTCGGTGAGCCGTTTTGCGACGAGGCCGCCGTTGCTATGAGCGACGATGGTCACCTTTCCTGTCCTTGATGTTGCGGCAAGACGCTTGAGCTCCTGGATAATATACGCCGTCGAAGTTGCCGCCAGGTCGCCGGAATAATAGAGTCGGCCATCCATGTCGTTCCCGTTCGTGAGGATGTCATCGAGCGAGAGTCGCCAATCATACGCAATCGGCCCCCAGTCATTGATAGTGCCGTCCGCTCTCAAACCATCCATCTTCGCGATGAAGGATTTGTAGATGTTTTTCCCATCCGACAATTCATCGATAATGCCTTTTTCTTTAGCATACACATCCGAGCGCACGCTCGTACCGTCTGACTTTAGATACAAATCTTTCACGTCGCTGTCGATGTTCGGCTCCCAGAGCCTATCCGTGCCGCCGTTGTAGTCGGGGCGATACAACCGACTCGCCTCGATACCCGGCAGAAAGAGGACATTCGAGACGCGCGATTTAATCCGCATCGGTAGAGCTGGAGTGGAGATGAGGTCTCCCGTTTCTGTATCCCAGTCAAAATCCGTTGCACCACGGTTTCCGAGGATCAACCTGACAACAGGTCGGGTGGAGTAATTCGGATTATTTCCAGACAGTCTCCCTAATATCGAGCTAGTATCCAGAACTATCGGTAATCCAGTATCTCCGTTGTACGCGTTGAAGTGATAATAGCCGGGAATATCTTCCGCATATCTCAATACTAGATGATTTACATTTGGCCAAGTAGAACTCTGTTTATCGCTCCAGACCCCAAAGCCTCCGACCATTGCATTGCAGTTTTGGTCATAGTCATTCTCACGTCCAAAATTATATTTCCATCTTGAATCGGTAAGCCTGAAATGCAGTTCAAGAAAGCCATCGGGAGTATAGCTGTAATCCGGCACTTGCGTCGTTGGAACATCTCCTTGAATATATCCGGGCGCGCAGACTTTAGGATCCGAGAAAGACTGGGCATGGACACTAAAGGCAGGTGCTGCTAGAAAAATCAGCAGAATTGTTATTGCATATAATTTCCCTCTCATATATATAAATGTACTATCACTATAGTACCAATACCTATACGCTGGACAGACTTATACACACTGGTAGTGGGCTTATCTTCCGTATTCCAAAAGTCTTTCTGCTGGCGATAATCCGTCTAAAATTTTATGCGGGAAGTAATTCCACGCATCATTGACGATCTCCAGAACATCCTGCAACTCATCTGCGCCCTGTCCGGTATCGAACAACATGATAATGTCCGTCAGACTGTCTGTCCCGTCCTCTTCATAAATAATCTGCTTGATGTATTCCAGATCAAAGTCGCTCCCGGCTTCCTTCAACTTATTCTCGAGTTCGCCCTCAATCTCCTTTCTTTTCATAAAAATTTCAAGAGGTATCGAACGCGACTGCTCGACGGCTCTGCGATACGAAGGGGATTCGGTGAGCCGATCCCAGAACAATTGCAAGCTTTTATGTACTGACGGTTTCATATCGTCGATATATTCTGCATCCTCATCTGTATCATCACACTGATCAATCAACGATTCAATTTCTGCAACAAAATCAATATATTGCTTGCGCGCAATTATTTGCTCGCTTTTCTGTTCCTCGGTGAGCGGAGTATCTTCCGGGTACACGAATGGTTCGGCACGGCTTGAGAGCGATATAAAGAGCCATTCGCCCGTCTTGCGGGCGGCTTCACGAACGCGCCCGTCGGGATATTGGAGATTCTTGACGATGAATTTCTTCAATTCATCAAAATAGCCATCAGCCAGAGCGAGATAGAATAGACTCATACCGGAAATCACCGCCGCTTTGTGTTCTGCGTCTGGAATGCAATCGAAATCAGCGATAATTTTGAACACAAATTCATCAGCCCGCCTAAAGAGCGGGCGGTCTTCTCGCCCGATCTTCTCAATTCGTCTTTTCGCTTCTTTTATTTCATCCCTAGTGCCAGTCGTCAGCACCTTAAAGAGTTCTTCGAATTTCTTCAGATCTTCAGACATGGGCACAGGATACCAGAAAAGCTTGGTTCTCCCACTTTCTTATATAAAAACCCGCGCCGGAACTGAACTGGAAATGTGTTGTACCTACTGTATAGCCGAAAACCCGCGCAAGCATTTGCGCGGTTTTTTGGGTTAACAGGGGCGCCGGTACCCACAAGCTTCGCCGCGAGGCGAGCTGTACCGACTTTGACGGGGAACGGTACTGGTTCCTGGCGTCACACCTTGGTTGCGGGGGCCGGAATCGAACCGGCGTCTGGGGGTTATGGGCCCCCCGAGGTACCTCTCCTCTACCCCGCTATATAACTTTTAACACATTAAACAGGCTTTCGCATTTGCTCCCCCGCTTGCGAGGCGCAACTCTCCTCTACCCCGCTATATTTATTCTACTCCCCTGTCTCGCTATGAGAAATACCATACCTATACGGAGGAACTTCTGCAACTTAAATGGCATTCAACTCGCGGAAGACGGTCTCGTAATGCGAGATGGTACGGCGCACGAGTCCCTCGGAGAGCTCGAAAGCAGAACCCTCGTGCGCGATCTGATTGCGCACTTTGTGCGCCTCCCAGGCATCTTTGAGGGTGCCGAGATTCCCCAACTCGGCACTGTTTAATTTTTCTGCGATGTTCTCCCCTTCGTAGCCACTCTCGGTCAGCAATTCATCGAGGAGGATATCCGCTTCAATAATGGCTTCGCGCCACTCGCTCGGACTCGTTCCCTGCGCAAGGGATTCGATATGTTTCCAACGCGGATGTTCGTCCCCCGTATCTGGCGCAACGAGCAACGTACTGTAGAATTCGCTTTCGCGTTTACGCAATTCAAAGAGGCGTACCGTGAGGTACACGATGATGAACAACGCTATGATCGCGAGAATGTAGCCGATGAAGATGATCCAGAGCCAGAGGTGCGCAAGCCACGCGGCCAATCCAGCAGTTGAGCCGTAACACGTGCCATGCAAACATTCATAGAAAAGCCGAAACCAATATTCAACGTTGGCTTGATTGCCCGGCATATAGAATCCAGTATAGCGCGACGTCAGCGAGAATTCTCAACGGCTTCTCCACTAGCGAATAGTACGTCCTCCGCCTGATGCGGCGCGGTGAAGTGGATACCGACGGGAAGCTGCTTTCCGTCTCTCTCCACAAAGCCCATCGGAATTGAAATCGCCGGCATGCCCGTGAGGTTCGCCGTCACGGTAAAAACGTCTTCGAGGTACATGGAGAGGGGGTCGGATTTCTCGCCGAATCTGAACGCCGGCGAAGGCGTCGTCGGAAAGGCAATCACCTCGGCCGTTTCAAATGCGGCGTCATACTCACGGCGCAACACTGCGCGCGCCGCATCCGCTTTTCGATAATATGCATCAATGTAGCCCGAGGAGAGCACGAAGGTGCCAAGGAGGATACGGCGACGAGTCTCAGTGCCGAACCCGCTTGTTCGCGAATCAATGTAATCGTCGAGAAGCGTTTCCCCTCGTTTCGCGAGCCCGTAGCGAATACCATCGAGACGCGCGAGATTGGTCGACACCTCGGCGGGCATAATAACGTAATATGCCGCAAGCGCGTGAGCGCTCATGGGCAGTTCAACATCGACGAGTGTATGCCCCGCTTGAGTAAGCGTTTTGAGTGTCGCGTTAAATGTAGCTAGCATGTCCTTATCGAGACCCTCGCCAAGAAGACGCCGTGGCACCCCTATGCGCAGGCGTTTCGGAACTTCGCGCGCCTTATACAGCCCATCCGGAATTGTTGTCGAATCAAGAGTGTCTTCTCCGCGAATGGCATCATAGAGAATCCGCGCATCGGCGATCGTCTTCGCCAAAGGACCGACTTGGTCGAGCGACGAGCCCATGGCGATGAGGCCCGAGCGCGAGACGGCGCCGTAGGTCGGTTTAAGCCCCACGATGCCTGTATGAGCGGCGGGCTGGCGAACGGAACCTCCCGTGTCGGAGCCGAGCGCGGCGATGGCGAGATGTGCGGCAACGGCCGCCGCAGAGCCACCCGAAGAGCCACCGGGCACGCGAGTAGTGTCATGCGGATTCTTTGTTGCGCCAAAGGCGGAATGTTCGGTCGACGAACCCATCGCGAACTCATCCATATTGGTGCGGCCAAGAAAAAGCGCTCCGGCGGCTTTCAATTTTGTAATTACTGTCGCGTCGTAGGTTGCGCGGTAATTCTCGAGCATCTTTGATGCGGCGCTCGCGATCTTCCCCTCTATCAAAATGTTGTCTTTAATCGCCAGTGGGATTCCGCACAAAAGCGACGAGTCTCCCGCATCGACTCGTTTCTGCGCGGCGGCAATCGCCGCCGCGTCAGCATCGAAAATCTCAAGAAACGCATGCAATTCTGGATTCCTCGCGTGCGCAGCTGCCGCGCACGCGTCCCAGAGCTCACGTACGGTGAGTTCCCGCGCGCGCAGCGCCCGCGAAGCTTCAACTATCGTCATCTCATTTGCCTTCATATCGAGAGCCAGCAGGCAGAAAAAAGCATGTTGAATTGGCCTAGCGGCCCGAGCGCTTGCTTTTTTCTGCCTGCTGGCGAGAGATTAGTCATGCGTGATTATTTGTTTTACCACAAGTGCATTGCCTTCGCGTGCAGGAAATTGGTTAACAAGTTTTTCAGTATACGTGTCCGGCGCGCGCGGCTCGCCATCTTCCCGCATCACATTACGCAACGCTGGAAGCTGGAAGCTGGAAGCTGGAAGCTGGAGGGATTCAAGTTGTCCTATGTACGCAAGAATCGCATCAAATTCGCTCGTAAATTTCTCCAATTCCGAGTCTTCCACCCGTATCCTCGCGAGCGCCGCAAGCTTCTTGACTTCTTCTACCGTCGCCATTGCCTGCACTCTATCACCTCAAAGCTTCTTGAGAAACTCGGCTTCGGTAATCACGGGCACGCCAAGGCGCTTGGCGACGGCGAGTTTAGAACCCGGGTTTCCACCGGCGACCACGAACGATGTTTTCGCAGAAACCGATGATGTTGCCTTTCCCCCTGCTCGGCGCACGTGCGCTTCAGCTTCTTCACGCGAGAGAGTTGGAAGTGTGCCCGTGATAACGACTGTTTGCCCAGTGAGCGGTCCCTTTGCTGGCGCGACAACTTTCTTTATTTTCACGTGTTTCTGCAGTCGCATGAGGAGTGCGCGATTATTCGCATCCCTAAACCATTCTGCCGCTGAACGTCCGATAATCGGACCGATGCCGTCTATGTTCGAAAGAGATTCCTCGCTCGCCTTCTGCAGCTGTGTCAGCATTTGGAAGTGTGCCGCAATGAGGAATGCTGTCTCGGCGCCCACATGCGGTATCCCGAGACCGATAATCAGGCGATCGAGCGAAACGTTTCGTGCAGCCTTGATGCCGTTCAGAAGATTTTGTGCTTTCAATTCTTCGAAACCTTCAAGCGTGAGCAATTCATCTTTCGTCAGTTCGAACATACCGTCAAAATCGGAAATAAGATTGTGCTCCATGAGAAGCCTCACGGTCTCCCTCCCCATACCCTCTATATCGAGCGCACTTTTACCGGCAAAATGAATGAGTTTGCGCGCCTGTTGCTCAAATGAGCCCGCGACTTTGCAACGATGCGCCGCTTCTCCGGGAACGCGCTCGATACTGCCGTCGCCGCCGCAGAGCGGCGAGTGGGTCGGAAACTTCCATGCTTTTGCGCTCTTCGGCCGCAACTCTTTTATGACTGACACAATCTCGGGAATGATATCGCCCGCTTTTTGCAGAATAACTGTGTCACCAACTCGAATATCTTTTTCTTTTATAAAATCTTCATTGTGGAGCGTGGCGCGTGCGACAACAGTACCCGCTACTTCGACCGGTTTCAAATGTGCTACCGGTGTGAGCTTCCCCGTGCGTCCAACCTGCAGCGTTATGTCTTCTAGAATCGTTTGTACCTGCTCCGGAGGAAACTTATAGGCAAGGGCGAAACGCGGCGCCTTGCCGGTGTAGCCAAGCGTTTGTTGCGCCTGTTGCGACTCGACTTTAAGTACGACGCCATCGATCTGGTAGTCCACCTTCTCGCGCGGCGTCGAAGATCCCGAGCGAAGCGAGGGGCTCCCCTTCCACGTTCCCCAATACGCGAAAACCTCTTCGAGAGAATTAACATGTCGATGTTCCGGATTTACCGGCAGCCCTAGTTCTTTAAGATACGCGAGCTCTTCACTTTGTGTAGAGGGAACTTTTTCAGAGGTCCGAGCCACATCATAGAAGAATGCCCCGAGCGGGCGTGCCGCCGCAATTGACGGGTCAAGCTGGCGGATGGAACCCGCTGCGGCGTTGCGGGGGTTTGCAAACAGTGGCTCGCCTTGTTTCTCTCGAAGCTGATTAAGCTTCGCGAAGCCCGAGCGTGAGAGGTACACCTCGCCTTCGGCAATTATATCAATGGAACGCGTGAGATGTTCGGGTATTTCTCGTATCGTGCGTACGTTGTGGGTCACATCTTCACCCACAACACCATCGCCGCGCGTTGCCGCGAGCACGAGGACGCCTTTTTCATACGTAAAGACAATTTTGAGCCCGTCAATCTTGAGTTCGAGATCGTAGGAAGGAATCGTACCAGTCAGCTTGCGCACGCGCTCATCAAATGCTCGTACCTCCTCCTCTGAAAATGCATCAGCAAAAGACCATTGCGGAATCGTATGCCGCACCTTTTTCAAAAACGGCTGTACCGCACCCACGATACGTTTCGTAACCGAATCAGCAGAAACGAGTTCCGGATACCGCTCTTCAAGCTCGCTGAGCTCGCGATAGAGCGCGTCATAGGCGCTATCGGAGAGTTCTGGGGCGTCAAGCGTATAGTACTGGTGGGCGTGGTGCGCAAGGAGGCCCCGCAGCTTTTCCATGCGTTCCCTCGCCTTTTTGGGGACTGCCATTCAACTACTATACGATTTTTTCGTTGGTATTCAAACGAATCTTACAGTGGTTTCGTGTAGCGGATGATAACGATACCCGAACCACCATTGCCGCCATCACCTTCGGCAGAAGGGACGATTGTGCGCCCGCCGCCGCCCCCGCCGCCACCAGTGTTTGGCGTCGCAGCGCTTGGCTTTGTTGTATTCATTGAGCCATTGGCACCGCCTCCGGACCCTCCTGTACCAGCAGCCGTACCATCATTTTGATTCCCGCCGCCGCCGCCGCCCGCGTACGTTACTGAACTTCCAGAAATAGGACTCACCGCTCCTGCGCCGCCATTACCAGCGACCGTACCTGCGCTGGCTGCGCCGGCTGCGCTGGCGCCACCGCCGCCAGAGGCAGCGTATGGAACGCCAGCGGGGCTACTTCCTCCATTATTCCCCTGCCCAACTACTCCTGTACCGCCGGTTGACCCAACTCCGCCAAACGCCGCA
>Ga0209542_10011351_pt1 | contig 15796 bp, 13 predicted proteins | sample RifCSPhighO2_01_FD_184028 | JGI IMG/M metagenome (GOLD analysis project Ga0209542, IMG submission 184028) | Soil microbial communities from Rifle, Colorado - Rifle CSP2_plank highO2_0.1 (SPAdes) (version 2) | ecosystem: Environmental > Terrestrial > Deep subsurface > Rock core/Sediment ... | reverse complement strand
GCTTCCAGCATTCACTCTTCCAGACCCCCAATTAATTTGATTTGTAGTAAAATTTATTGTAATCGCAGATTCAACAGTAAGATTTGCAGTTCCTGTAGAAGTAGCATATCCAGAAATAGTGCTAAACAAACTTTTAGCAGACAAATAAAAGACACCTATCGAAAAAACAGAAATAACCACAACAATAACTGCCAAAACTGCAATAAACTTAGAATCAGCCACCACTTCCCCCCGAAGCCTTATTCGCCTCTACAAAAAATCCTATATTTCCTGAATTTGAAGAAACCTGTTTCAAAACTTTAGCATTATCAGAACTCATCTTATATATTACTAAATTAAAAATAACTGAAACAGCAGAAAGCACGATAGTTAAAATAAGCAAGACAACGACAAACTTTTGCAATTTAGCCATATTCATTCACCTTCAAAACAAAAACATTGTAGAGTATATAAATATTATCTTCGAACAACTACTTCAATAAAAAGTATAAAAAAGAAAAATAAAATCGAAAGATTAAAAGTAAAATTAATTACTTCTTCTTCTTTCTACCGCCACGAGACATTTTAGCCTCGCAAACATTACCCTTACCATCTACATAGTAAAGATATCCATGCTTACGGTCTACAACATTCTTTACAATAACTTTTCCCATTTTACCTCCTTTTTTCTCCTATAACTTATAAAAGCAGAAGTAATATTTAAATCTTTGTATTTTCCGACGGAAAATACAATATCCGGCAATTTAGCGTCGAAAATGCTTAAAAAACTCTTTTTTGTCAATAAATTTCCCAATAACAGGCATATTCGACAAATTGAGAGGAATTTCAACAATTCTAGAAAATGGTTTATTCTGAGAAATAGAAAAAACAAATGGTTTAACGACGGCAAAATCAATAACTTTATTTCTAGAGTCAAGCCACAATGTCAAAAAAGGAAAAAACACAAAAACAGAAGTAAGAGTTCCCTGCCATGTAACATATTTTTTAAAATCAAAAAGCAGATTTTTAGTCTCGCGAGTTCTAAAAGTCAGTCCAAACCCTCGGGAAATAAAACCAGTTTCGTGAACATCAATTAAAATTTTCCTACCTCTAAAAAATACAGAAATTTTCATCTTACTCTAACCACTCCAAACCTCAAATTAGTCCTACGACGCCTAGAATACCTTAACAGATACAAAACCGTCAAAATTAAAAAACCAAACAACAAAGCAACAAGGCTAAAATATATTATAATTGGAAAATTATCATTTTCAACAGGCGGACTAAGAGACAATCCCATAGCTTCCTCAAGATTAATTCTCTGTAAATCAATCCCTTTAGTGCCATCATTTTCAGCAACAACAGCCATAAGCAAATCTTCCTGCTCAAATGCACCTAAATTATAAGAACGTCCGAAAGTAGCTTGCTGTGAAACAGCAATAGACTCAACAGAAGAATTGATAAGCCCCCCATTAATAGAATAAAAATGAACTTTCAAAACAACCACATTAGAAGATGGAGGATCAAAATTTAATTTAAACAAACTTATATCAGGAGATACAATCAAATCTCCCCCTATAAAATACAAATCATTAGGATCAATTTTAATCAAAGCATCATACTCCCTCACCCTATTTATAGATTCAACACCTATTATAACAGGAATCTCAAACATAGGAATTTCATCCCTAGATATTTTCAAAGTATCAAAATAAATTCCAGGAGCCATATTTTCACCAATAGATAAAGAAAATGAGCCATAAGAATTTTCACTAACTTGTATTAAAGAAGATACCAAATTAACAACAATCCCTCTGTCAAATTCACCAGTAAACAAAGCTGTATTTCCAGAATTATAAAATCCTAAAGAAGTAGTGGTCTGTCCAGAAGTAAAAACAATTATTTCAGGAGAGCGCAATTCAACCAGTGAAGAAACTAAAAAGGCGCTGCAAACAATGACAAACACAACTAACATTAAACGAAACATCATTTACCTGGCACGCTCCTTCAATTTATAATCCTCTTGTTCATCATGTCTTCTTATAAATATAATTAATAAAATTATAAATACAACCGCCATAAACAATATTCCAAAAATAACCCATGTTCTGAGAACATTATTGGATGCGGATATTGTAAATGGAGTACTAGATGTTGCAAAACCACCTGGATAAATGACTTCTATACCTACAACATAATCTCCAGGTTCAAGACCATTGGTATAAAAGATCTTGTTAAATTTCTTCATTCCAAAAACAGAAAATGTCTCTGTCTCAGTAAAACGCGTATTGCCTTTAAAATCTTTAATTAAATAATTAATGGTTACATCCACTTTAGTCTCTCCGCCTATTTCTACAATTTCAATTATTGCAGGCAATCTCTGTCCCACACTAACAACCCTATACAATTCAGGAAGAATAATTGCGGTATCAAATAATACTCCCTCGCTAACAACATTCACAATAACCAATATCTCTCTAGTAATGCCTTGATATTTCAATATAATTTTTCCAGTATATATTCCAGGCTCAGGAGCATTTATAGTAAACTTAAGAGGAACACTCTGTCCGGGAGCAAGAGTTATAGAATCTGTATTAAAAGAAATGTATTTTCCAATTCCTGTAACATCAACACTAATTGTAATATAATTAGTTCCAGTATTTTTTATAATAGCCTCATTAGTTTCACTTTCTCCAGAAACAATTTTTATATTAAACTCATTCTCTTCAATAACAAAATTAGAAACGCCTCCCCCACCACCAGAAGGCCCAGATACAGCAGGACAAGTCCCACAATCTCCAGCACACGAAGAACAAGTTTCAGCACCATTACAAGCACCATCTCCACAAAAAGAACTAGTAGTCTCAACAGAAAACCCAATACTTGCCTCTGCAGAAGAATGAGCAGAAAGTTTAGAACCGAAATCAAGACTATAAACCCAAATCGAGAAAATAAGACTTGAAATAGAAACTATCGATGAAACAACTAAAAGAGCAATCAAAAACTTAGACCTCACCATACAAATATGACGAAACTATGTATTAAATAGTTTTTTAAAGCCTGTATAAACGAATTGAAACATTTCCACTATAATTTCCTAACAAAGTGTATGGATCAGATGAAACTGTAAATGAAAATCTAGAAGTCTCATTAGGCCATATAACTAAAGAATCAGAACCAATTAATTCAGAAATAGGTCCTTCAACCTTAGATTTAACTCTAACTGGAAAAGGATAAGAATTATTTATCAAAACAGCTCTTGTTGAACTTCCCCCCAGGGTAATGCTTCCAAATGTAAGGGCTGTAGAATTTACATCGAAGCCACCCAACTCTTTTGTAACCATCACACTAGCAGGAAATAAACTCTTTTTAATAGGAACAATATAATAATAAAAAACAGAAGCAGACATTAAAAAAACTATTAAAGATATAAAAAAAGCCAAAAATAAAATATATTTCATCTTTTCTTCCTAATCCTTAGAATATATCTAATTACAAAGTAAGATATTATAAAGAAGACAAGAGCAACAGCTGCAGAAACGCCATAAATAACTAAGCTATAATCTTTCACGTTAAGAATTCCATAAACAACCGTATTTCTACCACCATAACTTGCATTCAAAGTAACATTATAACCTCCAGTCATACCATCTGCATCAAAGTAACTTTCAATAGTTTTTTCCTCCCAAGGATTAAGATCAATTGAAGGAGTCCTAAACGTACGACTTTCATTAAGGTCATTGTTTATACTCACATCCACATAAATTCCAAGAATAGGAGAGTTCCATCCATTCTCAACAGAAACGTGAAACTTTTGTATTCCTTTTCCAACAATTAAATTAGTAAAATTAGTTATATTTACGAACAAAGAACCTATTCTAAAAGATTTATTGACTTCTCTTGTTAAATCAGAATAATCAACTCTTGCTCTGCCAATATAATTTCCTGGTTTCATACCTGAAGTATCAAGATACTTTCTAAAATATCTATCTCCGAAAACAGGAATAGTATAGGGAGTAAAGTTTAAACTTTTAGATAAAGTATGATCAGAAGAAATAAAATCTACATATACCTTCTTAATTTCCAAAGGATTGTTTCCTCTATTAATAACATACAGTTCAACAGGAATCTTCTCATCAACATTTCCATCAAGAATATTTAAAGTCAAATCTCCATAAATTCCAGGGTAAGGCACAAAAGCTTTAATTGTGGCTCCAACCTCTACAATTGTCTGAATGAAAGAACTTTCAGAAGCTCTTTCTTTTATACTTACACTGACTGCATGCTCTCCAGGTTGTTCTATTTTTTCAGGAAAACGAATTGTCAATACAAAAGCCCCATTACCTCTAACAGTATCTGTGTTAATTGAAGAATATTCTGTTAAATCTCCTCCTCTGATTACAACATCATAAAACTCATTCTCGCTCGCATCCAGAACATAAAAAGTTATATTAACTTCTCCTAAAGGTTCAAAATTAATATTCTTTATAGCCGGAGTAATACCCAACGCTGAAACTGATGAAACAAAGAAAAGGAAACAAAACAAAACCAAAAACTTCAAATTCATAAATAAAGAAGCAAACCATCTTTTAAATACCTTTTCAGAACAATAAAGAATCCCAACCACAGCAAGCTGTGGGGTATTCTTTAATCCTTCAAATGAGAACTACTGTAGCAAGCTACGAGTATAAGACTCATTTGAAGCAATTAAGGAGCAGCAAAAGCAGTAGCTGTAATTACATCTCCTAGAGCGCCAGTCATCGAATCTGAAGGAATAGTCAAATTAAAATCTATACGAATAGTATCTGCTGAATCTATGAACTGAAAACGCCCACAAACAAAAGAAGTACCAACAGTTATATTAACATCATGGAAAGTATTCAAATCCAATCCAAGAGCCCCTCCAGTATAATTAAGGCAACTACTAGGTTCCACATTAGAGATATTCCATGAATAGGTTGGACTAGTTCCTCCAATCATCTGCGCAGCAGTCTTTGTTCCGCTCAAGTTCAAGGTAGCATTAAGATTTCCTATATTCTGAATGCGCAAACCTCCGGCGTTTTGCAATGTCCAATTCCCATTAGTTACATTAGCAAGTTCAAAAGTATTCAAACCTGCAGAAGGGCTTCCGGCATTCACTCTTCCAGACCCCCAATTAATTTGATTTGTAGTAAAATTTATTGTAACTGATGATTCGACACTAAGATTTGCAGTTCCAGTAGAAGTAGCATATCCAGAAAGAGTGCTAAACAAACTTTTAGCAGATAAATAAAAAACACCTATCGAAAAAACAGAAATAACAACAACAATGACTGCCAAAATAGTAATCAACTTTGAACTAACCACCAGAACCTCCGGAAACATTACTTGCCTCTACAAAAAATCCTATATTTCCTGAATTTGAAGAAACCTGTTTCAAAACTTTAGCATTATCAGAACTCATCTTATATATTACTAAATTAAAAATAACTGAAACAGCAGAAAGCACGATGGTTAAAATAAGCAAGACAACAACAAACTTTTGCAATTTAGTCATATTCATTCACCTCAGTAACACAGAACAAATGCATATATAAAGATTTCGAGCAATTATCATTTCCCTTTAATTCTCTTTCTAAGGACCAAGAACCAGACTAAATTAAGTAAAACAAGAACTGCAATTACAATTATCAAAATAGTAACCAAAGAACCCCCTCCTTTAGAAGAACTAATTACATAACCTGTTCCTATAACAATAATATTATTTTCAGAAACATCTAAAGTAAGTTGAGCTTCAATAGGTTCTTGTGCAGAATAGATAAATACTTTAGTATCATACTTTCCTACTTTAACATTTTCAGTATCCCAGAATGCAACAATCTCCTTGCTTCCAAAAGCATCTATATCATAAGTAGCAGACTTAGATTCTGAAAATGCTTTTCCGTTAGAGTCAAACACTTGCATCAAAACATAAACCCCTTCAGCAGGAATATTTAATTTATTTTCAACTAAAAATTCAAACTTTGCCACTCCACCTAACTTAAAATCTTTAGCATCTACAATTATATTCTTAATTGCCAAACCGCCTTCTCCAACAAAGAATTCCTTTTCTAAGTCAAGTCCAGACTTATCATAAGAAACTTTTGCAACTGCTCGATAAGTCCCTGAAGAAAGGATAGAAGTATCCAGTGTGGCATATAATTCCCTACGCTCTAAACTTGGAACAGAAACTTCATTAGTTGAAATTGAAGTAACTTTCTTTCCATCAGGAGAAAAAATATCTATTTTTGCCCTTGCATTTTCAATATCTAACTCACCTTTACTAACCACGGGAATAGTAAACACAACTTCTCCATTTTTCCTATTATCTATGCTTAATGCAGATTCTAAATACTTTCCAGGATAAGGAACATCAATAACAACTTTAGTAACTATACCAACAATAGCGCCTATGTAAGTTTCTTCTCCAGAAGCACCTTCAGTTTCTACAACAAGAATATCTGCAATGTGTCTTCCAGGAGCAAGTCCTGCTGGAACCCTAACTGTATATTCCACTCTAACACTAGAAATATCCGGAGTAAATAAAATAGACTGAGTAGAAAGTGTAACGCTCCCATTCAATTCTCCTTTAGAAACAATCTTCAAATTAATATTTTTACTTTCAGAATTCATTACTTCAAAAGAATATTTCTGTTCCGTTCCCGGCTGATAATCAAAAATCCTCTGAGCCGGAGTAACTCCAAAACTAGAAGCAAATGGCAAAAGTAAAAATAAACATAAACATAAAACTATCTTTCTCATTTTTCATCTCCATTTCCAGAAGAACTATCCACACTAATCAAAGAAGAGTTTATAGAAGTTCCAATCTTATATGCCTCAACTTTCAGAGCAGAATCCCCGACGTTAAACACTCCAACAGAACCATCCTCCAATTTTTTAAGCTTCAAAATAATTTCCACTTGAGATTTAATCTCTCTAATTTCACTCTTTCCGGAAGAATCTATTTTTATATAATATCTCCCCAAAGGTAAATTAAAGTCTTCATCAATAAAAACAGTTTTAGGAGAACCAAATTTTAAATCTTCATCAACAAGCAAATAATCTACATTAGGCAAAGTAAACATCAAACTCTCACCATTATCATTTAAAGGTGCAACAACAAGAGGCTGAGTATACCCAACAACAAAAAACATAGAAAGCAGACTTCCAAGTATCAAAACAGAATCAATTATCAGTAAATATTTTTTATTCATTTCAGTAAGTATCTCCAGTACCTAAACTAATAGTAAATGTAACTACAGAATTTCTTGCTCCAGGACCTTCAGTAGCTGGAACAGTAACATTGATATCAATTTCAGCGCTATCGGTGCTATCTGAATAATTCAAATTTATAACTGAAATAAGAGGGTCTACTATGCCTATAGGCATATTTACGTATGTAGTCTGAGAACCGCTCCAATTGAATGTGCCATTCTCAGATATTCCATTTGTAGTCACGTTATCAAATTTAAATTTATAATAACTTGATAGTTCAGTTACACTCTGCCAAAGACTAGTGGCAATAACATCAATATCACTCAAAACATTACCCTCATTAACTATTATAAAGGGTTTAGGAGAATTATCAGAAGTATCATTATTGCCTAAATATCCTAAACTACCAAATTCTATAAGGCTTATATTCATAGGTGCATCCAAGTATGCCTGTATACTCAAATTGAAAGGCGCAGTCCAAGAACCATAATCAATACCATCTGAAGCACTAACACTCCATTTATAATAATCATTATTGTCAATCAGACAATTAAATATTAAATTATCATTATTAATGCTGTATGTTCCAAGAGATTCCGCAAGATAAACATCTGTGCCGTCAAAACTCGTGTCTGTGCAAGTAGAACCAGCAATAAGAGTTATATTAATTCTATCTTGAATAATTGAATCTCCATCAGCGTCGCTGGAAGCCCATGTAAATGTTTGATTTATGCGAGCAGTGCTATATGTGCCATTTATAGGAGTAGATAAAGTAGTATTGGGAGGCGTATTCAATATAGTCAAGTTGCTCGAATTCACATTGAAGCTATTTCTTGCATTGCTAATTATTAACCCGACAGACCAGTTCTGTCCCTTAGTAGTATTCCCATTTCCAAGAGTAGCAATAAATGTAGTTCCATTAGAATAACTATTGTTATACATAAACATCTTATATAAAATAGAATTATTATACCACATAACAGTAACATTCATTTTATCAGAATTCTGGTCCAATAATGTAGTTCGCACATTCAAATCTTCAAGCGTCCTATTAAGCCCAAGAGTAGAATTTAATACAAGCGCAGTTCCATTATAAGGAATACTATTAAGACTCACTGAAATATTTAGAGTATTGCCAGAAGAGATTATGTAATTCTCAGCTTCACAAGTAACATTCCAAGTATAACTTCCCGAATTAGCAAAAGACCTATTATAATAATAAGAATTAAAAGAATTATTATGTCTCATTTGTGCTGAAACAGAATCATTAAACCCAATCAGACAATTAGTATAAGCCTTTAAAATATACGTCGCAACATCTTCCCCGGCAATAGCTAAATAAGTAGTTGTGTTTGATTTTCCTACTGCAATACCAGTAGAAGAACCAACTGAAGTTGCCAATCCCACCCTATTAAAAGTTGAAGAATTCCCTGGAATAGTATAATACTTTCCAACAACACTTGCAGATTTATTAAATATATAAACCGCATCTTCTTCTCCCCCTGCTAAAATTTCATCCTGCCCATCATTATCAATATCTGCAACTTCAATAGACCCAAGATATCTCATCGTTAAATTGGATAAAAATATCCTTTTTCCAGTTTCATTGAATCCCATCACATATCTATAATCCGCAATAACCACATCATCTTTAAACCCATCATTATCTAAATCTATTTTTTTAGTTTCATAAGTATACGTCCCTGGTTCTGTCGCTTGCCATAATAAAGTTCCTGCTTCATTATAAGCAAATAAATCTCCATCCTCTCCTAAAATAACTTCATTCTCATCCCCATCATGGTCCAAATCAACAAACTCAAGGGACCTAACGGTTCCAAGATCCGCCATTGGAGTAAATACTAAACTTCCATTATGACTATACAAAACAAGTGCTCTCCCACCACTCCATGTATTAACACCAACATAATTATAAGTATTACTGCTATTGATTAATCCAATGGCAACTTCATAAGGGGCATCACCAATATAGTTAGTATCTGAATAATTCCAAAGATGTTGCCAAGTTACCCCATCACTTGTATTATAAACCGCAATTGCAAAACCCGGACCATTATCATATCCAACAACAATATCATCTTTTATTCCATCTTTATCCAAATCTCCAACTTCAACAGAATAAGTTGCATCCCCAATATCTCCGCTATTCCAGACTTGTCCTCCAGTTCTATTAAAAACTCTTACATAATCTCCAGATTCAGTCATGACAATCTCATTTTCAAAACTATCATTATTTAAATCTCCGATGGCAATTTCATATAAAGTTCCTGAAGGAATAGTTGATGTCCACATTCGAGTTCCATTTGCATAATACCCATACAAATCCTCACTTTCAGCAACAACAATTTCATCTTTAACCCCATCCCTATTTAAATCTGCAAAAGCAACAGCCACAACATCATCTCCTAAATCTCCTGCAAAATTTTCTTTAAATCCAATTTCAGTTACAGACCTGTTAGTTCCAAAATCAGTAAAGTTTGCAAAGAAATATGTTTGAAGCCCTGTATAAACTGTCTCCTCTGAAAGCCACCCAGCTTTATTTTCATTATCGTCTTCCAAATCATAAGTTTCGATAGAAGCATTCTGCAAATAAACTGTAATATCTTTACTAGCCACGGTTTGAGTGTCATATCCCCCCTTAGAACAAGTTACATTCCATGTAAAGTCATTAGTGCTTAAAGTAGTCTTATCAAATCCAGTCTCATTGAAAAACCTATAATACTCATGCAGTCCAGAAGTAATATTATAAATCATGTATTCCACATCAGGATCGTCGTTAAAATAAATCTTGCATAATGCCTGTTGACCCGTATAAACATATCCATAAGCTCTTAAGTAAGCAAAATCTTCAATCCCATCATCATTAATATCTCCTAAAAATGAAATCGCCCTCGAAGCAACAGTAGCTCCGATATAATCTCCTCCATCGCTTGAAGTCTCAAATCCAACATACTGTCTGCCAATTATACCTCCAGTTCTATTAAGAATCCATAAAGTTCTTGAATATCCTCCAAAAACAATATCTATACTTCCATCATTATCAACATCTTTTATATTTGCTGCCATATAATAAATAGGATCCCAATGCTGATTTGCTTCTTGAGGTTCTGTAAATCTCCATAATGTACCTCCTGTCTCATTAAATCCCCATGCTTCCCCATAATTCTCTGCAATAAAAACATCATCTTCCCATCCATCATTATCTAAATCTGCTGCAAGAATCTCAAATTCAGCAGATAGAGTTTGTGTAAGTTGTCTTATTTGAGTACCATTTTCCCAATAATAATAAACATTTCCTGAAGCTCCAAAAGCCACCTCATCTTTCTTGCCATCATGGTCCAAATCAATAAATTCCAATGTGTAACTCGTTCCCAAATCGCTTGTTACATTCCATATTTGCACTCCAGTAGAAGCATTATAAACATAAACTCTTCCTCCAGTTCCATCATTAACCCCAACAAGATTACTTTCTCCAGTAATTTCAGATAACTTCACCTCATAAGTAGTTGAAATAGGCTGCGTTGCATTCCAAACATTGACCCAATTAGCTCCGTTATAAGTAAATGCGACCAAACCCCAATCCGTGCTCGCTATAGCTCCTGCAATAACAAAATCATCTTTAAATCCATCATCATCTAAATCTCCGGCAGCAACAGAATAAAATTGAGACCCTACATCTGAGCTTGCAAATAATTGTGTTCCAGAAATATTGTAAACTCTTGCATATCCATCATAATCCGCTACAACAATCTCTTCTACGCCATCATTTTCTTTATCTATAGTTCCAATTTCATAAACATTAGAACTTGGCAAAGCGCTTGTCCATTTTCTTGTTCCATTATAATAATATCCATATATATCTCCCCCTTCTCCGATAATAACATCGTTCTTTCTACCATCGCCATCTAAATCAATCTCCTTTGTAGTAAAAACATCTCCAAGGTCACTCGTATTCCATATGTAAGCTCTTATGTCTCTATTAGTTGCATTAGAAGAATAATTTGCATAAAACGTAGTCCATTCATTTGTATAAACTATATCGTTGCTTTGAGGATTTGATTCCCCATCACTTTCTTTATCAAACGCATCCAAACTCGTAGAATAAGTCAAAATAGTCAGATTAGAAGAATTGCTCCAATCACTATAACTTGTTCCATCAAATAATCTCACACTACATTTCCAAGTGCTTCCAATAGTGGTATTAAACCAATAAAGAGAACCATTAAATGGAGTCCCACTCACATAACTATTATTATAATCTAAAGTAAGATTAAGCACATTATTCTTATACCATCCAACAGAAACATTTAGAGAATTTCCCTCAGGATCTTGAATTGTTGTATAACAAGTTAAATTCTGATTAGTATGATTTGTTCCATCGGTTGAATTCAAAATAGGACTAGAAGCGGTTGGTGGAAGAGATATAATTACAGTCCTAAGCTCAGTAAAGTTCACATTACCGGCAATATCCTGAGCATAAGCCTTAAAGTTGTAAGTCTTACCAGCAAGACTAGTAAAGTTATTTGAATAATATTTGCTAGTAGTATTGGCATAAAGTGCCACAATCTCCCCAGAAGAAAGTGAACGATTGAATATCATTACGTCGTCGATAGAACCTTGTAGATACCAACCATATAGTGTGCCAATATCTAGAGATCCTGAATTGTTTATGCTTCCCGTAACTCCAGAAATATCTCCTTCAGTTGATTGTTTAACTCCATCCACATAAGCTTTGAACTTACCATTAGTGCGATCATAATTATAAACTAAATGAACCCACCTATTTTGAAAATCGGTTGGTCGTGAACCTAAATCAAAAGAAACAGTTGTAGATACTTTAGCAGTGCCATTATTTATGCAGAACTGAGTTCCAGTTGAAGAATAAGAATGACCAAATTCAAAACCTCTATTGCTATCTATATAACAGCCACTTGGTGAGGATTTTCTCATATTAAACGTCGTTTTCGGATAAGTATAATTAGTATGATAAACCCACGCACTGAAAGTTAAATCGGCTGTGCCAAGATAAAGACTTGAAGAATCTGACGCAATAATATATCCATTTATCCCATCGAAGCTAAAGCTCTTTCCAAGCTTACCAGAACTATTCTGAACAGCTCCAGAAGCAGCCGTTCCATTATTTCTTCCAGTATAATCAAACACAGTACTACTATTTGCATCATCCATTCTCCACCAACTAACAAGTGAATTATCAAAATCGATAAAAGAACTAATATTATTCACAGAATCAGAAGCGCTAACATTAACTAGAATAGAATTACTATTCTGAATCGTCCCATTAGCAGGTGTAGGATTAGTAAAATTAACAATAGGAAAAACACTATCAGTAGAAACAGTCCTCATCTCAGTAAAGTTCACATTTCCAGATAAATCCTGAACATACGCCTTAAACGTATGATTACCATCACTTAAAGAAATAAAATTATTATTATAGTATTTAGCAGAGGTATTAGCATAAAGCGCAAGAATTTCCGAAGAGTTTAATGTTCTATTGAATAAAATAGCATCATCCATACTTCCATTAAAATAATTATTATTTTCTTGAGTAATCCAAAAAGACGAACCAGCGCTGGCCGTAAGATTTCCTGTAGTCAAAGCACTATTCGAATACACTTCAGTACCATTAGAATAATATTTAACAGTATTAGTATCATTATTATAAGTTATAACAAAGTTATGCCAAACACCGTCCAAATTAGTCAAAGTAGGTCCACTGCCTGCACTATGCCATCCTTCATTTGCTGTAGATAACCAAGCAAATAAAACACCAGCATTAGTAATTTGAAAAGTAAATGCATTAGTGCTAGAAATAGTTCCAATGGGCTGATTATTTCCAGTAGTCCCTCTTCTTTTCACCCAAACCGAATAGGTAAATTTATTTGACCCACTAAGAGAAAGAGAAGAACTAGTAGGAGTAGTAATCCTATCATCCACGCCATCAAAGTCAAACGCCTTTCCCATTTTTCCACTTTCAGTTTGCACCGCTCCACCAAAAACACTCCCATTATTCCTTCCAGTATAATCCACAACACCATTAGAAGAATTCAAATCATCCATTCTCCACCAACTAACAAGAGAACTATCAAAATCGATAAAAGAACTAACATAACTGTCATCACTCGCAGAAACATTCACAAATACTGAGTTACCAGACAATGCAGAACCAGTGTTGGGAGTAGGGCTTGTAAAATTAATTCGAGGAAAAACTATATCAGTCACAGTAGAATGAAAAAAACCCACAAAATTCTTATAAGTTTCAGAAATAATATTCCCTGAAATTATCCCCATGATAAATCTAGATATAAAATTCGAAGAAGTAGAATTCCCTCCGACATTTGAAGTGACAGAGGATTTAATATTATAATTACTGCTATTCATATCAGCAGAAACAGTGGAAATAAATATTAAAAAAGATAAAATCAAACAAATCGCAAAACAAAACTTAAAACCATCATTCCTCATCGAAATAGTGAGAGAAAATTGTTTATAAAAGTTGTCACATCGCAACTTTTATAACTTTTATAACTGTTAAAATCAACTCCTTCCTAGTTAGAGTTCTTCCAGTAATTTATTCCCTTTTTATCACCTAATTTTTTTATTAATTTATCAAAATCAGATTCATATAGCCTGTCTTGTTCAACGATATATTTTTCATATTCTTCGATTGCTAATCTATTTGCGACTTCTTGAGAAATTTTGCCTTTGCCTTGTAATATTTCTTTCTCATTAAACTGTAAGAAAGCATTTAATTTTAAAATCCAGTCTTTCATATACATTACTTTTCTATTTGTAGCTTGTAACTCAGCATAATCTAAATACATAGACACAATTCTATTCAAAAGGTCCAATTCAGTTTTGTTAAGATAATTTTTTGCAATAGTATAGAAAATTCTGTTAGTTATATGAAATCTCGTACAGAATTTTCTATCTGGATAATTCTGAAAATAAGTCATACAAACCACAGAATTATCCATAATATCTGTTTTTCTTATTTTTCCTTTGGGTGCATTTTTCCAAGTTGTTAGACCCATATTATTTTTTCGGCTATTGGCTCGAGCATATATTATTTCTGCAGCAGTCTGTCCAGTAATAGCCCAATGTAGCTTATTTTGTACAGTTGCAAAAAAATCCTCAGTAATTTTTGAATTTGGACTGTAATCAACGCTACACTGCGCGTAAATATCAGTTATTTTTTGGTAGAATCTTCTTTCACTGCTACGAATATCTCTTATTCTTGCTAATTGCTCTTCAAAATAGTCTTTTCCAAATGAATTCTTTGGATTTTTTAATCTTTCATCATCCATTACAAATCCTTTTATAATAAATTCTTTTAGAATTTTAGTTGCCCAAATCCTAAACTGCGTTGCCCTAGCAGAATTAACCCTATATCCTACAGAAATAATAGTATCAAGATTATAGAATTCTGTTTCTCGTTCAATAACTCTTGTTCCTTCTTTTTGAACTATTCGAAATTTTCGAATAGTTGAATATTTATCCAATTCACCTGATTTAAATATCTCTTTTAAATGATAGTTAATTGTATTAACTTCAACATCAAACAATTCAGCCATTCTTTTTTGAGTAAGCCACACATTCTCATTATGAAGAAATACCTCTATTCTTACTTCTCCATTGGGAGAATTATATAATAAGAATTCGGTAATCTTATCTTTGAGAGCAAGATATTTAGTCATTTTCAATCACCATAATAATACTACTCGATAATTTAAGTTCAAAATGTTCAACTACACTAACACTAAGGTTTATATCTCGTTTCATAATCAAACAGATACTAGGCAATTATATAAGTTTTTGTTTTTGTTTTTGTTTTGTTAAACTAGAAGCAACAATTTTCGCTTCTTAGAATCTGTTTTATAGGCAAATTATTTGAATTGTGACACAACCTGTAAAGACTAGAGATTTCAACTAGCATTAAATCAATTTTTACCGCCAAAAAAATAACATCTATTGCCGACCAATCTAAAACAGACAAAAGCTAAAACTATCCACAAGAAGTAAAAAAATATAAAAAAATAAAACAAATCTAAAAAATCTACTGACCGCCAGCTTGTTGTTGTTGCAAACATTCAACAGCAATCATATTGATAGTAGTATTTTCAAACGTCAATGGAACTTGCTGACATGTTGCTGCAGTCTGTATAATCTGGCCAATCGCAGTCTTAAATCCTTCTTGCGCTCCTTGAATATAAAGATTCTGTTCTTTTTGAGCCTTCACATTCTGATACACAGAAAGACCGATATATCCAATGGCAACCAAAAGTGCTATTGAAAGAACCAATATTATAACACCTGTTTTTTTCATCTCTTTTTACCCCCTACAAAGACAAATCGTTTCCTCTTTAAAAACCTTTTCATGAATTAAGGTTTGTTTATATTAACCGTCACAGTGAACCCGCCAGCAGTTCCATTCACAAAAAACTAAAAAAGAAAAGTTTATATACTTATTAGATTTCACCTAATAAGGTGAATTAAACTATGAATAAAATAGATACAATCCTAAGAGAAGCAAAAGGTAAAATTTTAA
>Ga0209542_10011350_pt1 | contig 15796 bp, 16 predicted proteins | sample RifCSPhighO2_01_FD_184028 | JGI IMG/M metagenome (GOLD analysis project Ga0209542, IMG submission 184028) | Soil microbial communities from Rifle, Colorado - Rifle CSP2_plank highO2_0.1 (SPAdes) (version 2) | ecosystem: Environmental > Terrestrial > Deep subsurface > Rock core/Sediment ... | reverse complement strand
CCACCTCAAACCAGAAGAGCGGATCTTTATTAAAAACAATATTGAATCCGTCATTAAATCTTTTCCTTCTCGGGATATGGACGATGTTGATCTTTATAGAACATCCATTTTTTCTGGTTTTTTCGGCGTTAAATTAAACGCCGCTTCATTGGCGGTATTGCTGGTTATTTTTATTCTGGCCGGAGGCAGTGTCACAATGGCGGCTGAAAAGTCATTGCCGGGAGATCTTTTGTATCCGATAAAAATCCATATAAATGAAAGCGCAAAATCTTTAACAGCGGTGTCTCCCGAAGCAAAGGGGAAATTTGAAATTGAAAAACTCGAGCAGAGGCTCAAGGAAGCTGAAATTCTTAGCAACCGCGGCGAACTTGACCCAAAATCGCGGGCAATTCTTGAAAAAAGACTTGATGTGGAAATAAACAATGCGAAATCCAGAATTTCAAATCTCGAAGCCGATTCAAAAATAGAAGCAGCCACTGATATCAGTTCGCGACTTGAAATTTCCCTTCAAGCTCACGAAAAAGTGCTGACATTTATTTCAGGAGAGAGCGCAAAAAATGAAGAAATAAAGCCTCTTATAGAAAGAGTGCGCGGCCAAGCCAAAGAAGCGTCGGAAAGGCGCGCGGAGAGCGAGAAAAAAATATCTTCACGCGCGAAAGAAGTCGCGGCGTCTCAATTAAAAGAGGCTTCGGCGCGTCTTGAAGAATTAAAAAATACTTTTGTCAAAATCGAGCCGAATCTTGATGATTTAAACAAAGATAACATTAAAAATAGAATAGAATCCTCTTCAAAATCAATAAATCAAGGGCAGACGGACTTAAATTCTGGTAATTTTTCGGGCGCCCTTAAAAATTTCCAAAAAGCTCAAAAAATAACTTCGGAGGCAAAAGTATTTATATTTGCCAGAGAGAATCTCAATTTAAAAATTGGCTTAGACGCGACAAGTTCGACTGATGAAGACGGCCAGAACTGGGACGAGGAAAAAAACGATCAAAACGATAATGATGATAATAAAAATGAAAATAACGACAGCGGAAATTGGAAAAAACTTGAAGAGCTTCAAAAGAAAACCGACGAACTACAAAGACTGCTCGAAGAAAAAGAGCGGAACTAGCTTTTTTGCGAATCTATAATTTTCTTGTACGCCAAAGCGCTCGGGCGGATTTTGCGTTCGAGTGTTTTATAATTAATTTCGACAAGCCCGAAACGCGGCCAAAAGCCGCGCATTTCGGGAAGTTCGTAATTATCCATAAATGCCCAGTAAAAATATCCGCGCACATTCACACCTTCCCTAATCGCTCTAGAAATTGACCTCAATGTCTGTTCAATAAATTTGGGCCGATGGGCATCCTTTGCATCAGAAATCCCGCTTTCAGTAATAAATATAGGCTTTCCATATTTGCTAACAGACTTAAGCAAATCATATACTCCCTCCGGATTTATAGCCCAGCCCAAATCATCAATCGGTTTCCCCAAAATTGACGAAGCGGTTATCGGCCCCCATTTTCCGCTTCTTAATGAAAATCCCACAGATTGCGATTGGTAAAATTGAATACCGATAAAATCGCATTCTTTTTTTGTTGCATTTAAAAACCGCCAATTTCTAACATATTCTAATATCCTGGCCGCTAGCCAAGTCCATGGCCAATTATCTTTCCGTTGCATATACACCAAGTGATGAGCAAAACCGACAAAAGCTTCTTTGTTTATTTCGTGTATGCCGCGATACGCAAGATTGTGTGCTTTAACAAAATTTGCAAAAACCGAATTGGCGCGTCTGAAATCTTTTACCCATGGCGGCTGCGATCCCTGCACATACCCCAACCCCGCGTAAACAGTTGGCTCATTAAGTGTTAACCAATACTTAACGCATGGATACGATTTAACAACTTTTTCGACATATCTTAAGAAATATTGGGAAGTTTTTGAGCTCTCCCATCCTCCAATATCTCTAATCCAATTTGGATTTGTAGAATGCCAGAGCGTAACAAACGGCTCGAGACCGCGCTCGCGGAGCGCCTTGATTACCTCGCGGTAATGCTCAATTTCTTTTTCATTAAACTTTCCTTCTTCCGGCTCGATTCGCGACCACTCGATAGAAAACCGGTGCGCGTTGTGCCCGAGTGACTTTGCTATATCAAAATCCTCTCGAAAGCGATTGTAGTGGTCGCAGACGCGCCCGGAGATATAATTTTCTTTTTGCAAAGGATTCGGATAATTTTTTAAAATAAAATCCGGCCATGACTTTTTCGAGGCTTCTTTCGCAAGCCGATCTGCATTTTCATTCTCCCACTCCGACCAATCATTATAATTATTTCCCTCGACCTGATGCGCCGAAGTAGCCGTTCCCCACAAAAAATTTTTAGGAAACTTTAATTCCATAATTTTGCAGCACCTATCGCGCCCGCTTTTACTCCGAATTTTGCTTTACGTGACCTCACATTTAATTTTTTTCTTAATTTCTCAAAAAATCCCTTGCGATTCATAACTCCCCCTCCTAAAATCACCAATTTTGGCTTATATCTTTCTATAATCGCATTTAATTTCTTGCCTAGATATTCTACAAGCAGTTTATCATTTTTCATATCCCGTATAATTTGATATTCCTTCTCCCAGCTCTCTGGATATTCAAATTTTTTTACTTTTTTAATTTTTCCATTCAAAGAAAAAGCTCGCCCTATCCCCGTCCCCACCGTTATTCCCAGCACCCGCTTGAATCTATTGAAGTCCGACTTCAATAGATTCAATAATTCTGCTCTCAAAAATGCGCACGCATCATTCTCAACTTTTATCTTTCCCAATTTTAACGCAGAAAAATCATAATTCCTTAAATATTTTATATTCGGACTGAATTCAACTTTTTTTCCTTCAATAACCCCTGTACAGGCAATACCAACGGCGTCAACCTTTCGCAATGACCCGATCAATTTAACAAAATCTTTTTTATTTTTAGGCGTCGGAAATTCGGTGAATCTACCCTTATGAAAGGTTCTTATTTTAGTGCCGCCAATATCAATTCCTAAAACAGTTTTTTTGCTTCGTTCCATATTTCCGGATGACCATTAATTTTTAGCCAATACCACCATTCTACGCCCCATAAATAAAATTCATCAAAGCCTGAATTTTTCGCATAAATAATATGATCCTTAAACTGATTTAAATCAAAAACCGACAAAGTGTCTTCAGGTGAAAGCTCATACGACTGCTTTTTCTGCCAAGGCTCGGCCTGCAACTCCGAAACAATCGCCGGACGCTTGCCCGCGATAAGTTCGGTTAGGGCAAGTTTTACGCGAAAAAACTGCGAAGGCAAGGGGTACGTAAAAAATCCCAAATATTCATTCCATATTTCCCTGTACATGGTTGTCCCGAAAATATCCGAACGTTTTGCCGCACGCACCCAAAAAGAAAGCTCCCCTGAATCTGTAATTAAAACAGGATGCGCCCCGTCAATTTTTTTCACAATGGCTATTTCTTTTTCCAAAACTTTATCTCCAAAAAGCGAACACTCCCTCCCAAAAGGAAGAAATGGCTCATTCTCAACCTGCCAAATTTTAAGAGCCGGACTATTTTTATATCTTTGCACGGTCGTCTCTATATATTCAAAAAGTTCGGCCTCCTCAAAATTTCTGTCCTTTTTCGCGCTAACCCATTTGGGCACAAAACATTCCGGCCAGCGAGGTAATTTTCTTCCAACGGCTAAAATTATTTCAGCCTCTCTTTTCTCCGCCTCTCGAAGCTGCCAATCGATTTCACTAAAATCATATTGATTATTTTCCTTTTCAACTTCAGTCCAATATACAGGCAGTCGTATATGCCGGACTTTCAAATCATCCAAAATCTCCGTAAAAACACCCTTACGGGACATCCCGAAATCTTCAGCGTTTCTTGCGGAATAAGTTACGCCGAATAATTTTGGCTCTTTAATATTTACCTTCTTGAGTCCCCACCACCCAGCTAAAGCAATAACAATAATCAGCAAAATTAAGATTTTCAGAAAAACTTTAAGAACCCAAAATAAAAATTTAAAAGCTATTCTCATTTACAAAAATGATAAATAATAAAGTCCGGCCGAAATCAATAAAATCCCGCATAATTTCTCGGCAAGCTCTCTCGACGTAAAGGATTCTTTGATAATTTTCGGCCAAAAAAATGAAAATAAAAAAACTAAAATAAAAACAATCGCGAATTGAAAGCCTTGAAGCGCGGAAACCAGAGCGGCGGTATTTTTAGATATAGCGAAATAAATGGCGAGCGAGCCGAACGCTCCCAGTAATTTATTTAAAATTAAAAAAACTCCTCCGCTGGGCTTTTTTATTTGAGAAAAAGACACCAATATTTCGCCTCTCCACAAAGGCGGGATAAAAAAGATTAATGATCCGAGAAAAAAACCAATTCTTGACCAGATATAAATATTAATAAAATCTCCGCTTAAAAAAAGGCTTTTCATCAAAAAAAGCGAAGCCGCCATAAAAACTGCCGCGATCACTGACGCTAAAAAAATCTTATGCAAGAAAAAACGTTTTTCCTCGATAAAATCAGCCGATAACAGCAAAGAGCCAGCGATTAAAAGACCGGCGGCAAACAATTCCTTATTGCTGAATTGCAAATTTAAAATAAACTTTTCGGCGATAAAAAGAAAAAGCGGCGTAAGCGAAAGGACGATCGGAGACACCCTCGAAACATCGCTCCTTCGAACCGCCCAGAAAAAACTAAAAAGACCCCAAATAAATAAAGCCCCCGCCAGAAAACAAAGTACCAACTTCATCGGATCCAGCAAATAAAAACCAAACGGAATAAGTAGAAGCGCGCCCAAACTCAATACCCCTTGCCAAAACGCGTAACTCGCGGGATGAGGAATAATTTTTTTTAATATAATTTTATCGCCAACTGACGCGAGTCCCTGCAAAAAATATCCCGAGAGCGCGTAAAATAACCAGGACAGCAACATATGCTTTCATTATAGTCCATTAAATCTCAAGTTATTGTGTACGGCTGGCTGTGGGCGTGCCCCGATTCGAACGGGGGACCTTTCCGATGTGAACGGAACGCTCTAACCAGCTGAGCTACACGCCCATTAACTCCCCAAAGTATCTACCAAAGCATCATGATCCGATTCAAGAATATCCAAAATAAACCTGTCGTACATGCCGCGTCTGTATTTAAATTCCTCCGTAGACATCAGAACATAATTAAGCTCTTTCCCAATTTCCGATTCAATGCTTCCCAAGATTTTTTCAACCGGCCCTTTTTTTAAATTATCGCCGACAACAAGAATATCCGGAACATTCACTTCCGCCTTTCCCACAAAAACTCCGGACAGAAGCGCCAGCTTAAGACCCCTTCCAAGACGCTTAAATCTTTTAATAATAAGCTCTCTTGAAACCGGAGCCGCATCAACCACCAAAGCCCTGAATTCTCTCACATATGGGAAAAGGGCATTTAAGACAAAACCGGGCTCTTTTCTCTTCTTGATTTTTTTCTGCTTCTTTATAATTATATGCGTCTCCCGTATCCCCTTTTTTATAAAACCAGCCGACATGAGCAGATTTATTTCCTTTTTTAAACGGCTTTTGAGGACTTTAGACGATTTGGAAACCTGTTCAAGTGTAAAAACCTCGCCCTGGTTCATTAGAAAAAAACGCATGATTTTAGCGCGATAATTGGAACCAAGCAATTTGTCTAAAATTTCCATGGGCCCTAAAACATAAAACATGAAGCCTTTAACATCTGGCTCCATTCAGATTACTGCTTCATGCTTTATGATTCAAGTTTGATTGTTTTTTACTTAATTTCTACCACTCCGCCTGCCGCCTCAAGCTTTACCTTGAGATCTTCAGCGTCGGCTTTGCCCAAGCCTTCTTTAACCATCTTCGGGGCCGCATCTGCTAAATCTTTTGCTTCTTTAAGGCCAAGGCCCAAAACTTCGCGCAAAACCTTGATTACCTGAATCTTTTGCGCTCCGGCATTTTTCAACTCTACGTTGAAACTCGTTTTCTCTTCAACTTCGCCGTCACCTACGCCTCCTGCGGCAGCCGCCATGACTGGCATAGCAGCTGATACTCCGAACTTTTCTTCAATCTTCTTTACGAGATCGGAAAGTTCAAGAGCCGTGAGCTTCGAAACTTCTTCTACTATTTTTTCTAAATCTGCCATATGAATTTAAACTAAAACTTAAAACTAATAACTACGACCAAAAAATAATAACTAAAAACTTGATTTTTTACTAACCGCATCCAGCGCTCTCGCGAAGCCTGCAACCGGCTGGGAAAGAATAAACGCAAGCTGGGTAAGAAGCACTTCGCGCGAAGCAATTGCTGCAAGTCGCTTTATCACGTCGTCCGCGACATATTTTGATTCATAAACGCCCCCGACAATTTTTAACCCCTCCTTTTCTTCTTTAATAAATTTAGCAATAATTTGTGGAGGCAAAATTACTTCACCGTATCCTGCCGCAATGCCGACCTCTCCCTCAAGTTTTGGAACATCCGTAAAGCCGGCGGCATCAAGAGCTCTTTTCAATAAGGTTTTTTTTGAGACTTTATATTTAATTTCAGACTGCCTGAAAACTTTTCTTAATTTCCGCTCCTTCGCGACCGATAATCCGTGGAAATTAACAAAAACCAAAATCGAAGCTTTATCGAAAAGTTTTTTTAATTCATCAATTAATTCTGATTTATTTTGTTTTGTTTGAGGCATATATCAAATTTATATGAATGCAGTGAATAAATAAATTTGAGCACCCCGCCAAAGCGGAAAACATACATTTCTTATCCTACGGACATTTTCTAAATAAAAAACGGCCGAAAAGCCGCTTATCGCCTTAGCAGGACTTATAGTGTGCGCGCCTGCTTTCTGCGGCTTTTTACATATTAGCAAATAAATTAATTAATGCAATCCCCTTGACCAAAAGCACTTTTTAGATATCCACCGCGCGTCTAGTTACCCAATGATATATTGAAATCAAATAGTGTCTTTGTTGATAAACTGGAAAGGAGAATGTCATGTCTGAAAATCAAATTCGCGTTGTGCGGACCATGCAGTTTATTACATTCTACACTTTCCCCTACTATGAGCTGCTCGAGTTGGCCAAACAATTCCCGGGCATTCCATTTCGAGACATCGCATTCATTTTAAAGAAAAGGGAGGAGAATCCCAAGAAGAGGGATGAAAATGGATCAATTGAGATAAAGGCCGTCCATCCCCTTGATGCAAACGGTCACAGCAGAACAACAGCTTACTCCTGGGACCAAGCGACAAGCTATTTATGGAAATCTATGGAAGAAACGGCCGCGACCGCATTCCCAGGTAAGAGGCTGGAAGATGTCAGATTTTGGCTCAACCCGAAACCCGACGAGCTCAAATTAGACATCACTGTGGATTTCTGATGTCTAATCACGACATTGGACCACAAAAGGGCGAGACGTCAGACACGTTCTCGCCCTCGCTTTTTTATGAAACCAAAAATGCAGATCCGACGATTGCCGCGGTTTCCGCTCTAAGCATAGTCCTTCCGAGATTTACGGCTTTAAAACCGTACTCTTTTGCTTCGGAAATTTCTTCTTCAGCCCATCCCCCTTCCGGACCGACAAAAAGCGCCATCGCCTGATCCTTTAAAGTCTCAAAAATATGTTTCTTTGAATTAATATCCGCGATAACCCCCGATATTCTCGCCTCATGCACATACTTAAGTGCCTTTTTAAAATCTAAAATTTCATTTATCTTCGGCAAGATTGAACGTCCGGACTGCTCGGCGGCTTCTTTTATAATCTTCTCTCCCCTTTCTTTATTAAAATCTTTTTTAATACTCCGCTCGGATATAATCGGAAAAAATTCAGCAATTCCAACTTCAGCGCCTTTCCCAAAAACCCATTCCATTTTATCTTTCTTCAGTAGCGACTGAAAAAGAAAAATTTTCCTATCGGGTTCCGAGCGATTAAGCGCGCGTTCGATTATCTTTGCTCCTCCCTTGCCGTCAAATTCGGAAATAAAATCATATCCGGTGCCATCGAATAAAATTATTTTCTCTCCGCTCTTTGAGCGCAAAACATTTTTCAGCTGATGCTGAATTTCCTTCGACAATGAAAAATCTTCTCTGCCTTCAAGTTTTTCCCCAATGAAAAATCGCTGCGTCATTTAATGTCAACCACAATTATAAACTCTCCCCTTTTATGCACTCCCTGAAAATAATCCGTAGCTCCCGAAAGATTCCCCCGCCATATCTCCTCATAAATTTTCGTAAGCTCCCGCCCGATATTAACCCGCCTTTCTCCGCAGGCGGAGAAAAGTTCTTTTAAAGTTTTTTCAATCCGGTGCGGTGATTCAAATAAAATCACCGGCAAATCGCTTTGAGCGACTTTTTTAAAAAAAGTCATCCTTCCCTTTTTATGCGGAGGAAAACCCAAAAACGCAAATTCAGATAAATTTATATCACTTGCTGAAATCATGGCTGATACGGCGGAAGGGCCGGGAATGGGTATGATGTTTATAGGTTTATAAGTTTTAAAGTTATCAGACAGCTCTAATCTTTCTAACTTATCAACTAGCGAACTAATTAACTTCCTTCCCGGATCTGAAATCCCCGGGGTTCCGGCGTCTGAAACAAGAGCCAGATTTTTTCCTTCCATTAACAAATTGATGGTTTTATCAGAAATTCGATATTCTTCTTTTTCATCAAATCGCATCATTGGCTTTGAAATCCCGTAATGAGATAAAAGTTTTTTTGTAACACGCGTATCTTCAGCCAAAATTAAATCAACGCTTTTCAAGACTTCGAGCGCGCGAAAAGACAAATCCTTAAGATTTCCGATCGGAGTGGAGACAACATATAAAGCCATACGCTTTTATAGCATTATTAATACGCATACTGCCAGAGTTTTGCCGAGTTTATAAAGATTTTATTAACAAGTTTTGCACAGATTGTCTGGAGCAAAAATCATTGCCAATTCGGTAAATTAAAAGCCGATGGACATATATTACTTAGCGGGCACTGGCTACATTTTGGCTTTTTGGCTTCACAAATGTTCCGGCCGTGCTCGATTATCAAATATGTCAATTTGTACCATCTATCTTTGGGAAAAAGCTCCATGAGATCGCGCTCAATTTTTATGGGTTCTGAAAATTTCGTAAGACCCGATCTTTGCGAAATACGCATAACGTGCGTATCAACTGCAATCCCCTCCACCACGCCGTAAACATTTCCCAAAATTATATTGGCACTTTTTCGGGCAATGCCGGGAAGCATTGTCATCTCCTCCATTGTTCGCGGAAGCTCCCCGTTAAATTTTATTCTGATGGATTTTGCCGCGGCAATAATATTTTTAGCTTTCGCGCGGTAAAACCCGGTTGATTTGATTTCTTTTTCTAAAACCTTCTGCCTGGCCGCCGCGAAATCATTCACGGTTTTATATTTTTTAAAAAGTACCTCCGTTACTTCATTTACTTTTTTGTCCGTACACTGCGCCGACAACATAACTGCCACCGCGAGCTGTATGGGATTTCCATATTTAAGAGCAATTTTTACATCCGGAAATTTTTTTAAAAGTCTTTTAAAAATTTCCTCCGCACGTTTTTTCTTTAATTCCATGCTCTCGGAAGCAAGATTTTTCCCAGTAAACACGGACTTCTTTGCGCCACTTAGGTGTCGGACACCTAAGTGGCTGTTTACGTTTTCCATATTTAATTTAATTATTTAATTGCTCTTTATTTGATTGCTCTTTACCATTAATAGCGTCTGCCAATTTTTTAAATTAATTGATTTCAAATCTCTGGCGTCAGTTAATGAGTAATTTCCAACCGCAGTTCTTCTAAGCGCGGATACGACCGCGCCGGTTTGAAGGGCATCTCCAATATCCCGCGCGAGAGATCTTATATATGTACCCGAGGAACACGCTATGTCCAAAGTTAAAATAGGAAATTTATACCAAATAGTCTCTAAATTTGAAATAGTCGCAATTCTCGCCTCAAGCTTGACCTCCTCCCCGCTTCTCGCGGATTTATAAGCTTTCTTGCCCTTTACTTTAATTGCCGAAAACTGCGGAGGCACTTGCGAAATTTCTCCTCTGAATTTTTCCAAAACAATTTCAACATCTTCCCTGATGGGAATTGTAAATTCTTTTCTCTGTATTATTTCACCGTCAATATCGTGCGTGTTTGATTCAAAGCCAAGCCGCAAAACCGCGCGATATGCTTTTGAAAGTTTAACGAAATTTTGAGCCTCTTTTGTATACTGACCGATTAAAATTATCAAAAGGCCTTCGGCCAGGGGATCAAGCGTCCCCGCGTGTCCGATCTGCGAAATTCCCGTGATAGCGCGAAGTTCGTCCACTACATCGTGCGAAGTAGGTCCGGGGGGCTTATTTACAAGGATAAAGCCGGAGGGAATTTTAACATCATTTTCCCCTGCCGCCATATCTATATAATTTCATTTTGGGCCAGAAAAGCAAATAACCAAAACTTTTGTTATTTTGCGCTATGCCCGCCGAATTGGTTTCTTAAAGCGGAAAGAACCTTCCCGGTATATGAAGGTTTTTTCTGGGATTCTTTTCTGAATTTCAAAGCGCCTTCTATTATTCTTGCCAAGACCCCAAGCTCTTTCGCAGTTTTCACCGTCCACTCTCCCTCTCCTGTATGCGCGACCTTCCCCGATACACTCTTAAAATCATCTCCGTATATTTCAAGTCCGTTTCGTAGCCACCCTACAAGTCGCGACTCAATTACCGATCCGTGATTATAAATTTCAGCTACGCGGCTTAAATCAAGTTTGAATTTTGATTTTTTTAAAATCGCGAATCCCTCCGCAAGCGCCTGCATCATGCCGTATTCAATCCCGTTATGAATCATTTTTACAAAATGTCCCGCTCCGGCTCCTTCAAAAAATTCGACCCCGCCCTGCACCGCGAGATCTTCAAAAAGCGGGCGAAGCGCCGTAAAATCTTTTTTATTTCCGCCAGCCATAATAGAAGCGCCGAACCTCGCCCCTCCTGGCCCTCCCGAAACCCCGGCGTCGGCGAACCTGATCCCTTTTTTGGTTAAAACTTTAGCGCGCCTAATCGTATCTTTGTAAAACGAATTGCCGCCGTCTATTACAAAATCGCCTTTTGAAAGATTTGGCAGAAGCAAATTTATCGTCTCGTCAACGGCACCCCCTGCTGGCACCATCAGCCAGATAATTCTGGGCGACGGTAATTTAGAAAGAAAATCTTCGACATTAAATCCTTTATCAACCCCGACTACATTCCAGCCTTTTTCTTTTAAGCGATCTGCGATATTTTTGCCCATTTTTCCAAGACCGATCACGCCAATCTCTTTTTTAAAATCAGGATAAGGATTTTCAAGCAACCGCTCTTCAATATAATTGGAAGCAATAACTGGCTCATTAGTATCCGGCTGATAAAAACGTATAGGCACAAGATCTTTCTCCCACGCGCGTACAATCGGATCGGTATAACGCCACATCGGCATTATTTCATCAGTTGATACAAAAAGTGTCTGATCCCCCAAAAGACAGTCATAAAGTAATTTCAAATATTCTTCAACATACTGCATGCGTCCGGTTTGATCGCGAAACGGCAGTTTGAAACTTTTCTGCTCCATTTCCATTTTCAATCCCGCTCTTTTAAGCCAGAGATTAACAACAATTCCCTCTTCTGGCTCAAGTGAAAAAATTACGCGGTTTTTATAATGCTCCTTAATATCAAGCGGACAAAGGCAAGGCGCGGGATGACGGAAAGTTACAATAATTTCTTTTCTATTCTCGCCGATTCTTTTTCCGGCCTCCAAAATAAACGGAACGCCTTCCCATTTCGGCGCATCAAAATAAAGAACCGATTTAAAGTAAGTCTCGACCATCGAGTCTTCTTTCACTCCGGGTATCGCCCGGTAGCTTCTATATTGCGACCTGTAAGTAGTATTCTTTACTTCTTCAAGAGTGGGCTCGCGTAATGTTGCCAAAATTTGCGCCCTTGAGTTTCTAATTGTTTCAGGACTAAAACTCATGGGATGCTCCATGGCTATGAGTGCCGCCATCTGCAAAAGGTGATTTTGTCCCACATCGCGAAAAGCGCCCACTCCTTCGTAAAAAGTGCCCCTGCCTTCAGCGCCTTTTTCTTCAAGTAATTTTATTTCCACCGATTCGATTGATTCGCCTGACCAGCTTTTTTCAAAAACGCCGTTTGAAAAACGAAACGCTAGAATATTCTGAAGCATTTCTTTCGCGAGATAATGGTCAATTCTGTAAATTTGCTCCTCCCTAAAAAGTTTTGAAAGCATTTTTTCAAGGTTTTTCGCGGTCTTCGCGTCTTTGCCAAAAGGCTTTTCAACCACAACTCTGGTAAATCCTTCTTCAGGACTGCACGGGATCGTAAGCCCGGACGAAGAAAGTCTGGACGCGATTGACTCATAAAAATCCGGAGAGACCGCCAAATAAAAAATCTTATTCGTGCAAAATTTCCATTCCTGATCAGTCAGAAGCAATTTATCCGCCAATTTTTTATAAGCACTATCGTCATCAAAGTGCCCCTTCTCAAAATGAAAAAGATTAATGAAGCCCGCCAGCGTATTTCTCTCCTCCAAAACATGCGCATCCAAAATATTCCTGACATGCGCGCGAAATTCTTCATCATTCAAATTACGCCTTGAAAACCCGATGATCTTAAAATGCTCCGGAAGTTTTTTGTCTTTGTATAAATGATAAAGCGCCGGAACTATTTTCTTAGTCATTAAATCTCCGGTAGCTCCAAAAACCACCACAATAGTCGGCATTATATTTTTGTTGTTTCCATCCTCCGCCACTATATAATCATACTGAAATTTAGGATAAAAAAAAGAGGGGCAATATAATATATCACTTTAAATTACGAAACTCGCCGATGGCGCATATTTTGGAGAGACTTGCGCAGCGCGGTCTGGCGCGAGCATGAGGCAAAAATTCAGCAGAATTTTATGCTGTGCTCTCCAAAGTGTGCGCCGAGAAAGAGTTTCGTGATTACGGTATATTAAAAAACCGGCTCGCCATTTATCATTTTTCTCGGCTGTTCGGAGAGAATTTTTCTTGTAAGCGCCACGTCATATTTATACTCTCCACCGCTCCAAGAATAAACTTCCCCTTCCCAAAACCAGTTCTCGCCGTCGCTTGAATTTCCCGCAATATAGACAATCGCCTTTTTCGAGCCGTCTTCATAAATCCTGAAAATATTCGCGTTCCTCACCGAAGCTCCGTCATAGAAAATAGCCGGCAAAATTTTTCCTTCCTTAGTCTTAATCATGGCCCATGAAAATTTGGAATCGTTAATCTCAATAATTCCAAAAAGGTCCGTGTATGCCCCGTAGCTTTTCAAATCCAAGATAAATTCATCCATGCCGTCGCCGTTTAAATCCTGAATTTCAGAAATCTCCGGCACTTCTTCGATTTTAAAATCCAAATCAGGAAAATCACTTAGATCAAAATTAAAAATTGGAGTCAAAAGATTGCCGTCTTTATTCTCAATAGCGGCCTGCGCGCCTGAATTAGCAAAAGTCGTAATAAAAATTTCTTTTTCCCCATCGCCGTTAAAATCAATTTCCTTTTTACGAATATCAGCCTCTTTGACATTTTTTACCAATTCTTTTTCAGTCATTCCCGTCAGCTTCGGCTTATTTTCATCGCCCTTGCTGGTATCTTTTTTTTCGGTGGAAAAAATATTTCCTAAATAAGAGAGAATCTCTTTTTTAAAGTTCATATAAAATAAGCCTGCCGCAAGCAGAATTAAAATGAAAATCAATATTTTCTTGCCTTTTCTTCTTCGCGCCATGCTTTAATTTTACCACATAAACCCCGCCCTTTTCCGCTGAATATTCAAATCCAAAAAAGATTGCTCAAAATTGCTAAGTTTGCCGTAAATAAAGGGTTTTTTAAAAGCGGGGTGAAATTAACAGCCCAGATTGACAGCAACCGCAAGCGCGCTTACTTTAATAATGTACAGGTCTTAAATAAATTTCGAAAGAATTCGCCCTTGAAACAGAGGGGCAAACCCTTTACGGATTTCCGTTAGGGGTAGCTAAAGTCAGGCGCGTAGTGCCGGCGTCCCTGGATTTCCCGGATTCTCTGTTCTTTTTTTTGTTTTTCCGGGACCGGCTGTTAGCGCACGCCGTCCTAAGTTCACGCTTGATTTAGCGGCTGGTGATAAGTATCATCGCCAGCTGCCCGGTACTTTCGACTTTTTGGCCACCGTAAAAAACTTAAAAAAATTTTGCGGACTATCATAGTTTAGTGCCCGGCCACTGACTTGTATAAAGGGGCGCTCTCAAGACCACGAGAGCGCTCCGTAACTTTTTAAATTCGAACCTTAACATTTCAAACCCAATTTTTCCGAAAGGAGGTAATATCCGTGAAAGAAATCGAAACCATCGGATCCATTCTGAAAGCAATTGTACAAAAATCAATGCACAACGTCATTGGCTTAAGTTATGCAAGAGATCTTGAAAGAGCGCTTGAACTTGCAAGAAATCCCAAAGCCGGGTATCGGCGATTTTTTATGGAAAAAAAATCTGGCGGCAGAAGACCGATCGACGCTCCACATGACGATTTAAAATTCGTCCAAAGGGCGATTTACAGAAAACTCCTTTTGAAACATTTTACTCCGTCAAAAATCTGCCACTCTACTCTCGGCAGAAGCATCATATCAAACGCCTACGCGCACCTGGGAGTACCTGCCGATGTCGAACCAAAGCCCAGCAATCTTTCAATCCCATGGAGAGAACCACGATCAATCCACTTGATAGACTTACAAGGAGCTTTCCCGTCCATAAAAACGGAGCGCATAAAGGAAATCTATCAAGACATTCTGCAAGATGAGACTGCGGCGGAAATTTTAACCGAGCTTTCGCAACTAAGAGGCTCTTTGCCGCAGGGCGCGCCAACTTCCCCGCTATTGTTTAACTTCGCCTGCCGCGAACTTGACCGCGATCTTGAGGAGGAATTCGCAGACCCGGACCTTCCTTTAACAAGATATGTCGATGACATTTCTATCACTTCCCGAGATAACCGCGTGCCCCAAAAAAAGCAAAAAATGCTTCGTCTGATCGTGGAGAAGCACGGCTTTAAAATCAAAGAGGAAAAAATCGCGAACTGGCACGTGCGCGAAAAGCCGCTCAACGTAACCGGCATAGCGCTCAATCCCGCAAAACGCGCAATATTTCTGCCCTACAAAACCCGAGAGATCTTCCGGCTTCTGATGTTCAAATCATTCAAGACTCTTTGCGAAGCCAACTCGGAGTGGCTCGAACAAGAGCGGGACATCTCGCTCATGAAGTTCATCACTCACGGCAGAAGGAGGTATAAAAGGGCCTTTGGCAGCATTTGCGGAGCCTCTTCTCTGGCTTTTATGGTCTACGGCAAATATGAAGCGCCAAAACGAATTTTCAACTGGTTTGAAGGATATGACGAAGGCGCATCGTCTGAAGTTTTTCAGGCCATTCTGGACGACATAAGAAACGGATACCTTGTCGGAGAAATTTGGGGATATAATCAATTTTAACCGCCAGCTTGGAATCACCAAGCTGGCGCCCCTCTTTTAAAATCAGCCTTTAGGCAAAAACTTAATCTATGTATAATGGATTATAAAGGGCATTAAGCCCTTTGATGTCTTCGCTCGTTCGGAAATGCAAAAGAAGACTTTTTTCATTACTCTCACTCGGCTCGACAATAAAAATTATAATTATAAATTTAACAACTAATTTAAAAAACATGTTTAAAATAGATTCAAAATTTCAAGACTTTTCTTTGGAAGCCTACAATCCCAAGACCGAGGAAATCGAAAAC
>Ga0209542_10011349_pt1 | contig 15798 bp, 17 predicted proteins | sample RifCSPhighO2_01_FD_184028 | JGI IMG/M metagenome (GOLD analysis project Ga0209542, IMG submission 184028) | Soil microbial communities from Rifle, Colorado - Rifle CSP2_plank highO2_0.1 (SPAdes) (version 2) | ecosystem: Environmental > Terrestrial > Deep subsurface > Rock core/Sediment ... | reverse complement strand
GCGCCAAGGCTTCGACCACTTTAAAATCGGAATCGCAGTTCCAATACAACTTATGATTCAAAGTGAAGTTTCTGGAATCATGTTTACAATAAATCCGCTAACAAATAACAAAGATCAAATTTCAATTGAAGCAGCTTACGGTCTTGGACAGCCAATAGTTTCAGGTGAACTTACACCAGATCAATATTTTGTTTCAAAAAATGGGTATAAACTAGAGGAAAAATATATTATTCCTCAAACTTGGCAATTAACTCAAAAAGGGCGAATTACAATTTCAAGACAATATCAAAAAAAACAAAAACTAGAAGATTCATACATAATTAAATTGGCACATATAGGAAAACAACTCGAAGACCACTACGGAAAACCTCAAGACATTGAATGGGGACTTTATAATAAAAAACTTTATATTGTTCAAACAAGACCCGTAACTACCATAGGCAAAAGGGAGGAAACCGTTAATGTTGATATTACATCTAAAATCCCAGTTCAAGATATTATTTTAGAAGGGTCACCTGCATCTCCTGGATACGCAAGCGGAAAAGTAACAATAATTCATAGTGCAAAAGAACTTTCCAAAATTAAGCAAGGTAATATTTTGGTAACAGAAATGACAAATCCAGATTTTGTTCCTGCCATGAGAAAAGCATCGGCAATAGTTACAGATGAAGGCGGAGTTACTTCGCACGCAGCAATTGTTTCAAGAGAACTTGGAATTCCGGCAGTTGTTGGAACACGGCTTGCAACTTCAATACTTAAAAATAGCGAAGTAATTACAGTAAATGGTTATAACGGCCAAGTTTATTCAGGCGATTATGCCGAGGTCCTAAGAACTATTAAACCAGAAAAAGATTATTCTGAATATAAAAATGCAAAAACTGCAACAAAAGTTTATGTAAATTTAGGAGAAATGGAACTTGCACAAAAAGTAGGACAGATGGGCGTTGACGGAATCGGCCTTTTACGCGCTGAATTTATGATTGCAGGTATAGGCAAACATCCTCGCAAATTTATAGAGGAAAAAAAGCAAAAAGTTTTTATAGATAAGCTTGTCGAAGGTCTCAAAATTTTTGTGGAAGCCTTTGAAGGAAGACCTGTAATATACCGTGCTACTGATTTTAAAACAAATGAATATAGATCATTAAAAGGTGGAGAAGAATATGAAGGCGAAGAAAATAACCCAATGATAGGTTTTAGGGGAGTTTGCCGATATCTTGCCGATAGCGAAGTTTTCAAAATGGAAATTGAAGCCATCAAAATTATTCGCAACAAAATGGGCTATAAGAATTTGCATTTAATGTTGCCATTTGTTAGAACAACAAAAGAATTAATAGATGTTAAAAAACTGTTAACAACATTTGGATTAACCAGAAAGGGAAGTTTTGAACTATATTTGATGGTGGAAATTCCATCGGTGGTAATTCTTTTAGACGACTTCATTGATGTTGGCATCGATGGAATTTCCATAGGCTCAAATGATTTAGCAATGTTGATTTTAGGCGTTGATAGAGATAACGAAAAAGTTTCTGGAATTTTCGACGAAAGAAACCCTGCAGTTTTATGGGCATTAGAAAAAGCAATAACGACTGCTAAAAAAAGAAACATAAAAGCATCAATTTGCGGTCAAGCACCATCTAGATTCCCTGAACTAACACGAAACCTTGTCAAGTGGGGTATAACATCTGTATCAGTTTCTCCCGACGTTGCATACCTAACTCGCAAAATCATATCCGAAGCCGAATTCGAAAAAGCAAGAAAATCATAGAAGTAATTACGGAGATATCCCATAGCCTATATTGCTTTTCACTAACTAAGGCATTAAAATACGTGCAAATTTATTTTCCACGCCTGATGTTATGAACTTACCAGCTCGAATACTAGAGGATCCAACGTTATCTCCAGACGATCTTGTTCATGAGATAACTTTGAGAAATCCATGGCAACAAGTTAAACCCGAAGATGATCCGTGTCACGTTTATGATGGGATTGTCATAGATAATGAACATCTTTCTTATGTCCCACCAAAGGTCACTGGCGTTGGTGGTGATAATTTAGATTATGAAAAACTACTATCGAAACACTCCTTGCTAGAAAAGCTACATATAAGAAGTGAAGTCCTTGGACACACCCTCAACCTAAATCAATTCCGACTCGAAACTAACAGTCTATATCTAGCTACTAAAGATTCAGGAGAAGATATCTTTATGGCATTTCCATCTGATGCTAGGAATGGACATAGATTTTTATGCAAACACGGCCAATACGATATTGCAACCGCAACTGCTTGGGAAAAAGAAAACTACAGATGTACCAACATACAAGGAACTGTCTCATACGGAAAAGATAGCGTTTTACTGCAAATGTTAACTTTATTCACAACCGATAATTTCCCAATGGCCTTAGAAATAGCCGCATTCACAATCCAGTCCGATAGACGTAGACAAAGCGTTCGAGTCCTGAACTATATTATAAGGATACCTAACATAGAGAGGGGCAACAAATTAGTTCTTTTTTATAAACCAAATAGAAAAGCTACACAGCCCGAAAATTACAATATTGCTGGGAGTGTATTTTCTACAGCAAATATTGTTTTTGATGCAATTTCAAAAGGAAACTGGCATTTGGCGGAATGACTAATAGTTTGCTAAACATCCACAATGCTATACTGCTGTTATGAAAATTAAATCTATTTCAACTCGTGTTATTTTAAATTCTGCAGGAGCTAAAACGATAGAAACGAAAGTTATGCTTTCTGATGAAAGTTTCGGAGTTGCTTCGGTTCCTGGTGGAATTTCTAAGGGCAAAAGTGAAGTTGCTTCAATTGATCCTTTAGAAGCTGTAAAAAGGGTAGGGGAACTTTCGGAAAAACTAACTTCACGTGAGTTTGATTCACAAAAGGAATTTGATACTTTTTTGATAGATTTAGATGGAACTTCCGATAAATCAAATTTAGGTGGAAACACAATGCTTTCTTTGTCGGTTGCTTTTTGCAAGGCATGTGCAAAGTCAGAAGGTCTTGAAACATATCAATATATCCACAATATACATAACCCCGAAAAGCTATTATCTGAAACTAAATTTTTTATGCCTCGAATGATGATGCTTATTTTAGAAGGCGGTCTTCATGGTTCTGGAGGCGCAACTATTCAGGAATTTATGGCAATTGTTGAAACACTAGATCGTGGCGTTGAAATTTATAAATCCGTAAAAAATGAGCTTCATAAACTTGGAAAGTCTACAAACGTAGGCGCAGAAGGAGCGTTTTCGCCAGAAGGTTATGATAATGAACAAATTTTGGCTTTACTAAATGGATATCTGCATAGTGAGAAAATTGCTTTGGATGTAGCGGCTTCGTCGTTTATTGAAGCCGGCAGGGAAACCCCAGATTACGACGTGATACTGGAAAACTATCTAGTCGAATCAATCGAAGATCCATATGGTGAAGATGACTGGGCAAATTGGGAATTATTTGCAAGAGAGAAACTTTCAAATATAAAAAATAAATTAATGATAGTAACTGACGATATAACAACGACAAATCCGCAACTCCTTGAAAAAGCTATAAATAGGGAAGTCGGAAATGCGATACTCATAAAACCAAATCAGATAGGAACCGTAACCGAGACTTTGCAAGTTATAAAAATGGCTCAAAATAGTACATGGAAAATTGTAGTCTCTCATCGTGGAACAGACACAAACGATGACTTTATAGCGGACTTAGCAATAGGTGTCGGCGCCGAATTTGTAAAATTCGGCGCCCCAGCTCGGGGAGAGCGTGTCGCGAAATACAATCGGCTAACGGAGATTATAGGGTAGACACCCACCCAAGGCCTGGCCCGCGAGGGCCAGGCCTCAAACAGCCTCGTCCCTAAGTTCATCAAAAGTTTAAAGTTTTGTTACTTTCATTTGGTAGCATTTCTTATATGCCGTATAAGAATAAAACCAAGATATACATTCCAGGAACTTACTACCATTTATATGCTCGTGGCATAAATAAAATGGTGATGTATAAATCTCCGCTAGATTACAAGTATTTTCTCTTTCTTTTAGAAAAGTATTTAACTCCAAATTTTATCGAAAAACGACAAACTAAGTGGGGGACATTATTAATTTCAACCAATTCAGTCGCAAAAGAAATCGAATTAGAAGCGTTTGCGATAATGCCAAATCATTTTCATTTACTCTGCAAAAATATAAAAAAATACGGCATTACAAATTTAATGAGAAGAATTTTAGCTTTATACTCGATGTACTACAATCAAAAATACAAAAGGCGGGGGCCATTAATAGAAGGAAGCTATAGAGCAATCAATATAAAATCAGAACACCAATTGATACAAACCTCCAGATATATTCACCTCAATCCGTATAAAGCAAAACTTGTGCAACACGCGATTGAATATCCTCATACCTCGCTAAAATACTATTTGACAGGCGAATTCCCCAAGTGGGTAAAAAGAGGCTATTTAATTGATACCACAACAGATCATCGCAGAATAGAACGCTACTCTTCGGGCCAACCCCAATACGGCCTAGGCCCTGAAGGGCCAGGCCCGGACAGAGACAGACTGTGATAAAATGTTCCCTTATGTCTGAAGAAATGCCATATCACGATGACGAAATACTAAAAGCAAAGGTAATAGAAATCCCAAGCGGTACTGGTGTAATTAGGCTTCCATATAGACTACCAAACGGGACCCGAAGCAGAGATAAAGGACGCTCTTTCGTACATTTCTCACTATCACACCTTAATGCTAACCAGATATATCATGCTTACTTCTCAGGCCAACCCCGAAACGGCCTAGGCCCTGAAGGGCCAGGCCCTCACCCTACACCCGGTATAACGCAAAGTCCGTCCCCAGAGGATTTTCAACAGTCATCTCCTGAAGTATAGTCATCGGCTCAAAGTACTGTCTGATTGCCCTCATCGAATTTCCACTTGTAGATAATGCCACATTTATTTTTTCCAGCTTCACACGCTCTTTTAGCTCATCTAAAAACGGCCAAACTCGCATCTCTACCATTTTTATGCTTTCGCCACCAGGAGGAGCCGTTTCATATCCACGCCTCCACTTTATTGCTTCTTTTGGATTTTTTGCCATTGCTTCTTCTTTGCTTTTGCCGGTTAAATCTCCATAGTTTCGCTCTTTAATTCGCCAGTCCTCTTTCCACACTAAATTATCTAAGTTCGGATGCTTAGCAAACGCGATCTTTGCGGTATGTTTTGACCTGACTTGATCAGAAGTTATGACCACATCAATTTTTAACTTATTTAATTCAGACCTTAATGCTTCTGCCTGTTTTTTACCAACTTCAGTTATGTCGGTTTCATCTCGCCAGCCAGAAAAAATCCGCCTTACGTTATCTTCAGATTCTCCATGTCTAAATACGACGATAAAGTTATCGTTGGTGCCGATTTTGTCCTTTGGTAATGCAACGTCACTTTTTCCTGGGTTTTTTAGTGAATTTTCGGCTGCCTTTTTTATTTGTGTAAGTATTTCTTCATCCATTTTTTGTATTCAAATTAATTAGTATTACGACTTCGCCTTTGCTTGCATATTTGTCTTTTTTCAAGATCTCCAAAAGTTCAATTGGCGTTCCAGTATGAACTTCTTCATGCATTTTTGTAAGTTCTTTGCAAATTGCAATTTCAGCGTCAGTATTATAGATAGACTGCATTACTTCAATCGATTTTGCAAGTCTAAAAGGGGATTCGAATGCGATGTACGTCGATTTGATAATTGCGTTCGCTTCTTTTATAGAATTAAGAAGCCTTGTAAGTTCGCCTGTTTTTCTTGGAAGATAGCCTATAAATGAAAACTTGTCAGGAGCAAGACCTGATGCTACAAGTGCAGTTGTTATTGAAGTTGCGCCAGGCAAAACTTCGATTTTATGAGAAGTTTTGCGGACTGCTTTGATTAGTTTGTATCCAGGATCGTTTATTACAGGAGTTCCGGCATCAGAAACAATTCCAATATCAATCCCAGAATCAAGCATCGCAATTACTTCGGGAACTTTATTTGTTTCGTTGTGGTCAAAATATTTCATTAAACGTTTGCTTTTAGAATCAATTTCTAATAGTCCAAATAGTTTTGAAGTCATACGCGTATCTTCGGATAATAAAACTTCAAGCTTTTTTAAAACGGCAACCCCTCGCAACGTAATATCGCCTATATTTCCGATTGGGGTAGGGATTACGTATAAAGTAGACATATGATAGTATGGATTTTATCATGTTAAGTGAATTGTTTGCGCCTTTTATATCTTTAATATCTGACTCTATAGTCCGCTTCGGATATGCAGGAATCATTATCGTTACATTTATTGAAAATATTATTGCACCTATTCCTTCTGAATTTGTTTTTCCGTGGGCTGGGTTTTTGGCTTCACAAGGCAAACTTAATATTTGGCTAATATCTTTATCTGGAGCATTTGGATCTGTAGTTGCAGCACTTGTTTTATATTATCTTGGATCAAAATTTAACGGCCCTAAAACCAGACAGTTTATAAACAGATATGGCAAATATATTTTTATCTCACTAGAAGATCTCGAAAAAGCCGAAAAATGGTTTGAAAAATACGGCCCATTAACAGTACTTATCTTTAGAGTCGTTCCACTTGGAAGAACTTTAATATCAGTTCCTGCAGGATTTGTAAAAATGAACATATTTACATTTAGCGCCTTCACATTTATTGGAACATTCGTGTGGAGCCTAATACTTACATACGCAGGATTTGCACTTGGCGAAAACTGGGACGCCGTCGCAAAATTCCTAGACAAATACCAACACCTTGTAATATATGCAATCGCAATTGCAATAATTGGATTTGGGGCATGGAAAATAATAGGGAAGAAACCTACGAAATAACAAACGATCTTTATGCAAGGCTAGTAGAACCCTTCGATTCATCTTCTTTCATTGCATCTCTTAGAAAATCCTCAAAATCGCGGACAACTTCTGCAAAACCAAAGTCATTCAACTTTTCTAACGTTTCAGGAAATCTTTCAGCAAGCTCTTCAGCAGTTGCCCCTTTGACTTTCGCATCCACGTAAGCACTTATTGACTCAGCATCTTGCGTGTAATCTTCTCCAAGATCTACATCGGTATCATCTGCAAAAACTTCTTGTAGAAATTTTCTTAAATTCTGGGACATATATAATCACCACTTTCACTAAAATTTTAAATATTATACAACAAAAGTCGGCATGCCAAATTTATACTTCGCCCATTCAGGTCCCATCCAAGTCCCATTCAAGACCCATTCGATGGGCTCCCAATGTGCGAACATTAAAAAGGACATATGGTAAAAACTAAAGTCCAACACACTTGACTTTGTCCCATAGTCTGATAGATTACTGCACATTCTGCTATCCAATGCGGATGGCATAAAAAGAAAGGAGGCCAGAAATGGCTGAAAAGTTAGTAGTTGTGAAATCCCAGATCTGCCAAACATGCGGCGGAGCTGGAAGCGTGCAGGACGTTTGCGCCACGTGCTTCGGCACCGGCATAAATGAAAAAGACCAGAATTGCCGGGCATGCGGAGGGTCTGGGAGGCGTGTCAAGACTTGTTCTACCTGCAGTGGCAGAGGACAAATCTAGACAACCTTGGATGGTTATGTTGGCTTTATGCCTATTTACAAAAACATAACCGCTCAGGATTTTTTTTAAAAATCATCAAACCATAGACTCCCATGGGTAATGAATCCAATCTGTAATAATCGGATTTGGGGCATGGAAGATATTAAGAAAGAAAAATTGACCTTTGACCATAAAATGATAGAATCAGCCTATTATGAAAATAGATAAAAGGAGTCTTGAAGGCGTCACTATATCCACGGGGCTGGTAACTATTGTATTGATGATCATTTTTGCCTCGTTTGCGTTTGCAGATTTAGTTTTTGAATGGGATTTATTTTCCGAGGAAATTCAAAGAGGCCTTGGAGTTATCATGTTCTTCTTAGGAAGCATTGTTATTGCTTGTTTTCTTTTGAATATAATGGTTAATCTTAGTATTATGTCTTCGAAAATGGAAAACCAAACAAAAAAGATATCATGACAAACTCCGACGATATAAATATTAGTTTTAGTCCTAAGACTATCTCTCTATTAGTAGGGATTATGTTACTAGTCGTATTGGGATACTTTAGTGTAGCAAAAATCAATGAAAACAAACAATTCAAAAAATTTTCTGCAGTTTATAATTCTGTTGAAAATTCCAATGATAAAGATGAGCTTCTTCAACTTTTAAAACAAGAGAGGGGTTTGGGCGAAGGTTCCGGCATTGACACTAACCTTGAATCACGTATCGATGTTTTAAAGGATTCCTTAACAGAAGATGCGAAGTCGGAAGGATATAAAGTAACATCATCTGATATTTACTATTACGACGGTACAAGTGTTCAAGCTGCGCAAGGATATAGAGTATCTCTAGATAGCCCAACAAACAAAGTTATTACAGATTTATACAACAGTAAAATTGCCGATATTCAATCAATATATAAAACGCTAAACCCAGACAATTACGGCAATTACTCGATAATTACTATAAACAGCATAGGTTCGATTGATTCGCAAACAAAAGCCTATTTGCTTACACGGGTTAACAGAAACTAACACCAAAATACGAACACCTTGTAATCTACGCAATAATCGCTGCAATAATTGGATTTGTGGCGTGGAAAGTGATAGGGAAGAAACCTAGAGAATAAAAAAACCTCTACTATACCTCATCTCGTATTGAATTCTCGAATTCACTCACTAATTCCGCAAAATCAGAATCTTCTGACATTTTTCGTGCTATTTCAGGAAATTCTTCAGCAAGTTTATCATCCTCCGCACCTCGAAGTTTTGCATACGCATATGAACTTAGATTCTCGAAATAAGGCGTATAATCTTCAGGTTCAGTTTCGTCATCATCCGCAAAAATTTCACTCAAAAGATCACTTAAATTAACTTCCATGTATAATCACCAACTTTCACTAAAATTTTAAATATTATACAACAAAAGTCGGCATTCCAAATTTATACTTCGCCCATTCAAGGCCCACTCAATGTGCTCTCAATGTCCGGACAAAAAAAACTGATATAACCAAAATACTTGCAATTAAAGGCCTTTTGCATATAATATGCGCATCCTATAAGAAAGGAGGAGCTACGCTATGCAAAAGCTATTGCAAGGCGCAAGAAAGCTTTGGCACTACGTGGTTTGTGGCCGTTGCAAACGCGACGACCACTGTGGTCACTGCGAATGCTGTAAAAATCAGCGCTAGCGGTGACCGGACCTGGGCGGTTATGTGGCTATTAGCCGATTTACAAAACATAACCGCTCAGGATTCTTTTCAAAAACCATCACCTTGTAGACTCCCATGGGTAAACAATCCAGTCGTCAGAAGAAATCTTCCGCACATAAAAATCAGGAACCAAATCACTTTCGGTTGGAGAATAGTGGATGCATGCTAATTTATAGGTAACAAGGATCTCCCTAGATAAGGTATTATTAAAAACCTTTCTAATAGTTTCAGCCGATCTACATATATCAGAAACAAAAAGAATCTTTCCACTAACACCTCCAGAAGGGAAACAAGCTGATGTATAAATCAATTTAGTTTCAAACGACTGAGATATCCACGCACCGACAGAAACCCCGCCACGGACCAGCATTACAATACACGTTGGTTGAAAATCATCAACGATTTGAGCTGAAAGAATAAGACAATCTCTATGAAATTCCTCTAGTGAATAATTGACCATATTCGTATAGAAATAATAATAGTTAAAAGCAAAATACTAAATCAAGCCTTAACCTTTCTTCCATCATGTTTTTTTAGTGGTACCACCCAGTGGCCACTGGAGTCCCACCGAGTGGCACCATCATTTTTTTGGTACACAAGGAATCGTTGGCTAAAAAATTCTAATTTAGCTCTTCATCATCCTCTCCGCCTGTTTTTTGCGCAGTACAAGAGTTTTTTCGTGGTCGGGTAGGTTTTTTACGGCGTTTGCGTATAGGTTTGCGATTTCTTTTTTGCCGGTGTCTTTAGCGATTTTGGCGTATGTTAGCCAGATTCCTGTTAACCACGTTTTTATTTTCGCAATTCCATCTTTTTGGGTTTTGGTTTCTTCATCGTATCCGTCAAATATTGCGTGTTCAGCTTTTGTAAGTGCTTCAATTGCATCTTTTGTTTCACCTAGCAAATGATGAATTTGGGCCTTTTTATTTAACGCCCACGCCTTATGGGCTTTTGATCCACCAAGATCGTTTATAGATTTGGTCACAAGTTCTAGGGCATTATGCAAAATATCATTTTTACTTTGAGTTTTAGAGTGTTCACTGTACGAAATTAGCGCGTCTGCAAGATGCATGTTTAAAAGCGCACGCAAACCTTTATCACCAGAAAATTCTTTTTCGGCAATTTCAATTGCTTTTCCTGCAACTTCTAACATTTCTTTAATCACCGATTCTTTTTCTTTTTTTGAATTTTTTGCTTCAGCAATATGACTTAAAACCAAACGCTTATGACCAAGCGCTTCAATCAAACCTTTCTTATTATTACTTTCTTCATGAACAGTTAATAAATCATTAACCTTTAAAAGCGCCTCTGACAAAAGACCCGACTCACGAAGCTTTACAATATCCTCAATTAAAGTATTTGACATACTCGGATTCTAACACACTTTATATGCTAGAATCATTGATTACATGGACCCAATCCAAATTTTTGAAAACAAACATTTAAACAACATTCTTGAACTTTTGAAAGACGAATACTCATCATTAAAAACTGATATCAAAAATATAGAAAACGAATACTCTGCAAAGTTGAAAGAAGCTTCAGAAGAAGCACGCCAAGACGACGCAGTCGAAACAATAAAAATCGCAAATAAAATGATGCAAAGTCGCGACTACGTTTTCAAAAGAAATTATGTAAAAAGGATGGAGTCGCAAATAAATACGCCATACTTTGCCCGAATTGACTTTGAAATGGAAGGTACCAAACAACCTTATATCATATACATTGGCAAACATTCATTCTTACCAAAAGATATAAGCCATCGAATTTCAGACTGGAGAGCACCAATTTCATCACTTTACTACAATTACCAAGAGCCACAAAAAAACGTAAAATACGAATTCGATGTTCCTATAAAATACCAACCCTGGAAAATTGACCACAAAATAATTAGAGGAGACCTTAACCTTAGACGAAACATCGACATAGTAAATCAAAAAATATCTGGAATCTACGATAACAACCTGCGCGTCGACCTTTTATCAGAAGCCATAAAAAAGAAAACTGGTGGCGTTTTAGAAGACATCGTAAAAACAATTCAAGCTGGTCAAAATGAAATCATAAGATCAAACCCATACAAAGTAAACGTAATTCAAGGAACCGCCGGAAGCGGAAAAACAACTGTTGCAATTCACAGAATTTCATACCTTTTTTACACATTCAAAGACGAAATTCGTGAAGACAACACTTTGCTTTTATCAGCTTCAAAAGTTTTGGTTAATTATGTGGCCAAAACCCTTCCCGAACTAGAAATATACTCACTAAAAAGGGACACACTAGCAGGTCTAATCCTAGAAATCTTTAAATCAAACAAACTAGATTTCAGCCAAGCTTACCTAACAAAAAAAAGAAACGGCAACTGGACGGATACAAATATTAACGAAATAAGTAATAAAATTGAAACATTTTCCAACGTGTATAAAGAGAAAATACACGCTGAACTAAAAACAAAACCATATTACAGCGAATTCAACATCGAAAGACAACTAATAAGGATGCAACAAAGGCCAGCTTTCTATCAACTAAAATCAATCAACGAAGATATCAAAAATGAAATAAAAGAACTAACCGAAAGCTTTGGAAAAAGTAACCTAATAATTGCAAAAAAAATCGACCAGCTTGAACTTGCAGAAAAAGAGTTAAACAAAATGCTAAAGGCATTTAGGCCAATTGAGCTATACAACGAATTTGTCGGACTCAAAAAATTTGACAAGAGGAACATCGACATAGACGAGTTAAGCATTATGTACCTGTTAGTGGATAATTTATACGGACTTGATCAAACAAAATACAAACAAGTAATAGTAGATGAAGGACAAGATCTATCATTAATAAATTATGTTGCAATAAAAAACCTTTCAGAAGGACTTGGAATTACAATTCTTGGGGATCTAAATCAATCAACAGAAGACGAAATGGGCTTAAAAGACTGGCAAGACCTTGAGGAAATTTTTGCAAAAGAAAACATAACCTACCACGAAATCAAAATAAGCTACCGAACTACAAAGCAAATCATAGAACTGGCAAAATCCATTTTGCAAAAATTTCCAACATTCAAACATCTTCCAGAACCATTTAGAAGGGAAGGAGAAGACCCAGTAATCCAAAACTTCAAAAGCAAAATAGATCTCCTTTCCCAAATCTCACAAGACATAGGATCAATAAATAGTGATGGCCATCAAAGATCAATTGGCATCATTGAACCAAATCCAAACCAAATGGACGACACAGCCCATTTACTAAAATCCCTAAACATAGACTACATAATGGTCGACGAAATGTTTGAAGATTTTAATAGCTCTGGCATTTACCTAATTCCACAATCACTCGTAAAAGGCCTAGAATTCGATACCGTATTTCTTATCGACCCAAACGAAAAAATATTTCCAAAAACGCCACTTGGTGCGAAAAAACTATTCGTATCTTGCACAAGATCAATAAACAGACTATTCATATATGGAATTTCTGAAACAAATAGTTTATTATTGTAAACACGAAAGGCGGTGAATGAAATGGAAACCTTTGAAAATGAAGGACTAGAACAAGAGACTCCCAAAGAAGAAGGAACAGTGCCAATAGATTTCTGGGCATGGGTAGCTCGTCAGAACAGAAAAGAACAAAAAGATAATATGTCATGGCGTGAAGAAGTCCGTTTATTAGAGGAATCTGGGGAATACGAACCTCCGGAAGTACCTCTTACACATTATCAAAACGGATAATTGTATTGATTATCTTAACTGATAAATCCTGCCCATAAATTCTGATATTTTGCTGTCTGTTATCAAGTCACGCTTTGTTATTGGCTTTTTTAGGATTATTCCATCTAGTGTTCTGCATCTGCTTAAAGCAACATATAGTTGTCCATGAGCAAATATTCCGCGGTCCGTATCAATTACTACCTGGTCAAATGTTTTGCCTTGACTTTTGTGAATGGTTACGGCCCATGCAAGTTTCATTGGGTACTGCGTATATGAGCCAACAACACTTGCAACAAGTTTTTTTGAGCTTTTATCAAATTCATATCTAAAAATATCCCATGTATGAGAATTCACTTCTACAATTTCGCCGTTATCAAGCATTACTTCTATAATATCTTCATAGTCTTCTTCTCGAATTATGTTTGTAATTTTTCCTAAACTTCCATTAACCCACCTTTTTTCTCGATCATTATTTAACATCATAACTTGTGCACCAACTTTTAAAACAATAGTTTCTTCTACTGGAAGCTGTCTTATGTCAAAATTCCCAACCGTTGAACCTTTAAAATTAAAAATTTCACCAAAAACTTTAGAAAGCTGAAATTCATTTAATTCGAAAGCCCTTTTATTAGTCGTAGTTAAGTGAATTGTAAAATCTTCTGGATCAGGAATATATTCAGGATCAACCCTTGCGTTAATTGTATAAATATCTTGCTCTGATAAAGTATTGTTTCTAACTGAATTTAAAAGGGCTAAAAAGTTTTCATCACTTTGTCTATAGATTTTTGTCAAAACAACAACCTCAAAGCTTGAATTTTTAAAAGCTTCTGACGAAAAAAAGTAAGGCGAATCATACAAAGAACCCGCGCTTCCTGAAAAAATATGTTCTTCATCACGAGTTACAACTGGTGGCAATTGATTTAAATCCCCAATAACAACAAGCTGAACGCCTCCAAATGGCAAATTGCTTTTTTTATTTATGCGAAGAGCTTTTTCCATGCAATCAAATAAATCAGCTCGAACCATAGAAATCTCATCAATAATTAAAATTTCTAGATTTTCAAAAATTGAAGCATCGCGGACTTTTTTAACAGAATTCAAAGTTATATCAGGCTTAAACCCAAAAAAAGAATGGATAGTTTGACCAGAAACATTTAAAGCAGCAACGCCAGTTGGGGCTAAAACAGCAAAATTTCTATCAGTAACTTTTGTAAAATAAGTAAGTAAAGTTGATTTGCCGGTGCCTGCGTTTCCTGTAATAAAAATATTTTTGCCTGAAGTCTCAATTAGATTTATCGCATTTTTAAATTCATTTGAAAGTTGAATATCCATGAAAGAATTAGTTTAATACTTTCTGATTACACCAATAACGCGACCTTTAATTTCTACATTTTCTGCGTAAATTGGATCCATAGTCGAATTTTCTGGTTGAAGTCTAATTCTTGTTGCTTCTTTATAAAATCTTTTTAACGTAGCAAACTCGCCGTCAATTATGGCAATAACAATCTCACCATTTTCAACATTATTAACTTGTTCGCAAATAACTTGATCGCCATCCATAATGTGAGCATCTATCATTGAATCACCAACAACTTGCAAAACGAAAGTTCTTTTAGACTTACTTACATAATCAGCTGGAATATGTACAGTTCTAGAAGAATCTTCGATAGCTTCTATAGGTTGACCTGCAGCAATATATCCAACAATAGGAACTTCAATTGATTCCACTGGGTCATAAATTGCATTAGTATTTTGTAAAATTCGAATACCTTTGGCTTCACCAAATATTCTTTCAATTAAACCCTTTTTTTCTAGAGCATCAAGATGTTCAGAAACTGTCGCTAAAGAACTTAACCCCATAGCTTCAGCAATTTGCTTAAGAGTAGGGGAACTACCAACCTTTTGAATATGTTGTTTTATATACTCAAAAATTTCTCTTTGACGTGGGTATAGATATACTGGCATAATGTAACCAATTTACCGAAAGTTACCCGAAAGGGCAAGAGGCAAAAAATGTTTATTTTAAAATCAGATTACAAACCAACAAAGGCACAAAACAAAGCAATTGATGAAATTGTAGAAAGCATCAAAAACAAAAACAGACATCAAACACTACTTGGTGTAACGGGCTCTGGCAAAACATTTGTAACCGCAAATATCATAAATAAAATTCAAAAGCCAACTTTAATAATTTCACATAATAAAACTTTGGCAGGTCAACTTTATCAAGAATTTAAGAGTTTCTTTCCCGAAAATGCTGTCGAATATTTTGTTAGCTACTACGATTATTATCAGCCAGAAAGTTATATGCCAGCAACCGACACGTATATCGAAAAAGATGCAGACATAAATGAAGAAATAGATAGGTTAAGGTTATCTACAACGGCTTCCTTAATAACAAGACAAGATGTAATTGTTGTTGCTTCGGTTTCATGCATATATAACTTAGGTTCACCAATTGAATATCAAAAACAAATTATAGAACTTAGGACAGGTTTGAAACTTAAAATCGAAGATTTGCAAAAAAGACTAATTCAACTTTACTACGAAAGAAGCGATATAGATTTTAAACGTGGAACATACAGGAAAAGAGGCGACACAGTAGATATTCATCCTTCATATCAAAACTTTGCTTCTAGGATAGAGTTTTTAGGTGAAAAAATAACTTCAATAAAACATTTTGATCCAGTTTCTGGAAGAACACTAAAAGAAGATGAACTAAAAGAACAAACAAAACTAACAAAAGCAGGCGAGGACTTTATAAAACGAGCCAAAGGTGGCACCGACTCTTTAATAATTTATCCAGCCAAA
>Ga0209542_10011348_pt1 | contig 15799 bp, 14 predicted proteins | sample RifCSPhighO2_01_FD_184028 | JGI IMG/M metagenome (GOLD analysis project Ga0209542, IMG submission 184028) | Soil microbial communities from Rifle, Colorado - Rifle CSP2_plank highO2_0.1 (SPAdes) (version 2) | ecosystem: Environmental > Terrestrial > Deep subsurface > Rock core/Sediment ... | reverse complement strand
CGGAAGATCTTGATCTTTTTTCCCTCACCCCTTCCACTCTCCATTACTATGGAGAGGGGTGGACTGCTTTAGCAGGACGGGGTGAGGTGTTAGACGCTGAAGTTAGAAATATTATACAAATCTGTTTCGTCTTGTTTTTTTTCATCTTCATTTCTATCATCAACTGGGATTTCATTTGTCAATGCTGGTGGAGTTGGATCAGCGTTTTTTAAAATGTAACTTTCAAGCATTCCTGCCTGCGCTGGCAGGTCCCCTGGTTTTCTCTCAATATTTGATTTATTGATTTGATCTAAAATCTGACGTAAATCTTCGGTTGAAAAAAAGTCAATTTTAATCTGCCCGCCGAGTTCTTTTCGGTCGATATGCACACGAGTGCCGAGTTTTTCCTGAAATTCTTCTTCGAGTTCGGTGATTTCCGGGTCCGGCATAAATGCCGGCTTGCGCACACGGTCATAAGCTATTTTTCTGGCAAGTCTTTCCGCTTCACGCACTGTAATTTTTTTATAAAGAATCTCCTTAAACAAGACTATCTGTTCTTCAGGGTGATCCGCAAGCATGAGTAGAGGCCGAGTGTGACCATCGGAAATTTTACCTTCCGAAACACCGGCGATGATTTCTTCCGGTAAAGTTAAAATTCTCATTGAATTCGAAACATACTCTCTGCTTTTACCCACTTTTCGGGCGACTTCATTGTGAGTAAATTTAAATTCCTTGACCAAACGGTAAAAAGCGCGCGCTCGGTCTACCACAGAAAGATCTTCACGCTGGAGGTTTTCAATAATAGCAAGTTCAAGCTTCATGATGGCTGTATCTCCAGTGCGGATGATGGCAGGCACCTGTGAGACCCCGGAAAGTTTGGCCGCGCGCAGACGGCGTTCTCCGGCGATGAGTTCATACTCTGTCACGAGCCCTCCGCCATCTTTTTCCACTTCGACGCGAGAGACAGTCAGCGGCTGAAGCACGCCGTATTGTTTTATCGAGTCAGCCAGATCAGCCAGCCGCACTTCGTCAAATTCCCTTCGGGGCTGATAAGGGTTTGGTTTTATTTTGTCGGTATCAATCCAGAAAATTGAATTCGAATGTTGTTCGGACATATTTGTATTTTAACATAAAGTAAAGTAAAATAAAATTCATGCCCAAATAGGCCCAGGTGGCGGAATTGGTAGACGCGATAGACTCAAAATCTATTGATGGCAACATCATGAGAGTTCGATTCTCTCCCTGGGCACAAAGTTATCCACAGTTGCAATATCTCATATATGAGATATACTGTTTGGTATGGAAAAAAATCCCGAGACAGAACAAGAGAAAATAGGCTATTTTATTAGGGAGTTGCGTGAACACAGGGGTATGACTCAAGAGCAGTTTGCTAAGGCTCTCAATACTTCCCAGAGCTCTATCCCCCGCATGGAGAAAGGCGAGCAGAACTTTACGACCGAACTTCTCTTGAAAATCAGCAATGTTCTGGATCACCAAGTGGTGTGCATCAATGATTCGATTGATTTCCAGGTAAACGGCGGGAAAAAGTTAACCGGAAGCATAAAAACAAATTTCTCCAAAAATGGTTCCGTTGGTCTTCTGTGCGCGTCACTAGTCAACAGTGGAGTAACGACTCTCCACGGCATAGCCCGGATCGAAGAAGTGTACAGAGTAATTGAAATATTGGAGAGCATTGGAGTAGTGGTCAAATGGCTAAATCAGAATACTCTGACCATAACTCCGCCGAAAAAATTTAATTTAGAAAATATAAACGTTGATTCCGCGATCAAGACCCGTTCTGTGGTAATGCTCATGGGCCCGCTCATTCACAGGGCATCTTCTTTTACCATGCCTCACGCGAGCGGGTGCGACCTCGGCAAGCGCACTATTGCCGCTCATATTTATGCGCTTGAAAAGCTTGGAGTAAAGATAAAAACCACTTCAAAAAACTATGAAATTAATTCCAGGAAATTGAAGCCTGGGTATATCGTCATGTACGAATCCGGAGATACTGCCTGTGAAAATGTCCTTTCCGCGGCCTCGCTTATTCCCGGAGTTACTCAAATAAATTTCGCCAGTGCAAATTATATGGTGCAAGAAGTATGCTTCTTCCTGGAGGCACTCGGGGTAAAAATTGACGGTATCGGCACATGTACTCTCTCCGTGCATGGTGTTAAAGAAATAAATAAAGACATCGAATACTGGAACAGCGAAGATCCAATTGAATCAATGATGTTCATCTCCGCCGGCATCATCACTGATTCCCGGCTCACTATCACTAGAGCCCCGATTGATTTTCTGGCACTCGAGCTAGAGAAAATGAAAAGAATGAATTTCAAAAGTATATTTTTCTTTTAATGGACGCACTCGGCTGACCGATATTGAAATATTCCCCAGTAAACTGAAAGCGCTGCATGACAAACTACATTCCAATCCTTATCCGGGAATTAATATAGACAACCTGCCATTTTTTGTGCCTATAGCTATCCGAGCCAAAGGCCAGACCATGATCCATGACTGGGTTTATGAAAACCGCGCTATATACTTGACCGAGCTAAATCGCCTCGGAGCGGACATAACTCTGGCAGACCCACATCGCCTATATATCACAGGAGGAACTCCCCTTCGGGGCGCACAAGTCGTCTGTCCGCCTGCCCTTCGCCCTTCGATGGTCATACTCATTTCCATGCTCGGAGCAAGCGGGATATCCATACTACGCAATGTCTACATGATCAATCGGGGTTATGAAGAAATAGCTGAAAGACTAAACTCGATAGGAGCAGATATAAAGATAATGAAGGGAAATTCTTAATGAATAAAATTGTTGTAATCCTAGGTCAAACTGCCACCGGTAAAAGTGACTTGGCTGTAAAAATTGCAAGAAAAATAAATGGAGAAATAATTTCCGCTGATTCTAGGCAGGTTTATGAAGGACTCGATATCGGTACCGGAAAAATTACAATGAAAGATATGCGAGGTATTACACATCACTTGCTTGGCGTGGCAAATCCTAAAAAAAAGTTCACGATCGTGAACTTTCAAAAACTCGCGAATGAGAAAATTAAAGAAATATTAAAACGAGGTAAAACGCCTATAATTTGCGGCGGAACAGGGTTTTATATTGATGCTGTGACCAAAGGCGTAATTTTTCCGCAAGTTCCGCCACATATTAAACTGCGAAAAAATTTAGATAAAAAATCAACTTCAGAATTATTCAAAATATTAAAAAAGCTTGACTCGGCTCGTGCGAAAAATATCAAAAAAAAGAATGAGCAAAAAAATAAAGTCAGATTAATAAGAACTATAGAGATAGCCAAAGCTCTAGGCAAAGTCCCAAAAATTACTGAGGTCTTGCCTCAGTATAAATTTATAAAAATCGGATTGTATCTTCCGTCTGAAATTTTAAAAAAGAAAATAGAAACAAGAGTAAAGAAAATGTTTGCGAAAAAGAATAGTGGGGGGTTACTGAATGAAATAAAAAAATTGAAAAAATCTGGGGTATCTGAAAAAAGATTGAGAGAATTAGGTTTTGAATATTTTCATCCCACTCCTGACAAGGTAATCAAACAAACTCTCAAATACGCCAAGCGCCAAATGACTTGGTTTAAGAGAGATAAAGAAATAAAGTGGTTTACTAATTCTTCGGACGCTTTCGTTTGGCTTCCCAAACCATCGGCAGAATAGAAATAATAACCACTAAAACAACCACAACAAAAAGATAGTCTTTTATTTGCGGAAATATTCGCCCTAAAAAGTATCCAAGTAAAGTCACAATGAAAGACCACAGAAAAGAACCTACTAAACTGTATTTAATAAAAGATTTATACGGCATTCGGACTATTCCCGCTATGATGGGAGCAAACGTACGCACAATGGGCACAAAACGTGAAAAGGTAATGGCGAAGGCTCCATGTTTCTCAAAAAATTCGTGAGTTTTATCCAGATGTTCTTTCTTTAAAATTTTTCGAAAAAAGGCATAGCGCCTTAACTTTTCTAAATTCACTCCTATTTCATAACCTGTCATACCTCCCAAAAGAGTAGCGAAAAATATGAGAGGTATTAAAAAATAAATATTCATACCAAAAGTTGAAACAAAAAGCCCCGCGGTAAAAAGCAGGCTATCCCCGGGTAAAGGAAAAAATATTCCGGACTCCAGAAAAACGATCACAAAAATGCCTGTGTATCCGTAAGTGGTTATGAGATATGAGATGTCGAATAAATGGGTCATGTTATTTAAAATTATTTTTGCATATTATTTCTTTAATAACTTGCTTTGTATTTGGGTTGAGGCATGGTAGAATTAACGTATTATCAATTTATTACATATCATATAATAACATGAAAATAATAATTCATTGGGTCATCGCAGCTGTCGCTATCCTAATAACAGCTTATATCTTGCCCGGAGTAGCTATAGACGGATTCGTAGCGGCTTTAGTAGTGGCTGTGATCTTGGGTATCATAAATGCATTTATCCGCCCTCTTTTGGTAGTTCTCACTCTGCCCATCACCATCCTGACCCTCGGGCTTTTCGTGCTAGTCATCAACGGCCTCTTAGTAATGCTCGCGGCCGCCATAGTGCCAGGATTTGCAGTGGCAAGTTTCTGGTCCGCATTCGTGTTCGGTATAGTGCTCGCTCTCGTGAGCGCGGTACTGCACTCGTTTGAGAAGGAGGTATAGAAAAGATTAATTATTTGTTTCGATCCTTGATTTCCGCGATTTCTTTTTCTAAATTTTAGTGCCTTTAATAGTTGCTAGATATTACCTATAGACAATAGCCAAACGAGAAATTTTTTTACTTCTTTGGTATTACCCACGTAATATTTAGCAAGGCTATGTTTGGATTTTCCTACTCTAATAGTTACACCTTGAGGTAATGCACGAAACGCATCCTCGTCTGTTTTACCGTCTCCTATATAGATTACTTGTTTAGGATTGCCAAACTTCTTGAGTATGAACAACGAAGCTGTGCCTTTGTCTTCTTTTGCTTCCGGTCTTACTTCTAAGGTTTTTTTATAAAGGATTCCACGAAGACCATATTTTTTTAGCTCTATTTTGATTTTTTTAATATCCGTCATAAATTCAAATTTATCTTGCGGTAAAAGTAGTCGATAATGTAGAGCTAGAGCAAGTTTCTTGTCTTCGACAAATACACCAGAATATTTTCGTTTTATATTTAAAAATTTCTTTTTTATATCTTTTAATCCTTTTTTGGACACAATTAGCAATGGAGTACTTTTGGTAATGCCTTCAACTTCATACTCCAATCCATGATTGCCGATGTACGTTATGTTATTGAGTTTAATTCTTTTTTTAATATCTTTTATTGTCCTGCCAGTAATAACTGCGATACGAATATAGTTTGAAAGTTTTTTTAATAAAATTCTTGTATCGTCAGGAAGAATCGCCTTTGCGGGATTCTTGGCAAGTGGAGAGAGTGTTAAATCAAAATCAAGCAATAAAATAAAATCCGGGGAATTTAACTTGCGTGCTAGCTCTTTCTGTTGTGTGAAAATATATTTCATTTTTTAAATACTTTATACATTCTCACACAATTTCTATATAATGTAAAATATTTCGCCACTTGCTTTATCTATTGTTTGATTTAGACTAGATAAGTTGGATAAATTTTTATGTATGATACAATCAAAAACTTTAATAAACAATTTTTATTTAAACCTGAAATAGAAAATAGGGTTGTTTTTAAAAGACAATCTGGTTTTGTTGTTGTCGGAATGGGAGGGTCAGCTTTAGCCGCTTTACTGTTAAAAACATGGAAGCCAACAATTAGTATCATAATCCATAGTAATTATGGCTTGCCTGAACTTTCCACAGAAGAGTGGGAAAATAAGACAACAATATTGAGTTCTTATTCTGGAAATACAGAAGAAGTAATCGACGCCTTTAAGGAGGCAAAAAAGCAGAATCTAAACATAGTGGTCATTTCAACAGGTGGAAAGTTGTTAGCATTGGCTAGAGAAAATAAGACCCCATATATAGAGTTACCCAATACTGGAATTCAACCTCGATCAGCGCTTGGTTTTTCCATAAAAGCTTTTTTAAAGTTTATGGGAGAGGAGAAGGAATTAAAAAAAATTGGCGAATTAGCAGAGACTCTAAACCCAACTGATTACGAGAAAGATGGAAAAACATTAGCCATAATCGTTAAAAATCATATTCCAGTCATTTATGCTTCAAGTCGCAATTTATCTTTGGCGTATATTTGGAAAATAAAAATCAACGAAACTGGCAAAATTCCCGCTTTTTATAATGTTTTCCCAGAAGTAAATCATAATGGAATGACTGGTTTTGACGTTAGAGATTCTACTAAAACCTTAAGTAAGAAGTTTTATTTCATAATCTTGAAAGACAAAAAAGATGACCCGAGAATATTAAGAAGAATGGATGTACTGGAAAAATTATATAAAGATCGTGATTTGTCAGTAGAATCTATAAAATTAGACGAAAAAGATACTTGGTATAAAATTTTCTCCTCACTTGTTTTAGCAGACTGGTTTGCGTATTATATAGCTATAGAATATGGGCTAGATCCAGAACAAGTGCCAATGGTGGAAGAATTTAAAAAACTTATTTAACTTAAGCTTGTCACTGCTTTGATAAACTCTGCAGACCAGCGATAAATATTGTAGTTTTTAATAGATTCACGCATTTTCTTCATTCGTCTTTTCTGTTCGGGTAGTGGCATGTTAAGAGCTGTATTTATTGCTTCAGATGTCTCTTCTGCGCTGTATGGGTTTATTATCAAAGCACCTTTAAGATCTCGAACAGCCCCAGCAAATTGACTTAAAATTAAAACGCCGTCTTCTTTGTCTCGGGCGGCGATATATTCCTTCGCTACCAAATTCATGCCATCATGTAGTGAAGTTACCATACATACATCGGCAATCCTAAAAAGCGGATCCAGTTCTTCGTGTGAATGATGCTCTTTTAGAAGAACAATGGGTTGCCAGTTTTTTGTTTTAAGCTTAGTATTTATACGTTCAACTTCTTTTGTCACATCTGCGTTAAATTGTTTATACTTAGGAACACTTTCTCTACTTGGAGATGCTATTTGTAAAAAGGTAAAATTATTTTTGTAAGTTGGATGGGTGTCAAAGAAAAATTCTAAAGCTTTAAACCTTTCTAAAAGCCCTTTTGTATAGTCCAGCCGATCAACTCCCAAGCCAACATATTTAGTATATATTCCTAGTTTTTCTAAAAGATTTTTACCAACACTCGGGTCAAGCATTGGTTCACCATTTCCACCAGTAAAGGCAATACCGATCGGAAATGATTTTATATGACTAGTATGGTTTTGATATGTTACTGCAAATTGCTCAAAGTCACATCGAGATTCCATTTCCTTACCAACAGTATTTATAAAATTATTACAAAACTGCTGAATATGAAAGCCTACAATATCAGCACCAAGCATTCCTTGTAATATTTCTTTACGCCACGGACAAACACTAAAGGCTTCAGGACTTGGCCAAGGCACATGCCAAAATATTCCAATTTGGGCGTCTGGTCTACTTTCCTTTATTATTTGTGGTAGAAGCGCCAAATGATAGTCCTGAATCAACACAAGAGGATTCTGAACATCTTTTATCTCTGCCAGAACACTTTTTGCAAATATGTCATTTACTTTTTTGTATTCTTGCCAATCTTCCTTTCTGAAAAGCGGCCGAGTGTGCGCCATTAGGCAAAGCGGCCACATAGCCTCGTTCGAAAACCCATTATAATATCCCTTAATTTCTTTCTCTGAGAGCCAAATACGCTTGAGTGTATACTTTGGCTCGTTTGGTGGCACTTTGATTTTATTATTTTCATCAACGACCGTCTTGTCTGCATCTCCACTACCCCAAGCAATCCAAGTACCTTTGCAAGCCACCATCACCGGTTCAATGGCGGTAACAATTCCGCCAGCCGGAACTCGATAACTTACTTTACCTTTTGAGTCAGTATAATGTTCATAAGGCTCACGATTAGATACAACAAAAATAGGTCTCTCTTTTAGAGTAGCTTTTATGAATTCCGAAAGGCGTTCAGATGTCCATGGGCTATCAAGTTTTTCCAAACGCATTCTGGCTTCCTCGCGGGCGGAGAGGCGCGCCTGCGATAAACTTTTCGTGATATGGGTAATTTCTTTTTCGAGTGGAGTAAAGAACGAATATCTCCCCTCATCTTTGAAACTTTCTTTTCCATCACCCATCCTAATTTTTTTCACAGATTCTACAAAGCGAATAACTTGACGAAAAACAAAAAATCTCAAAATTATGAAAATGGTGATTGAAAATATTATTACCTGGATTAATAATCTCAATAAATTACCTCTCCAGATTTCTCCAATTCTTGCATTTATATATCCGGCATTTTGGACCACCATAAGCGCCCCCACAATACTTTCTTCATTGTGTAGAGGATCAACATGCACATAACGGTTCTCTCCTTCAGTATCAAAAAAATCATTGTTTGATGTATTACTATCCATAGCATCAGTAACAATTTTAGTATTTTCAATTATGGTTTTCGGTAATCCAGAAGAGGTAGCTAAAAGCGTTCCTTTATTATCGTAAAGAGCGATTCCGGCCAAGCGTTCACGATTTGCAAATTTATTGACCACCTTTTGAAGAGAAGCTTGGAAAGAAGATTGTGAAGAATTGGCATAATAAGGCTCAACAGATTCTTTTAAACTATCGGCAAGTAAAGAAGCTCGCTGTTCTAAGTTAGTCGTTAAAGTAGCCCTTTCTTGATCCACTTGTCTGATATTAAATCCAAGAGCGACTAAACTCACAGCTACAACCACACTACCAATAATGGCAAAAATATATTTCATAAATTTTATCCCTGTCTAAATGCATTGTATGTATAATTTTTAAAAATGTTCATAAATATGTTATACTAGTACATTAAATAAAACCATTTAAACGTGCGGGCGATGAGAGAATCGAACTCCCGACATCGGTTTTGGAGACCGAAGTTATACCACTTAACTAATCGCCCTTATTACTTGGTTTTCTGACTTAACTAAAGCCCTAAACCAAAAAACGACCCTTATAAGGTCGCTTAAAGCATAGCAGAAAAATAGGAGAAAATCTATTTTTTAATTTCCTTGTGCTTGGTCTTTTTTCGACACCATTTGCAAAATTTGTTGAGTTCAATTTTCTTGGTGACGAGCTTCTTATTTTTGCTGGACCAGTAATTTATCCGTTTGCAGGTACCACAGCCAAGTTTTATAAGTCTATCTTGTGACATAGGCACACATTACTATATAACCCTTTAAATTGCAACCTTTTTAGCCTGAATTTTTGTCTTTAATAATTTACTTGCTACTTTAGAAAAATTTATAGGGTTCCCTGTGGTGAAATAAATAGTTTTACCTTCTTTCTGTTGATTATTTTTTACACGATGCCGTAAAAGCAATACTTGTGTTTGTTTAGCGATAGCCTGTCCGCTGTCTATCAGTTTAATGCGGGAACCGACAATCTTTTCTATAGCTTTTTTTAGAAAAGGATAATGAGTACAGCCCAAGACAAGGTAGTCGACGCGAGAACTCACAACTCCATTTAAATACTTTAAAAGTAAAGTGCTAATCTGGGCATTGTTTAACTCCCCTTTTTCTACCACATTTTCAAGATTTTGACAGCCAATGTTTAATACATTTACACCTTGGCAATTATCTTTAATGAGTTTTTTTAATGCAGCACTTTTGGAGGTTGAAGGAGTGGAAATAACAGCGATAGTTCCTGATTTCGTTTTCTCTGCTGCTACTTTAACCGCAGGAACAGTGCCAACAATCGGAAATGAATATTTTTGCCTTAATTCATCAATCGCCCCACAGGTGGCGGTATTGCACGCAATCACCATCAATTTTATATTATGATTTTTTATTAAATAATCCGTTATTCTGTATGTCAGATTCACAAGTTCTTTTTTTGTCTTCTCTCCATAAGGAACATATTTTTGATCAGCTAAAAATATAAAAGTTTCATTTGGCAGTAAATACTGAAGTTCCTGTAATACAGATAATCCCCCTATGCCGGAATCAAAGACGCCAATCGGCCGGCTATTTTTTTGATTTTTTTTAATATTTTGCATTCTTGATGATTTTTTCCAATAACTGAAGGGGGTAAACGGGTGGATTCTCAGCCAGAGCCTGATGATAAAGTACAGTGGAAGGTGTAAGCCCCGGCAAAGTATTCACCTCAATCACGATAATATTCCCTGTTTTCACATGAGCGAATATATCTATTCTAGCATAGCTATGTATACCGACACATTTGGCGACTTTTTCAACCGAACTTTTGATCTTATTGAGATTTTTATTTGAAACAATTTCTTTTGGTGGAGGCGTAATGTTCACACCTGTGCCACCTTGAAATTTTTCTTCGACGGAAAGTATGGCTGATTCGGCAACCGTAATTGAAGGTGAAAATGCTTTGATACTTCCCTTTTCTTCAATCACCCCCACTGTCATTTCTATGTATCCGCTGCGCGGAATATGTGTAATTTTGCCTCTCTGAACTTTTAATTTATCCGTCTCAACAAATAACTCAAAGATAATATCGGGAATTTCTCCTTCAGGCATATCAATACTATTTAACTGGTTGGTAAAAGTATATGGCTTTGCCACAAGGACTTTATTTTTTATAAGAGAAATATAAGTAGCTAAATCCTTTTGATTAAAAAGACGGACTACACCCGCAGAACAGCCATCACCTCTGGGCTTGGCAATAACTGTTTTCGACTGAAAGTTATTTTTGAGATTTTTCAAAAGCATATTCCAATATGTATCTGCAAATTTATTATTTATAATTTGAGGAATATCTTTTATTTTTAACAAAATATGCGGGGGAACACTGACGCCCGGAATAAGAGCTTGTCTTATCGTCTCATTTGTCAGCCATTTATCCATGCATAATTTGGATGAGACGCTTCCCGGTCCGTTAAATTTTATCTTTTTATCTTCCAGGATTTTTTGAATCCGGCCGTCTTCCCCGGCTCCGCCATGAAGAGCCAGAAATATAAAGGGGTGTTTCTTCAGTATTTGATTCAAGTGATATTTCTTCGGTAAAAAGAAATCCTCGGTAATGTCGGACGGATGCAGAAATAATTTAATCTTTACTTTTTCAATAAGAAAAAAAAGTTTACCCATGTCTCTCGGGGCATTTTCCGCATTTTCTATTATTTCCTCTACGGTATGATTGAGAATATAGGAATAAGGTAGTTCCCAGACAAGGCCCTTTTGACCCAATAAATATGGGTACGGCTGATGTGTTTTAGAGCCACGCAATTTTAACCAAACATTTGTGCCACTCATGAGCGAGACTTGTTTCTCTGCCGTTTCTCCGCCAAAGAGGACGGCCACAGACTTGCGTTTTTTTATCGCAAGTTTATTTTCAATTGAAATTGGAATATCCCGGCGTAAACACGCATTATTTAAAATAAAACGAAAGAGATCCTGATGCGAGAAACCTATCCTGGAAGCCTGCTGGAAAAGAAAGCTGTTCTGCTCCATGCCGGAAATAGGATTGAAATCACAAAACCATATTTTACCGTTTGGCATCAGAAAACCGTCAAAGCGAGCAAAATCACGCATACCAAAAACAGAAAATAACTGCTCTGCTTCTATCTGAATCTTCTCAATTATTTCATTACTAAATCTGGGCGGGCAATGATAAGTGACTTGCCGTGTAGGCAGATATTTCTTGCGAAAATCAAAAAATTGATGTTTGTCGTAATCCATTTCCATTTCCGTGGGAATGATGGCGACAGGCATATTAAATCTGTTTTGAAGTATGATAACGGTGAATTCCTGACCTTCAGCGAAACGCTCCACTACTACCCGAGTATCCATACGCTTGCTAAATAAATTATTAATACTCTTGACCGCATCATCGGTATTTTCCACGGAAAATACGCCGATACTGGAGCCTCCCGAAGCCGGCTTGACCACGGCACGAGTTATCTTTTCACTTTGCCAGAACTTTTTTACTTTCCGCTTGATTTCCTTTTTTGTATCCGTAATTTTTATAACAATAGAACGGGGGGCAAAAAATCCAAGCGAACGGATGTACTCATTGGCCTTATATTTATCAAAAGCCATTTTACAAGACTTGGACCCCGAGCCGATAAAAGGGATATTGTATTTTTCAAGAAAACTTTGAACTTCTCCATCCTCGCCAAAACTTCCATGAATGCAAGGGAAAACAATATCAACGTTTTTCAAAATTCTCACAAGCACCGGCTCTGAAAGTTTTTTACCCGCCCGGCCTAATTTAAAATCAAAATCGCTTGGAGTATTTGAATAAAGCTGCGCAGTGGATATTTGATAAGGTTTTTTCTGTTCATTGAAATAAATAGGGGTAATTTCTACGCCTGGGCTACCTAGATGGTCGAGTATGCTTCTAGCTGAATTGAGCGATATACCACGTTCAAGCGATGGTCCCCCGCATAATACGGCTATTTTTACTGTATTTTTTTTTGTTTTTTGCAAAAATTGCTTTCTATTCATCCCTTATAAGATAACACTTTTTAGATTTTTAGCAACTTTTGTGAGATTTTTAACTCCTTTTTTGGTAATTAAAACCATATCCTCTATACGTACACCGCCGAAACCTTTGAGGTATATACCCGGTTCTACTGTCATCACGCATCCCACAGGCAAAATATCTTCACTTTTCGGCTTGAAGTTCGGCCATTCGTGAATGACTGTGCCCACTCCATGACCCAGGCCATGCTTAAAATTATTTTTATATTTTCTGCTCAAAAAACTTCGCGCCGCGTTATCTATAACTTTTGCTCTGCGCTCCCCTTTTTTTATTTTATCGATAGCTAAATCCATGGCTTTTAGCACATCATTGTAGACTTTTTTTTGCTTATTCTGATGTCTTTTTTGCGGCTCGCCCAAAAAATATGTTCGGGTCATATCCGAACAATAATGATTCACTGTACATCCAAAATCAAACATTATTATGTCGCCTTTTTTTAATTTTGTTTTACCCGGTTTGTGATGAATATTTGCTGTGTTTTTACCGAAAGCGACAATCGGCGAAAAAGATAATATTGACGCGCTATATTTTACAAAAGATTTTTTAATAAAAGCCTCGATTGCAAGCTCAGTAATGCCAGTCTTTAACTTTAGTAAAGTAGCTTGCAATACACGCTCACTTATTCTTTGCGCTTTGATAATATTTGCAAGTTCCTTTTTACTTTTTACAGCCCTGATTTCGTGAATTAATTTTGTTTTCATTAAAACAATTTAACTACATCGTGATAAGTGACAAATAGCATCAAAAGTATCAAAAGGCCAAAACCAATCATATTCGCAGTATTAGCAGCTCTTGGATTCATGCGCGAACCTTTTATCTTTTCAATCAATAGAAAGAAAAGCCGGCCGCCATCTAAGGCCGGAAACGGGATAAGATTTATAATCGCCAGATTGATGGAAATAAGCGCGGAAAAAGAAAGAAGGTAAACAAAGCCGAATTGATAAGCATCGCCCACAATACCCACCATGCCTACAGGACCGGTAATAGCGTCAAGGTTGCCTTTGCCCTTTAACCCGTCTAAAACAAGCGTGTAAAGCCCTAATGCAGTGCCTTTTGTGACATAAAGTGTCAGTTTCATCCCTTCCCAGAATGCGGTCAAAGGGGGTAATTTAGCTATACCTATTTGATCCATAGCTATGCCTATTTTGGGTTCACCGCCCGCTACCCCCCCATCAGGAATGACTTTGATATAATTTATCTTTTCTTCTAACCCGCGGATATAACCGATTTCAATTTCTTTATTACCGTGGGAAGTTATAAAAGATTTAAAAGTGTCTGGATTAATAGAGCTGACTTCTTCTCCGCCGCTTTGAATAGATATTATCTTATCACCGGATTTGAGTCCCGCTACTTCCGCCGGAGATTCTTCTATAACAGAGATAATTGTTAAATTTACATCCGTAAGCGTATAACCTTGAGGCTCACTGCCGACTGAAGCAGGAAGTCCGGACATAAAACCAAAAGAAAATAACAGCCAGGCAAGAAAAAAATTCGCAGACACTCCGGCAAAAAGAACCAGCGCCTGTTGCCATCTCGGTTTATTGACAAAACTCCTCTCTTTGTCCGGACCATTGGTATTCTCATCATCAGGGTTCTCGCCAAAAATTTTTACAAAACCGCCTATGGGTAATAAATTAAAAGTATATTCTGTCTCTCCTTTTTTGTAGCCGAATAATTTTGGCGGAAAACCGAAGCCGAATTCGTCTACCCTGATGCCAAACTTTTTTGCGACAGCAAAATGCCCAAACTCATGGACGAGAACTAAAATCAAAAGAATAATAAAAAAAATTAAAATATTCATCCCGTTAGAAATTCACTAATAGCTAATATTTCATTGTAATTTATATATTTCATATTTCTAACGGGATTCATATTAGCCCATTACTTCTTTTTCTTTCTTTTCAAAGCTGGCTTCCAGATTTCTATTTGTTTCGTCAATAATTTTTTGCAATTCTTCTTTAGCGCGGAATTTTTCATCTTCGGTGATTTTTCCCTCTTTTTCCTTACTTTCCACGTCCTTCCAGACAATCTCGCGTTCGCGGCGGACGGTAATCCTAGACTCTTCCAGCTTCTCTTTCAACACTTTGACCAAAGTCTGCCTTGTTTCAGTGGTCAATTGTGGGAAAATGACTCTGATGCCTAAATCATCGGTAGCAACTGATAAGCCTAGATTTGAAGCCATTATCGCTTTTTCTATGTCTTTTACTTGATTTTTATCCCAAGGCGAGATGCGGATAGTCTTTGGGTCTTCAATGGAAATATTGGCCACATTTTTAAGCGGAACATGCGAGCCGTAGGATTCCACAGAAACGCCGTCTAAAACCATCGGCGATGCCCGTCCGATGTTCAGCTGATTGTATTCTTTGCCCAAAAAATCTTGTACCTTCTTGAGTTCTATTTTAAAATTAGAGAAATTGTATTGCATGTTTCCAGTATATCATGTAAAAGTTAATTTGAAAAATCAGGTATTATTAAAGCCACGGATTCCATCAAGGTTTTTGCGGAACTGCCCGGCATGCGGAGAAATTCTCGGACTTTGAAAAAATGTTCCATACAGGTTACTGAAAAATTCTTCTGGCTTGACCCTTCTCGGAGTACCGAGTGGGACCCACACCATTCAGAATTCTTCAGTAACCTGTTATGAATAACAATCTCAAGCGCATTTAGGAATTTAAGGGCTTTAGAACGGGTGGAATTTAAAATAAGAATTTCATTTCCCTCTTCGTCTTCCTTCTCTCCTTCTCCTTCAGCCAATAATTCTTTTATAAAATCAATCCTGTTTCTTAAAGACATTTTTACGAATTTCTCTGCTTGTTTTACTTCTTCGGCTAGGTCTTGCCTAGTGGAAATCAAATAAAATCTGGAAACAAGGGTTCTTAAGAGAGAATTAGTGTCCGGCACGACCAAGAAAAAATGCGTATTTAAAACCGGCTCTTCAAACATCTTCAGCAGGCTGTTCTGCGCTTCCAGAAGAAAATTGTTAGCAGAAATTATAAATATTTTTTTACCGGAAGAAAAACTTTTCTCGGTGGCGTATGATTTTAAATTGCGCGCATCTTCAATTTTAAAAGAATCGGTATGGATATGAATAAAATCCGGATTATTGGCTGTTTGAATATCCAGCTCCGCTGCAAATTTAAAAATCGCCGGCACAATTTCGTCTTGCGTGCCTTCTATCAAATACGCATGATGCAAATTATCTTCATTTATATGCTCCCTGATATTCATCATTTGAATAAGCTTATTTCTTACTCAGCACGGTTTTCTTA
>Ga0209542_10011347_pt1 | contig 15800 bp, 19 predicted proteins | sample RifCSPhighO2_01_FD_184028 | JGI IMG/M metagenome (GOLD analysis project Ga0209542, IMG submission 184028) | Soil microbial communities from Rifle, Colorado - Rifle CSP2_plank highO2_0.1 (SPAdes) (version 2) | ecosystem: Environmental > Terrestrial > Deep subsurface > Rock core/Sediment ... | reverse complement strand
CCCCACACCCCCCGCCGAAAATCTAAAATTAAGGAAGGAGAATTTTTGGTTTTTGCTCCCGCGACCGCAGGGAGCGGACGAGGCGCGCAGAATCCGAGCGTACGATTTAGTTTCGCTTCACCACGCACGCGGAGCGTGCGACATCATTTGTTTTGAAAATAAGTGCGAGCTTGGTACAATAGAGACATCAATAAGGAACAAAGAAAAAATACCCTCTAAAACCTTGGTTTTAGAGGGTATTTTTTCTTGACTTTCCATATATTTTATGCTACAATTGATAATAGGAATGAACATTGACAGCTTGCAATAGCGCAGGGCTGTCTGCAGAAAGGAACATGGCGATGGCCGATACGACAGGACAACCTCTCCGGCGCCCTCAAATACAGAGGACACCAATCGAATCAGACAGGAACATCCAAAGGGCTAGGTGGATTCGCTGGGCAGAACTTTTCCTTTGGGCAAGTCTCCTCGTCGGAGGAGGCGCTCTCTTGGGCGCTTACCTCGTTGCCCTTCCACTCAAGATCCTCTTCCCCCAAGCCCAATGGATATCTTTTATCCTGGGCTGGCTGGGAGCTGGAGCAGGAGGAGAGTCTTTCTCAAGACTTTTCGGCTCTCGACTTACGAAGATCGTACCGAGAAATCAGGGGCTCGTAACCACCCACTTGTTGGGTGGATTAATGAGCGAGGAAGATAGAGGGGCCATGGTGGTTTACGGGCCAGGGCTTCACCTCTCAAGCGTGTTTGAAGAAGTAGGGGTTGAAGGAAACTACTCGACAAAAATCTTCACCCTTCCATTCTCCGCTTCCGTTCCAACTACAACAACTGAAATACTAACTGATGGAGTAGTGCAATTACGGGCAAATCTCCCACGATTGCGAAACTTCGCGCACATTACGGAGAGCGTCCTAGTCGAAGGACTCGTCGGAGCAATCAATGGGCACCTCCAAGAGCGCCAAGCAAATGCAAAAGCGGAAGATGAAATAAAAAAGATTGCCGAAACCTCAGCGTTTCTCACTTCAGCTTTCGGCATTGGGGAGGCAAACGAACCAACTGAATTCGAAGAGGAGTACGGCGTCGACATCATCGCAATCATTGTTACAAGCCTGGATTTGCCGAAAGGTGTGCAGGAGGCTCGTGACACCCACGAGCAACTGAACCAGGTTATGCGACAAGTGGCGCTCATGGCTGGCTACAAAGATCAGAAGGATCTTGTGGCAGCTCTTGAGAGCGGATCCCTTGACCGGAATCAATACCGGAATCTGCTCCAACTTGCACTCCTTGCATCAAAAGCTACTGAGGGAAGAATCAATATCCACGAAGTTTCTGGTGGCGGAGGAAACATCGCCGCCCTTGCTTCTGTGGCTGGAGCTTCGGCAAACGAAAGCGGGAGGTCGTGATGCAGTACCAGGAAGCGCGACAAGATGCGCAAATACAAGGAACTGCAGAATACAACAAAACGAAACCTCGCCTTAAGCGATGGGCGCGCATTGCACTGTTTTCACTCTGTGGGATAATCTTCCTTTTCCACCTGTCATACAAGCTTGCTGACCAGGTGCAATCCCAAGAGAATCTCAGCGTAAACACTGGCACCACAAACCAGGCGCTGTGCCAGAGGCCGATCACGATAACGGCGCCAGTGAGCGGCTGGAGCAAACCAATCCCCGCCGTGCGGGGATGCGACTGGATCACGCGAACCGCTCCATCAGCGGGAATCGTGAACGTGAGAAAATGCTTCCGCACGCGGGCAAACCAAGACGACGCACTTGTCGTCGAGGAATGCGGAACGGGAGCAGAAGCTCATTTCCCGCAGGGACTCATCGTGACAAGGATGGAATTCCAAGGGATCGACTCGCCAGTCGCGATAGAGATTCAATTCCCTCGCAAATGACCATGCCTGTGCGAGGCAAACTCAAGGTCGTCCAACTCTCAGATGAGAAGGACGATCTTTTTTATTAAAAACTCTTAATATGGTGGTAAATCAACACCAACGGTAGAGGTTACAAGACGAAGAATGCCGTAAACTGACACCATAATAACCATGCCAACAATACCCCAAATGAAACTTTGTTTCCCCAGCGTCCTCCCCTCCTCACTACCAGCATCTCGTATAAACTTAAACCCTCCCCACAGAAAGAGAATGAGCGCAAAACCAAACAAAAGAATGATAAGCGGATTGAGTATTTCTGCTTCAATGCGTGCTAATACCTGAGAAACGGCTGCCATAGTAGATTAAGCTTACTTCATTGCGCCCCCAAAAACAAAAAGAAAGAAATGGAAGCGTAAAACTAGTTCGTTTTTGGTGCCGATGGGAATAGATTTGTATCTATGGTTTGCCCTCCTAAACCAGCAGCCCCTACGAGGAGATTAACAATACCCCATACAGATACCATGACAAAGAAGCCGATGAGGCCCCAAAGCATAAGGTTCTTCCCCTTTTCTTGTCCCTCTTCACTCCCATGCGAGAAAATGAAGTACTGAGCAACTCCCCAAATGAAAACAAGGAATGCTAGAGCGAATATAAACGGCACGAGTGTACCATTTATAAAATCAATAAAATTATTTAGAAAAGAGGAAACATTTGAAAAATTTGTGTTAGGATTTGTCCCCTGCGCAAAAACAAGAAAAGGAAGCGCCCACAAACTAAGTCCAGTCGTCACATTATGAAGAATCTTTTTCATTGGAAAATTATTATTTACTAAATTCAGATGCATATAGTTAATGATAGTATGACACATCTGCTTGTAAATAGCGGACTGTGGATACCCCAGAAACTATACTCCCGCTATTTCATTAAGTTGGGGAGCGAAGAAGCTCCTCCGGTAAAGGATATTGGGAAAAGCGATGAATGTACCAGATTGACAATACCCCACACAGAAAGCATGACAAAAAAACTGATAAGACCCCAGAGAATGATCTGCTTACCTTCTGTCTTCTTTTCCTCACTAGGATATATGACATATTGAAATATCCCCCATAAAAATACGAGCAAGGAGATGGCAAATATGAACGGAACAAGAGCAGTATTAAAAAAATTAACAAGATCATTAACAAAGCTCCGGAAAGTGCTCCCCGCACCAACAGCAACAGCGGGAACAACAAATATGAGGAATGTTGCAAAGAAAAAGCGCATAGGTTATCTAATTACTTCACCAACAGTGGCTTTAATAAGTTCAGAAACAGCGAGAGCGCCGAGAATGAGAAGAGCACCAACAACAGTCCAGAGAAATGCCTGTTTTGCAGTCTTCAACTCCTCAGGATTACCTTGCGCTTTGACGAATAAAAAACCAGTATAAATAACAGCAAGAACAATAAAAGGAAACGCAATTTGAATGACGATCTCAAGAAACCTAACGAGGAATTCTTGGATGGTGTTGTCCTTGAGTGGATTTTGAAATACTGAGATATTTGAGGGACCAGTTGCTGTGGCACTCCATACGTTGAAACGTGGAACGAGCAGGAGACAAAAAATAATACCGGTCCAAACTAATTTAAAATATTTTGCTACTTTCATCGCAATAAATCATTTAATTCTGCATCTGCCGTATCAAGCGCCTCGCTAAGCCGGGCCCGACCAGATAGTGTCGACTCTATCATACGTTGATATATGCCGTTTGTTGCATCAGGGTTAGGGTCAAGCCATCCCTTAGCTACTATAGCACTAGTATAAAACACTGGTTGCACAATGTCAGTTGGTATATCTTGCAGAAGATCCCGTCGTATAGGTGGCAAACCCATCAGTTTGGAAAACTGTGCACTGTAGACTTGTTCTGTTAAGGCGGTTGCAACAGCAAAAGCGGCACTTGTATCTCGGCTCCCTCGAGGAATAGCAAGTCCTGTTATATGAGCAAGTGTAAGGGAACGCTCTGCGTCACGCGCACGTGGAAATGCCGCTACATCAAAATTAAGATTAGGATTAGTCTCCGCAAGCGATGAGAGTTCACTTGCAAAACCCATATAAATAGCGAGATCACCCGCCACAAACGCTTGTTTTGAACGTGGCAGTGCCCTATTCCACGAGTAAACAGATTTTATAGGATCTGCAAATTCCGTATAAAAACGAAGAGCGGCAAGCGCCGGCGGTTCGACAAAATCATATCGATTGGTAAGCGTTGAGACGATCTGCCCACTATTTGAAAGTCCTATAATCGGATTCCCGGTTTGCAGAATAAAAGCAGAGAGGATGTCTTTTGCATGATCAACATTCCTGTATTCACCAAAAGCAACGAAACTTCGCGCAATACTAGAGGAATGGTCTCGTTCAGTAAGTTTTGGACTTAATGTAAAAAATTCATCCCAAAATGAGGGCGGATTAGCAATGCCTTTATTGCCGAGAATATCGCGATTCCAATACATCACCATGGGATCAATGGAAAAAGGGAGTGCCAAAATACCGTCTGAAGTGACAAACAGCTCACCTGCTTCGGCAAACGTATTACGGAATGTACGCGCTGAATACGTATCAAAAGGAATAGTGATTACTTTGTCGCGATGCGTCACTATGCGATCTTCCGAGAGAATAAAGAGATCAGGACCATTTCCCGACGCTAGTGCATTTACAAAATCAGCATCATACGTACGCTCATCTTTTTCAACATATGACACACGGGCAAAACGTGCGTCATCTTGCTTCAGAGCGCCAATAACGCTGTTCATGACATTCTCCGGAAAAGTCCCCCATATAACAACTTCCGGAAGCTCGTTACTGCTCGGACCGCCAAACCCTTTAGCAAAAATGATAACGCCAACAATAGCCGCAACAACAAAAATGCTTATAAGAACAATTTGAAATGTGCTGAGATTCTTCATTATTATTTTAAAAAACAATTAGACCATAGAAAAGACAAAACCATAATGATGGTCTCCTGCAATTGTACTAATATCTCGCTCAAGCGTAAAACCAGCAGTCAGAAAAAGTTCTTGAGCATCATTCTTTCTTAAAACATCACGCTCCTCTGGCCCAACTCCTCCAAACGACTCTTGCCAATCAATGAGGAGCACTCTCCCTTTGGGTTTAAGAACGCGCTTCACTTCTTCAACAAGCATACCGCGACGTTCAATTTGAAATAATACATTAGCAAGTATAACAACGTCCATGGAATGCGGTGCCAGTCGACTCCCACCCACTTCGTCAATATCTCCCCACACAACATCAACATTAGAGAGCCCTTCTCGAGAAGCCTCGTTCTTTATGCGTGACAAAAGATTCTTTTGAATATCAACAGCGCACACTTTTCCATCGTTAACCTTACGGGCAGCAGCAAGCGTATAGTGTCCTGAGCCCGCACCAAAATCAGCGACATACATGCCTTCACGAAGCGAAAGCGCTTGGATAATCTGCTGTGGTAATGAGAAAGCCATGGCGTAGTTATCATTATAACGGAGAAACGAGAACTCCGTTCTTCAATCCTGTGCATAGCTCCTACTCTTTTCTCTTATAGAACAATCAATGAAGCGATGGAGTCCCCCTCGCGCAGTTTCATGATGCGGACACCCTGCGTAGAGCGCCCTAGTGAAGGTATCTCCTTGAGATCAACACGAATTACCTGCCCTCGTTTTGAAATAACAACCAATTCTCCATCAACGCCATCAACAATTCGAGAGGCCATTAATTTCCCTGTCTTTGTAGTAATATTTGCCGTTTTAATACCGGAACCACCGCGTTTTTGTACTTTATATTCCTTGAGTTTTGTACGTTTGCCATACCCGATCTCAGAAAGCACTAAAATATGCGGATCGAGAAGAGAAGCGCTGACCGTTTCCGCTCCAATAACAGCGTCTCCTTGCTTTAGTTTGATAACATGTACACCAGAAGCATTGCGCCCCATTACTCTAATATCGGAAACGTTAAACCGAATCGACTGCCCACGTGCTGTTGCGACAACGGCTCCATCACCTTTCTGCGCAAATGTAGCAGAAATAAGCTCATCATCCTCGGTAAGTTTAATAGCAATCAAACCACTGCGCCGCACCTCAAAGAAACTCTCAGCGGAAACACACTTTGCAATACCTCTTTTTGTTACAAGGAGCATGGCAAGTCCGCTTTTTTTCACCTCTTTTGGCATAGCAAGAACAGAGGTAATTTGCTCATCAGCAGAAAGGGAGAGAAAATTCATTATTGATTTTCCTTTTGTGGCACGTCGTCCTTCGGGCACCTCATACATTTTTATTTGATACGCCTTTCCACGGTCAGAAAAGAACAGTAAATCTGAATGCGTACTTGCCGTTAAAAACGTTGTGACAAAGTCTTCCTCTTTTGTATTTAAATCAATAACACCAACCCCCCCTCGCTTCTGTTTTTTATATTCATCGGGATTTGTGCGCTTGATGTACCCTCCTGATGTCAGGACAAGCACGGTTTCCTCATCAGCAATCATATCTTCAACGGAAATATTTTTGATGCCTCCTTTCACAATCTTGGTGCGACGTTCATCGCCATGCTTCTCAGCAACATCAGAAAGCTCCTTCTTTATGAGAGATAAAATCTTTTTTGGACTGCCGAGTAACTCGGCAAGCTCTTTAATGAGCGTCTGTACATCTTTAAGCTCATCTTCAACTTTCTTACGCTCAAGGCCAGCAAGCTTTTGAAGGCGCATCTCGAGAATCGCTGTTGTCTGGAGATCAGAGAATTTAAATATCTTTACAAGTCCTGCGTGCGCGGACGGAACATCTTTAGCGGCACGAATAAGCTTAATGATGGCATCAATATGATCAAGCGCTTTCTTAAGGCCGAGCAAAATATGCTCTCGCTCCTGTGCTCGCTTAAGATCAAACGCCGTACGGCGTTTGACGACATCTCTCCGGTGTCCAATGAAAACGTCAATGAGACCCTTGAGTGAAAGCGTTTGCGGGACTCCGTCAACAAGCGCAACAACATTGTAATGAAATGTTTCCTCAAGCTGTGTGTGCTTATATATATAGTTAAGAACGGTCTGTGGCTGAGCGCTATTTTTTAAATCAACAACAATACGTATGTCCTTTGTTGATTCGTCGCGCAAATCTCTAATCCCTTCAAGTTTTTTCTCATGAACTAAATCAGCAATACGCTTGATAAGTTCTGCCTTATTAACACGGTACGGGATTGAAGAAATTATTATTTGAAAACTGCCATTCTTCTCTTCAACAATTTCTGTTTCGCCACGAACCACAACACCGCCACGTCCATTTGCATAGGCATGCTCAATATCTTTTTGATTAAAAGCAATACCACCCATTGGGAAATCAGGACCTTTGATAAATTGCAGTAGATCTTCTGTTGTTGCGTCTGGATTATCAATAGCGTAGGCAACAGCGTCAACAACTTCCCCAAGATTATGCGGAGGAATGTTCGTTGCCATGCCAACAGCAATACCGAGTGTGCCATTGAGCAGGAGGTTAGGAAGTGCTGAAGGAAGAACAACCGGCTCTCGGCGATTGTTTTCATAGTTTGGTCTCCAATCAACTGTTTCCTTCTGAATATCGCGAAGCAAATCCTCTGCAATACGCGACATCTTTGCTTCTGTATAACGTGGGGCTGCCGCACTATCGCCGTCAATTGAACCGAAATTCCCCTGACCGATAGCAAGCGGGTACCGATGGGAAAAATCCTGCGCCACCTTAACAAGAGCATCGTACACTGCCATATCACCGTGGGGATGATACTTACCGAGCACCTCCCCGACAATAGCAGCACACTTTCGAGTCTTCACTCCTGCCGTGAGACCCATTTCATGCATAGCAAAAAGAATCCGGCGATGTACGGGTTTCAATCCATCACGAGCGTCCGGAAGAGCCCGAGCTGTAATGACCGACATAGCGTAATCAAGATATGAATTACGCATCTCTTCCGAGATGCCCTGTTGCACCACCTGTGGTGAAGCAATGCCCTCTTTCTTATGTTCTGGATCCTCTTTTGCCATATATACCTCAATAATTGCATTAATTTTAGCACATTAAACGGTTTTTGTTGAGTGCTTATTCATTAATTCCGACCATCATAGTGAACGGTACCTAACCCATCAACAAATGATCCAATACCCTTCTTCTTGACCTCATAAAATTCTTTTATGCTGGTACCAAAGCTAGAAAAAAGTCCCTTCTCGTGGGCACCTATATTGCCGTTGCCAACATTATTATTGTCACTAAAACGGAGTGAAACAACAGAGAGCCATACAATAAAAATAATACCTGTTATAAAAGCTGCTGTAATGAGGACAATCTTAAAACGTACTGATTCTGGTTTTTCACGTAAACGATCTAAAAATTCAAGCATACTTTTCTTCGACACTTCTTTTTACTTGTTTAAACGAAATTGCTCCTCCAACAAAAACTGACTGAGATTATCCTTGAAGGACTACAATTTCTCCTTCCTTCCCGTCGAGGTCTTTCTTCTTTAACGTTAATTTTTCAACAGGTTTACCGTGTGCTCCCTCTGTTTTAACAAATAAAGAAAGTTCTTTATCTGTGTAGTGCATAGGAATAACAATTTTTGCCTCGAGCGAAACAGCAAGCTCATGTGCGTCATGAGGAGAAAGGAGATCGCCACCACCAATGGGGATAAAAAGAATATCGATATCAGGAAGTGCCCCCTTAGTCTCCGAAGAAATCTTACGTTCTCCAAGCGCACCGAGAAAAACCATATGCATTCCCTCAAGTTCAACGGTATAGATAGTATTAATCATTTCCTGTCCTCCATACGTCACCTCAGTAGAAAAACCTTTGATAAATATATCGCGTATTTCATATTCACCGGGCCCATTAATAACAAACGGGGCACGGTCGCCATGGTGTACTTGCTCAACACCATTCATGTCAGGATGGTTTAAAGAGATGAGAGCGATGTCAGCACCAAATTTTGTTGTTTTTAATGGTGAGTCTTTAGAAATAGGATTGAAAGCAAGCGTTGTGTCGCCAAAAGTTACTTTAAAAAACTCTCCGCCATGATATGTAATAACCATAATGGATTTTAGTATACGATACCTCGGGGAAAAACGCACCCTACCTCTTTAAAATTTTGATAAAAAGTTTTCAACAGGTATTTCATTGAGACCTTGTTATCACTGATCCACATGGTACTGTTAAAAATAGGAGCTGTAGCACTGGGCTATGGCAAAACAACGGAGGTATCCCCCCCTCACAAGCGTTCTAACAGATCCCTCCATTCACTCCGGCGAGTTTCCCGACTCGCCGGAGTCCCACTTTTTTGTTCTTTAATTCATTTTTCCACTCTCTGCCTCTGTGCCTCTACAAAACTCGCCCCTTCCACGTCCATGGAATGGGGCACTTTTTTTATGAAACAATACTATATTGCCAATTTCCTCTTTTTTGATATACTTCTTTCAAATCCCCGCACAGGGCTTTATTAATACGTGGAGATACGATAACCCTCTCTGCTTCGGACACCTGCGGGTGGCGAAGAGAATTGAAGGCAGAGATACCGTATATATTCACAATGTATATTATGGATACAAAAGAAAAGGATCTCGACACCGTACTGCATGAAGTTGGTGCATCTGAAGATGATTCTTCAGACGACACGACAGAGGAAGGAAAGCGAAAAAAGAAAGACGAGGTAATGTCTCGATTCGTCTCGGAGAGCCCTACCCCACCACAAGAAGGCGACCTTGTAGAAGGGCCTGTTATTGCTATTGAAAAATCAAGTGTATACATTGATGTCCCACCATTTGGTACAGGCATTATTTATGGACGTGAGTTCTTAAATGCAAGTGACATTCTCCGAAAGGTAAACCTTGGCGATATTGTTGCGGCAAAAGTTGTTGAGACCGAGAGTCGAGACGGTTACATAGAACTTTCTCTCAAAGAAGCACGACAAGCGCTCATCTGGAGCGAAGCGGAATCTGCTATTGCAAACATGACAGTTTTCGAGCTTCCTATAAAAGATGCGAACAAAGGAGGTCTTATCATCGAGTGGCAGGGTATCCAGGGGTTCCTTCCCGCCTCACAACTTAAAAGTGAACACTACCCACGTGTTGAAAGTGGAGATAAAGATCGTATTCTTGATGAGTTGAAGAAACTTATTGGTGAACGTCTTGCGGTGTCTATTATTACGGCAGACCCCAAGGAGGGTAAGCTCATCTTCTCCGAGAAAGATCCCGAAAAGAAAGAGAAGGGAGATATTATCGACCACTACACGGTTGGCGATGTTGTTGAAGGCGATGTAACCGGAATGGTTGACTTCGGCGTATTTGTAAAAATAGAAGAAGGTCTTGAAGGACTGGTCCACATTTCAGAAATGGATTGGGGGCTTGTAGAAGATCCACGGACCATGTACAGCGTTGGTGACAAAATAAGTGTGAAAATTATTGAAATAAAAGATGGAAAGATTTCTCTCTCAATAAAGGCGCTTAAGCAAAACCCATGGGAAGAAGCTTCCCAGAAATATAAAAAGGGAGATACTGTTCCCGGTGTTGTCATCAAACATAACAAACACGGCGCTCTCATCTCCATTGAAGAAGGCGTCGCAGGGCTTGTACACATTTCTGATTTTGGAAGTGAGGAAAAACTTCGCGAGTCACTAGAACTTGGAAAAAGTTATCCCTTTACCATTACTCTTTTCGAGCCCGAGGAACAGCGCATGACACTCTCTCACATAGGAGAAAAGGCTGAGTAAAAATCTAAATTACGTTACCTCAATTAAACTGATTCATTGCCGTTTGTCCCCCCTCACGCACAATAGTTTGGAGGGCGTCAAGAACACGCCCCTCTGTGCGCTTCACCATGCTCTGTTCGGGTTTCCGAAACGGCTTCATTAAAAAATCAACAACCGCTTTCTCTCCTTTTGGCTTCTTAAGTTTCCCCGATGGCGTTGTTGGCGAAACCCCAACTCGTATGCGCACAAAATCCTTTGTTTTGAGTGTTCGTACAATAGATTCAATACCACGATGTCCTCCTGAATTACGGCCAAAAGCAATTCTCATCGAACCAAGTGGTAAATCCATGTCATCATAAACAACAACAAGTTTCTCTGCCGCTTTTTTGTTCTTAACAAAAACAGCAACCGCGCCACCTGAGCGATTCATAAAGGTATCAGGAAGTACGAGTACTGTTTTTTCACCTTCACACTCACCTTTTGCAACAAGTGCGTTCGCTTTTTTGTTCTTTTGCCAATCATCAAAGCTAAGAAGGTTCCCGAAATGCTCTACAAAAGAGCGTCCGGTGTTATGTCTCGTATTTTTATATGCTTCACCGGGATTTCCCAAGCCAACAATCACATAGGTCATGTAAACAGTGTATCATTCTCTACTCAATTGTGTAGATACAGCAACGAAACACGACAATGATTCTTGTGTCAAGAGATTATGTATACTACAATGCACACTAAGTTAGTAAAGATTTTGTAAATAATCTTTGCGTAAATCTTAAATGGAGTACAACGAAAATAATTCTCTTCCTGATACGCGAACATCACCACCTCCACCTCTCACAAACGAGCAGGCAGACGCTTCTGCCAAAGATCCACACTTTTTTATTAAAGAAGTTATAAAATTTGCCATCATTGCGGCACTTATTGTTGCTCCCATACGCTTATTTATAGCACAGCCGTTCATTGTAAGTGGTGCCTCAATGGAGCCCACGTTTGAGACTGGCCAATATGTGATAGTTGATCAACTTTCTTATGCGTTTGAAAAGCCCGTTCGTGGTGATGTTGTTATTTTCCGCTACCCTCGTGACCCCTCAACGTTCTTCATTAAGCGCATCATCGGACTCCCGGGCGAGACCATACAGTTGCGCGGGAAAGATGTCATCATTAAAAACAGCGAGCATGAGAGTGGCATCATTCTTGATGAACCGTATCTGGAAAAAGAAAATAAAAGTAGTGCAAACATGACAGTTGAACTCAAAGACACTGAGTACTTTGTCATGGGTGATAACCGGCATGAAAGTTCTGACTCCCGTATTTGGGGGCCACTTGATGAAAAATATCTTGTTGGCCGAGCATTGCTTCGACTATTTCCTTTCACGGGTGATATTTTATTACCCGGAGGTATCCAAAAGAGCTACGAGTAATAACTAAAAAAATAAAAACAATGTCACAAACTGATTTCCTTAAAAGAGCATCGAGCGTAGCTTCTTATTACGGTTTTATGCCTCTTGAAATAGCTCTCGAGAAATATTCAGCAACAGGAAATTACAAGAAGACAGAACCTGTTGTTCAAAAATCACATGATTGCTTTAGTGAAGAAATGAGTACGCTTGTTGAACACTCACTCACGCTGAATGTTGCTCGGATGAATCGCCCGCTTCAGCTTTACCATGTGAGAACTGAAAGTGGAAAGAGCGCTCGGAATAGTGGAAAAGCTCGTATTCGTTTTGGTCTTACGGTATTTGGTATTGAACAAAGTATCGCGGAAGCACTCATCCTCAGTTCTGCATTGGCTATTTTAAATGAAGTTGGCGTTAAAGAAGCCAGTGTCCACATTAACAGTGTGGGCGACCGCGACTCCATGCAACGTTTTACCCGCGAGCTGAACACCTATTTTAGAAAAAATCTTGCCATCATGCCGGCTACGTGCCGAGAAGCTTTAAAACGCGACATACTAGATGCGCATGAATTTCTCCTTGAGAGGAAACACCCTCTTCTTGAGGGTGCTCCCCAACCAATGCAATTCCTATCTGACGCTCATCGTCGACATCTAAAAGAAGTGCTGGAATTTCTAGAATCTTCTGAAATTCCTTATGAAATTGACGGCGAACTAACAGGAGCTCGTGACTACTATTCGCAAACCATGTTTGAAATAAAAGAAACTGGAGGTGATGACGCAGAGAACGTTGTACCAGTAACTCATATCGCTCGCGGAGGACGATGCGACGATCTTTTCAAACGTTTTCACAAAGCACATGTCCCTACGGTTTCTATCATTATAGAAAAACTGCTCGAAACAGCCCGCGTTCCCGCATGGAAGCCACCCCGAGTGCGCCGACCTCGTATTTACTTTGTACAACTCGGATCGCGAGCAAAACTACTTAGTCTTTCGGTTACTGAAGCACTTCGAAAAGCACACATCCCTCTCCAACAGGCTATCGGTAGTAACAGCTTGACCGAGCAACTTGAAGAGGCACGCTCGCTTAGCATTCCGCGTGCTATCATCATGGGACAACGAGAAGCGCTCGACGGCACGGTTATTGTCCGTGATCTCAACACGCACGCACAAACTGTATTACCCGTTGGGGACCTTTCTGAGTATTTAAAATCAAGCATGATTTTATAGCATGTATCTTGCACATTCGTATATCTCGTGGTAACGTATGGCCACATGAATATAAATGTTCAAGTTAATAAGAATCCGAATGAAAATGCCATGGGGGTCATTCGTCGTTTTACAAAACGCGTTCAAGGATCAGGTATCTTACGACGCGTCCGCGGTATGCGCTATAGAGAACGACCTGTTTCCTCTTTTCTAGGTAAAAAGCGAAAGCTTGCTTCGCTACGACGAAAGAAAATTTACGATGAACTTCTCAAACTTGGCAAAATTGAGGAACACCAGTCACGTAAGAACTTTAGACGATAGCCATGACGCGCACGGTAGCAGTAACAAATTTCACAAACGGCAAGCTTCCGCGCTTGCCGTTTGAGTATATTAAAAATGCTATTCTTGGCGCATCATATGAACTATCTCTGGTATTTGCTGGAGATCGCCGCATGCTATCACTTAATAAACGCTACAGGAAAAAGACGTACACGCCCAATACACTGTCATTTCCACTCGACAAAAATTGTGGTGAAATCTTTATAAATTTAAATCGTATTCCTGTCGAAGCCCCACGTTACCAGTTAAGCGAGCGTGGATATATTGCGTTTTTGTTTATCCACGGCCTTTTTCATTTGGAAGGATTGAAACACGGCGCTACAATGGATAAGAAGGAGCAAGAGATGCTTAAGCAATTTAATATTCGGTAGTAAAGAATACTGAGATTCATATTCGAACCCGAAGAAGTGGCCGTCTCCCCATTCCTCTCACTAACGTTTTTCTTTATTTCACTGTGGCACGTAACATTACAACTGGCATCGATATCGGGACCCACCAAATTAAGGTGGTGATTGCTGAACAAAAGCAAGAGAAGCACCGTGGGTTTCCTATTATTATAGGAACGGGTATTGCCCAATCTCGCGGACTGCGCCATGGTTATATTATAAATGCTGTTGATACAACTGAGGGTATTAGAAATGCTATCAGTCAGGCCGAGAAAGTCGCGGGGGTACAGGTTAAGCGCGCGTACCTTTCAGTTGGCGGAGTAGGGCTTGAAGAAATACGTTCTCGCGGAGAAGCTACTATAACGCGAGCAGACTCAGAAGTTACCGACCTTGATATTGAACATGCGCTTAAAGATACTGAGGATAAAATATCAAAGCGTATCCTCAACAGAAAAATCCTCCACGTGATTCCCATTCGATACCGTATTGATGGTGAAATCGTTTTAGGGCGACCGCAAGGTATGAAGGGTTCAAGATTAGAAGTTGATACACTTTTTATTACGTCACTCGAGCAACATCTAAACGATTTGATACAAGCGGTTGAAGATACGGGCATTGAAGTTATCGATGTCATGGCTTCTCCTCTTGCTGGTAGTTTTGTAATTCTCACAAAAGTACAAAAAATCGCAGGGTGCGTTCTTGCCAATATTGGTGCTGAAACAGTTTCAATTGTTATATTTGAAAACAATGTACCACAATCGCTTAAGGTCTTCCCCATTGGTTCGACAGACATCACACACGACATTGCGCTCGGACTTAAGATTTCTCTTGAAGAAGCGGAACAAATAAAGCGTGGGGCTATAACGAATACCGATTACTCGAAAAAGAAGCTCGACGATATCATCACGGCGCGTCTTGCCGATATCTTCCACCTTATCGATGTGCACCTAAAGAGAATCGAAAAGAACGAACTACTCCCCGCTGGTATCGTTCTAACGGGTGGCGGTGCCGGTATAGCAACGATAGAAGACCTGGCTCGCGCCTCGCTCAAGCTTCCATCACGCATTGCAACGCTTCATGTTGGCAGTTCGGTAGACAAGCTTCATAGCACTATTAAAGATTCCTCATGGGCGGTTGCCTACGGGCTCTGCATTTGGGGATTCAGTAATGCAGAGGAATCTGCTGGTATTCAAATCGCTAAAAAGACAGGAACTGATTTCATTACATGGATTAAGCAATTTCTCCCATAAATTAAAGGTAAAAACAAGCTTAAAAACAACTTCTAAGAAAGGCCGGAGGGCTATTTAAGGGCTAAACTCCAAAACAAAACGAAAAATTGTCAAAGGTTCCCAATTCCCTATTTCCTGCTATGATGAGAAAGATTTAAGGGGTCTGTGAGGACAGCGAAAGTTGTCCGGGATTTAAGCATTTTAATTGTACCGAAAACAAAATACGAACGTTATACACTTCACGTACACAACGATTTTATGAAACAAGTACAACCAGACATTGAAGCATTCGCGCGAATACGAGTTATTGGTGTTGGTGGTTCCGGGAAAAATGCCGTTAACCACATGATTAACTCCAAAGTTAAGGGAGTTGAGTTCGTCGTTGTTAATACCGATGCGCAAGACTTGCATCAATCACTTGCAAAAAAGAAAATTCATATTGGAAAAAATCTTACACGGGGCCTCGGAGCTGGGATGAACAGTGATATTGGCAAGCGGGCGGCAGAAGAAACAAAAGAAGAGATACAGGAGTCTCTTAAGAATTCGGATATGATCTTCATTACCTGTGGTATGGGAGGTGGTACAGGAACAGGTGCCGCTCCTATTGTGGCAAAAACAGCTCGCGAAATGGGCGCTCTTACAGTTGGCGTTGTAACGAAACC
>Ga0209542_10011344_pt1 | contig 15800 bp, 16 predicted proteins | sample RifCSPhighO2_01_FD_184028 | JGI IMG/M metagenome (GOLD analysis project Ga0209542, IMG submission 184028) | Soil microbial communities from Rifle, Colorado - Rifle CSP2_plank highO2_0.1 (SPAdes) (version 2) | ecosystem: Environmental > Terrestrial > Deep subsurface > Rock core/Sediment ... | reverse complement strand
GCCTTCAAGCTGAAGTTTTTTTATTATTAAATTTCCGATGCCGCATTTTACACATAACAACATTCCGACATTCCGCAGAACGTTGGGATGTTTTAATAAAAAGACCTCGCCAATTTGAAAATTATTTTTATATTTTGAAATATCGGCCTCTAAAATTTTTAGAATTTTTCCATTCCAAGTTGTCCATGCGCTTGGCCATGGATAATACGCTCGTGTCATTCTTTCTAAATCTTGCGCGCTTCTTGACCAGTCAATTTTTCCGTCTTCTTTTTTTATTATTTTTGTATAAGTGGCTTTTAAGTGATTTTGTTTAACCGGTTTAATTTTTTCGGAAATATAATCTGGGATTATTTTTACCATAAGTTCCGCGCCTAATCCAGCCAATTCTTTAGATAGTTCCGGATAAGTAATTTTGGAATTTGTGATTTGTAGTTTGGAAATTGCCAGTATGGGTCCGTGATCCATTTTCTCATCAATCTTCATAATTGTTACGCCGGTTTCTTTATCACCGTTTAAAATCGCGCATTGAATCGGCGAAGCGCCGCGGTATTTTGGAAGAAGCGAAGGATGAACATTAATAAAGCCATAGCGGGGGATTTCTAAAATTTCTTTTGGCAAAATCTTTCCGTAAGCCGCGATAACAGCCAAATCCGGCTTTAACTTATTAAGTTTTTCTATTAAAACAGAAACCGATTCCTTAGGGTCGCGAAATACGGCTTGGGGTTTAAGCCCGGATTTAATTAATTTTTCCAAAATTATTGTTGCAAACTCCGGCGTTCCAAAAAATACAAATTTCATATTATTTTTCTTCTTCTATTTTGTATAACTTCTCCGCTTTATCAATAAATAACGTGCCATTTAAGTGATCCATCTCGTGCTGGATAACGCGCGCTAAAAGACCTTTAGCGCGGATTTTTATTGATTTGCCGTTTTCACCGATTGCTTTAATAGTCAGTTTTTTCGGCCGCACTACCGATCCCCAAATTTTTTGCACCGACAAACAGCCCTCTTCAAATGGAATTTTTTCAGCGGAAAAATCTTTAACTTCCGGATTTATAAAAACATAAATTTTGTCTTCTACGTTGGTGGTAAATAACCGCAAAGAATAGCCAACTTGAGGCGCGGCCAAACCGATGCCGCTTGCCTGCTTCATGGTTATAATCATGTCGGCAACCAACTTTTTAACTTCCGGATTTTCTGGATTTTTTATGGTCTCCGCTTTTTTTCGCAGTATTGGATTGCTTTCTTGCAATATTTTTAACGCTTTTTCCATAAATTTGAACCTCTTTTTTTAGTATGCCCATAAAATATTTTCCGCGGTCTTCACTTTTTATTTTTCCCTGCCGCCACGCATCTTTGACCAAACTCAAAATTTGCCTTAAAAACGCTTCCTCATAACCTTTGGCAAGCCGGAAGTAAACGCCTTTATGCTTTTCATCTCCTAAACCCTCGACTAAATCCCACGCCAAAACTTGATGTCTGGTAGTTAACGCCATTACTATTAAAATATCATAAAAAAACAAGCATTGCCATATTATTTATTATAAACTATAATATTTTTATGTTTGGAAAAAACAGAAAATACGCATATTTAGCAATCGTTGTGGCGCTTGTTGCCGTGTCTTTTGGCGCCGGGTTCGTTTATGGAACGATAGACAAATTACCGCGTCCGGTGCAGGGGATTATCAACCAGGAATTCGGCCAGCCAAAAGAATTTGATTTTTCCCTTTTCTGGAATACTTGGGACGAACTTCATAATAAATTTGTGGACCAAAATAACTTAAAAGAGGATAAACTTTTATATGGCGCAATTTCAGGAATGGTTAAAGGAGCAGGGGATCCTTATACCGTATTTTTTCCACCTGTTGAATCCAAAAGCTTTAAACAAGACGTGGGCGGCAGTTTCGGCGGCATTGGCGCCGAAATCGGGAAAAGAAACGGTTTTTTGGTGATAGTGGCTCCGCTTGAAGACACGCCGGCTCAAAAAGCGGGTCTCTTGGCCGGCGATAAAATTTTAAAAATAAACGGCGAACCAACGGACGATATAACTGTGGAAGAAGCGGTTACAAAAATTCGCGGCGAAGTCGGCACTAAAGTAATATTGTCTATTCTAAGGGGCAACGACGGCACTAAAGTAAAAGATATAACTATTGAGCGGGCAGTGATTAAAATACCAATTACCAAACTCGAAGCGCTTAAAGATAATAAAATTGCCCATTTGTCTTTTTACAGTTTTGCCTCAACCGCACCTTTTGAATTCCAGCAGGCGGCGTCAAAAATTTTAGCGACTACCGGATACAAGGGCATTATTCTTGATTTAAGAAATAATCCCGGTGGTTTTTTGGAAGTGTCGGTTGATATTGCCGGATGGTTTCTTGATGCCGGCAATCTTGTGGCAATTGAGCAGTTTGGCAAAACGGAAAATAATAATAAAACCGAATTTCGAACCAGCGGCTTGGGCGCTTTAAAAAATTATCCTATGGTGGTTTTAGTAAATCAGGGCACGGCTTCGGCAGCGGAAATTTTAGCCGGCTCGCTTCGCGACAACCGTGGCATTAAACTGGTGGGAGAAAAAACTTTCGGCAAAGGATCGGTTCAGGAACTAATTAATCTCAAAGATGGCTCGTCGCTCAAAGTTACTGTTGCCAAATGGCTGACTCCAAAAGGTATATCTATTTCAGAACAGGGTCTCGAGCCGGATTATAAAGTTGTAATCGCGGAAGATGATGCCGGTAAAAATAAAGACCTGCAATTAGATAAGGCAGTAGAAGTTTTAGAAACATTAATAAAATAAAATAGGTAATTATGAAAATTGTATTGCTAAAAGATATCTCGAATTTAGGAAAAAGGGGCGATATAAAGAATGTCAGCGACGGTTATGGCCGTAATTTTTTACTCCGCAATAGATTAGCCGATATTTTAACTCCATCAACCGAAAAAAGATTGAAATTAGAACACGAGAAACAAGAAAAGATTGTTGCGGAATTGAAAGAAAGTTCGGAATTACTTAAGAAAAAAATTGAAAATTTAAATTTAGTATTTGAAGTCAAAGTGGGGGAGTCGGGCCGGGCATATGGCTCTGTAACGCCATTAAAAATTTTGAGCGAATTAAAAAAACAAGGAATAAACTTGCAAAAAGAACAAATTCCAGTAAAGCCAATCAAAACACTAGGAAACAGCAAAATAACAGTTAAACTTCATCCGGATATTGAAGCAACTCTAAATATAATGATTAAATCGATTAACGGCGATATTGAAAAATAAAACTAAAGAATTTTATTTTGCGATGCCAACTACATTAATAACTTTAACAATTTTTCTATTGCCGTCGAAACATTTTAATTTTTTAGTAGTAAATTTAACTGTTCCGCTTGAAATTGCGTAAAGTGTATCGTCGCTACCTTTTTTAACGTTTTTGCCCGGAACCCATTTAGTACCTCTTTGGCGCGCCAAAATAAAGCCAACTTTAACAACTTGACCATCAAATAATTTTATTCCCAACCTTTGCGATGCCGACTCGCGGCCTAATCTGGTTGAGCCAGCGGCTTTAGTATGTGCCATATTTTAAATTAAAAATTAAAAGTTAAAAATTCAAAATAAATGTATCAAAACCTTGACCTAAAGTCAAGATGGGAAAAATTAGCAAAGTGGGGGAGAGAATATCAAAGCATAATATTTGCCGCGTTAATTTTATTAATGATATTTTTTATCGGATTGGGGCTCGGATTATTAATTCGGCCAATCAAGCCGACGCCGATTATTGTTGATAAAAATGTCAAAATCGGCCTTCCTGAGCGGCAAGCGGAATTTTCGGAAGATTACGGTAAATCCTTTAATTTTGCCAACGGCAATTTCGTTGCTTCAATAAATGGCAAAAACTATTATCCTAAAGATTGTGCTTCGGCAAAAAGAATTAAAGAAGAAAACATGATTTGGTTTAACAGTGCAGAGGAAGCCGAAGCTGATGGATATGCGCTAGCTAAAAATTGCCCCTAAATAACAAATGGTATAGAATATAGTAATATAAATATTAAAATACCAATATATGAAATTTTTAGCCGGGCTTTTAGCATTTATATCCAGTTTTTTCTCGGGGGATTCATTGCCCGAATCCCAGCCGCTCCCGCCTTTAAATTCCTCCATCATTGCTTTTCATGAAACCTATTTTGCGCCCGCGGTAGCGGAACCGGGAAATTTTCCTTTTACCAAATCGGCAAATATTGCGCCGCCGCCGTCATCTCCGGCTCCGGCCATTGTTTTACCCACTGCTCCCGCGCCAATTACGCCGCCTCCTCCGCCACCGCCAACACCGGTAGATACGGGAGATCCTTACATACCGCAAAACATTCCATTCGTGGACCAATCCACGCAATGGCTTAAGATGGATTTTTCTTTAAACGGGAACATTTACGATAATGCCGAGCATTCTTTATCCAACATCACTATGGATAGGGAATACTGGAAAGTAGATGTTTTTACTTATTGGGCGCCGGGCATTCTTCCGCCGCGGCCGCCATTAGAAAAAGATTACTTTAAATTAGAGATTTATGATGAAGGAACCGGGAAAGTAATTTATACAATGACTTCCGGAAACGAGGAAAATATCCACAAATCGCAAATCTTCAAAAAATCCGGAAAATATACCTTTAAAGCATTTGCTAAAACGAACGGAAAATACGAAGTTAATTTTCTCGTTTCGCCCAAAATGGCCAAATAGGCATAGTAGGGAATTGTGTTTAAGAACGTCGCAGAATATACCTTTTGCGACGTGTATCTATTTTTGAGGGCAAAATAGCTCGCTTGCCTTGTTTTCAATAGGCGTTTTGATTAAATTAACCGCTTCATCTAAAATTTTATCCTTTATCTCCCCTATTTTTGATTTAATTTCTTCAGCTAATTTGGATTGCATTACGCTACTGCCATTAGCTTCATTAATGGAATTAATTGCTTCGGGATTTACTTTTTTGGTTTGATTTAAAACTTGGTTTAAAATGGCTTTTCCAACATCAATACCGGCCGGTATGGCATTGCCTCTATCTTTTAAAGATAGCGATTTTTCGGTATTAAAAACGAAATATGCCGCTAAAATCGCTAAAATTATTGCTAAAATTACCAGCGTTTTCATTAGTGGCAGTATAACATATTCTATTGTAGTAGATAATCCAATGGATTAATAGAGCCACCAAGAGGCAGAAGACCGAACCAGCGATTTTCAGTGCGGAAGGTATTAGTGGAATAAACCGTAAAATGCAAATGAGGACCCGTTACAAAGCCGCTTGAGCCTTCATAGCCGATTATTTGGCCTTGGCGGACGTATTCGCCAACAGTAGCTGTTTTCGCGGAAAAATGGGCGTAAAGCGTCGTTAAACCATTGTTATGCCGAATAGCTAGCCAATTGCCATATACGTAGCGACCGTTGTCTCCCGAAGCGACAACCGTGCCGTCAAGCGACGCCCTTATTGGAGCTCCATATTCAAGAGTAATATCAATGCCATTATGAAATTTATAGGCATCGTTATAAAAACCTGTCACAGAAGTTGGTCCATAACTTTGAGTCAATCGTCCCAAAAGTGGCCAAGTCAATTCACCGGGCCGCGCCGGCGGTACCCCGGTAACTTCCCCGCGCAGTTTGTTTTCCAATTCTAATATTTCTTTTTGAATCTGAGCTTGCTTTATCTGAATCCGGGAAATAATTTTTTGATATTCGGCTTCCTGGTTTTTTGTTTCTTTAAGCAAAGTGCTCTTTTCTTTTTTTTGATTTTCCACCAGGCGGCTTTTTGATTGCAGTTCATTTTTAAAATCAATAAAATCCTTTTTCAGTTCCTCATTACCGGAAAGCAAACTCGTAAGTTCCAATCTGTCCTGCGTGAGAATTTTATAATCGCTGTAAAGACCGTTAGCAACGCTGGCAAGATATTCGCTCTGGTTCAAAAAATCAGAAAGTTTTTTGCTATTAAGAATAACTGCCAGAAACCCGCGATTGTCGGCATAAGCCAAAAATCTGAAAGAACGCGCCATTGCCGCTTGGCGTTCTTTTATTTTTTGTTCTTTTTCTTTTATTTTTCTAGAATATAACTTGATATTTGCTTCGGTTTTAGAAATCTTTGCCTGCGTTATCTTTAAATCCGCTTTAAGTTTATTTGTTTGCGATTCTATTAAGGCAATTTGGCCTTTTAAGGTATTTGTTTGGCTTTGAGTTTTTAACAGCGCATATCTGTAATTGTTAAGCTCTAATTCAAGTTTTTTTATTTCTTCTTCTTTTGATTTTATTTGTTCGCGCAAAATATCATTTTCATCTGTTTGAGCGTAAAGGTTGTTAAATGGCAACACAAAAAATATAAAAATAAGTAAAATTTTATACCGCATTTAATTTCTTTAAAGCAGTTTCTATTCTTTCGAGCGTTCTTTTTTTTCCTAATATTTCCATAATTTCAAATGGCCCGGGAGATTTTTCTAAACCGGTAAGGGCCATTCTTAGCGGCCAAAGCAGGCGGCCCCTATCTTTATTTTTAGCTCTTTCCGCTTCTTTTAATAAAATTTTTTCCAAATTATCGCAATTAAAATCGGTTTCATTAATATAAGAGATAGTTTCTAAAGAAACTTTTAAAGAAGTGGCGATATCTTTAAAAAGCATATCCCGCCAAACCAGCAATTCCGGACGGTATTCCGGAATCTTAAAAAAATATGCCACTCTCTCCCCTATTTCGCTTAGTTTTTTAAGACGCAATTTTTCAAGCGCTACGACTTTTTTAATATACTCAAAATTGTTTCCCGCTAATAGGCCGTCTTTTTCAAGAAACGGAATAATTTTTTTTGTCAATTCATCAATCGGCATACTTCTTATATAATGACCGTTCAACCAGTCCAGCTTCTCGGTATTGAAAATTGCCCCACCTTTCTGAACTTTGCCAAGATCAAATTTTTTAATAAGTTCCGCTAATGTAAAAATTTCCTTTTCGCTTCCCGGATTCCAGCCTAAAAGCGCCAAAAAATTTACGAGCGTCTCGGGAAGATAGCCCATTTCGCGGTATTCCATAACCGAGGCGGCGCCATGACGCTTTGAGAGTTTTGATCTGTCCGGAGCTAAAATTAAAGGAAGATGAGCATATTCTGGTGTTGTCAAATTTAGCTCTCTTTGAATCAAAATTTGTTTTGGCGTGTTTGAAATATGCTCCTCCCCTCTTATTACATGGGAAATTTTCATTTCATAATCGTCAATAACTACGGCTAAATTATATAAAGGTGTAAATTTTAAAGGACTTTCGACTTTTGCCAAGCTGAAATCGCCGCCCAAGGTATCGGAATTAAAACTAATTTTTCCTCGAATTAAATCTGTAAAAGAAATTTCAAAATCAAGCGGTGTTTTAAAACGAATTATCCCGCTTTCCTTGTTAAGCCGATACACCACGTCTTTTATCGGCAATTTTCTGAATTCGCAATGATGGGCCGGATTTTTTTTAGTTTTGATTTGTTCCTCGTATTCATTTTCTAAAAATTCCTTGCTGTGAAAACAATAAAACGCGCTGCCGTTTAACAGAAGTTTTTTAATATAACCGGCATATAATTTTAAACGCTCGCTTTGCCGATAAAATTCGTCCCAATTTAAACCCAGCCACTTGATACTTTCCAAAATATCTTTTTCGTACTCCGGTTTTGAGCGTTCTTGGTCCGTGTCTTCAATGCGCAAAATAAATTTTCCGCCATTGGTTTTGGCAAATAAAAAATTAAAAAGAGTTGATCGCGCCGAACCGATATGAAATAAGCCGGTAGGACTTGGCGCGAACCTGACTCTGATATCTTTTCGTTTAAATAATGATTTTAAAATAGACATTTTTTATAATGAAACTGATAATAAAATAAAATTTCTTTATCTTGGGATTAAATTTAATAACGCCTGAGCAATTAATTTTGCCGCCTCCGGCGTGGAAAATGCTTTAGCAAGTTGCTCCATTTTTTTCTTTTTTTCCGGGTCATTTATTATTGATGCGATTACCGAAAGCATAAGATTTGGCGTTAAATTGGCCTCTTCAATAACCTCAGACCTTCCTTCGTTTTTATAAATATAAGCGTTGCGTCGTGCGTGATCGTTTGCCGAATCAGCAATGGGAATTAAAATACTGGCTCGGCCGGAAGCGGCAATCTCAAAAATAGAGCCGGCGCCGCTTCGAGAAATTACTATGTCCGCCGAATGCATAGCGGCTACGTATTCCGGTTCAACCAAAAAATTTACCGGATGATAAGAAATAAATTCTGTGCCGTTTACGCTTTCCAAAACCACCCGTGATTCATTAAAAACGCTGTTGTAATTTTCATCGCCGGTCTGATGAATAACTTCGGCCGTTTCAAGCAGTTGGGGCAATATGTCTAAAATAATATTATTTATCTTTTGAGCTCCTTGGGAGCCTCCCAACACCAATATCATCGGTTTTTTTGTCGTTAAATGCAACAAAGCGCGCTCTTTTTCCGATTGGGGTGGCGTAAAAAACGCGTCTCTTACCGCCTCGCCGGTAAAGTAGGTTTTATGCTCCGGAAAATATTGGGCGGCTTCATTAAAAGAAACGGCGATAAAAGTAGCAAAAGGAGATAATAAGCGATTGGCTAAACCCGGCGCGCTGTCCGATTCATGAAGAATTATGGGTATTCGGTAAAGCCAACCGGCTAAAACAGTTGCCACACTGCCATAGCCGCCCTTGCTAAAAATAACATCAGGCATTATCAGCCAAACTTTCCAAAGCGCTTGCATGAATCCTACAAATACTTTAAATAAGTCAATAAAATTTTTAAAAGACATATATCGCCGCCATTTGCCGGCTGCTAAAATAGCGTAATGAAAATTCATTTCCTCCCTTTCCAAACTACTTTCAAGAAACAGGCCCGGGCCGAGATAATAAATTTCCGGTTCTTCGTAATCTCCGGTTTTTACGAGTTCAACTATTTTTCTCGCGACAGCAACAAGCGGAAACAAATGTCCGCCCGTTCCTCCCCCCGTTAATAATATTCTAATCATGTAGTGTATCTTGACACGTTAGCTATAATGCCGACCCCGGCAAGATTAACAACCAGCGCCGAACTGCCATAGCTGATAAAAGGCAGAGGCACGCCGGTTAAAGGAATGATTCCTGATATTGCCGCGATATTTATAAAACTTTGAATTATAACCCATGAAGTAATGCCGACCGTCAAAAGTTTCGGGAAATATTCATTGCTTTTTAAGGCGATTCTAAAACTGAAAATGGTAAACAAGAAGTAGAGCAATAAAGCAAAACTTACGCCAAAAAGACCCAATTTTTCCGCCAAAACCGCGAAAATCGAATCCCCGATGGTTTCCGGCAAATAAGTTGAAACCAAATTTTGATTTACGCCGATGCCGCCAGTTCCTCCCACCCCGATTGATGTTAACGCCTGATTAATTTGGTAAGCCGCTCCCCTGACATCATCTTGAGGATTTAAAAATATTCTTAATCTTTCCGTTCCGTAGGGCTTTAAAAAAATAAAAACCGAAAATAACACTAAACCGCTTATGCCGATAATAATCAGGTGGCGCAATTTTGCTCCGGCCGCAAAATAAGTGGCAACGGCCGATAAAGCAATAATACTAAAGGTGCCCATATTCGGCTGCATTAAAAGCAAAAAACCGATAATGCCGATAATTATTAAAAATGGCAAAATGCCGGAATTAAATTTGTGCAATTCTTTGCGGCGTGATTCAAACCATGAGGCCAAATATATTAAAAATGACAACTTAAGAAACTCGCTTGGCTGGAAAGCTATGGAGCCAAGATTAAGCCATCGCGTAGAACCGCTGTGAGACAATCCTAATTTAGGAAAAAGAACCATGATAAGAAGGGCGATGGAAAAAATTAAAAAAATAAAACTGTATTTTTTAAGCAATTCAAGAGGTATTTTTAAAAAAATAAAAAAACTTACAACTCCAATTAATACGCCCTTAAGAAGCTGTTCTTTCAAGTAATATTGCGGGTCATTAAATTTTTTTTCTCCAACAACAAACGAAGCGGAAGAAAGAACAAAAAGGCCAAAAATTAAAAGCGACGCCACAACCAAGATAAATCGCCAATCAATATTTTGAGGTTTTATTTTTTTAAATTTCATCGTTGTATTATTTGGTTATTTCAATATTTGGCCTAAACTATGATTTTGAATTTTTCCTCCCGACAAAGCAATTTGGCCGTTGATAATAACCGAGTGAATGCCCTGGGAATACTGAAAGGGATTTTCGAGCGAAGCCAAATCTTTTACGATATCAATATTGAAAATTGCAATATCGGCAAAAAAACCTTGGCGGATTACGCCGCGATAAGGCAGCCCAATTTTAAGAGCCGGCAAAGCCGTCATCTTCTTGATTGCCTCTTCTAAGCTGATGATGTTTTTTTCACGAACATAACGGCTTAAAATTCTCGGAAAACATCCGAATGAACGGGGATGGATCAAATATCCATCATGAGCGTCGTCTAAATTATAAGTCGCGCCATCGGAAGCTATAATTGACAATGAATTTTTTAAGGCCTTGATGAAATTTTCCTCCGATAAACTCGGCCAAAAAACAATCAATTTTCCTTCGGCGGCAATCAAAAGATTAATAATAGTTTCTAAAATACCGGCACCTTGATTTTTAGAAATCGCGCCAATAGTTTTACCGATAAAGGTCTTGTCAATATTGCCGCCGGCAACAACAATTTCACTAAAATCATTTTCTTTACCTTTCATTTCTTCTATGGCCCGCTTTTTTAAGTCCTGATTTTTTAAATTTTCAACTAATTTCATACGGCCTCCTACGGCAATCCAATCAGGCAATATGGTGTAAAAAACGGTTGCGGTTGAAGTGTAGGGATAAATATCAAAATTAATATCAGTTCCCTCTTCTGCCGCCTTTTCAATCGCTTCCAGGACTTTATCAAATAAACTCCAATTTTCTTTGCCGACAGATTTTAAATGTGATATTTCAATGCTGACTTTATTTTTTTTAGCCGTGTCAATTGTTTCTAAAACACTTTCATAAAGTTTTCCTTCCTCATCTCTTAAATGAGAGCTGTAAATTTTACCGGGGTTAAGAAGTGAAACGAGAGACGTAATTTCATCTGCGGTTGCCGTTTTGGCATGGGAATAAACCAATCCAGTTGAAAAACCAAGAGCTCCCTCCATTAAAGCACCTGAAAGCATTTGTTTCATTTGGGCTAACTCTTGCTCGGTTAACTCTCGAAACTGGTCGCCAACAATGCCGCGCCGCAAAGTGGCATGGCCCACCAGTGTTCCAAAATTTAAAAGTAATTTTTTCTTTTTTACCTCATTAAAAAATTCGGAAAGCGTAAGCCAATTTACATTAACTTGTTTTATATCCGCCCATTTTTGAATAGCGGCGATAATATTGCCGGTGGTAAGCGGCGCTAAAGACGAACCGCAATTGCCGCCGATAATAGTGGTGATGCCTTGATACAGCAAACTTTCCGACAAAGGATGATTAAACAAGGTCCAGTGGCGATCCGAGGCATTGTTGATATCAATAAATCCCGGCGCGACATATTGGCCGGCGGCGTCAATTACGGTTTTGGCGCCGGGTTCGCCCAAGAATCCGATTTTCTCTATTTTGCCGTCTTTTATCGCAACATCGGCATGATATGCCGGCGTCCCCACGCCATCAACAACTATCCCGTTTTTAATCAAGATATCAAGCATATCTTGATTATACTATAAATGTTACTTCCCCAAAAGGCCGATGATGAGGCCGATGGCAGCGGCAACGGCGGAGATAATCCAAAAACGCATCGTTACTTTGGTTTCCGGCCAGCCGAGCGCTTCAAAATGATGATGAATAGGTGTAGAAAGAAAAATTTTTTTTCCTCTGAATTTTTTTGACAGCGTCTGGACAATTACCGAACCTGATTCTAAAACCAAAATAAAGGCAATAAGCGGTAAAAGCATTGCGGCGTTGGTAAGCATCGCGACAATGCCCAAGGTAACGCCAAGCGACATCGCACCCGTATCGCCCATAAAAAATCTTGCCGGATAAATATTAAACCACAAGAATGCGAGAAGAGCGCCGACAATGACGCCAGTAAAAGCCGCCAAATCGTAATGTTCCTGGGTAAAAGCCAGAGCTCCCAGAGCCGCGAAAGCGAATAAAAGAACTCCCCCGGCTAAGCCATCCAAACCGTCGGTTTCGTTGGCAGAAAAGGCGGTAGCAACGATTATAAAAATAAAAATTGGCAAGTACCAAAACCCGACGCTGAAATTTCCCAAAAACGGCACATAAAAAATGTCCCATCCGAGTTTGAAATAAAACCAATAAGCACCAATGGCGGCGATAGCGGTGTAAAGCGCGATTTTATATTTCATTGACAGTCCACCGCCTTTCGGGCCTATTCTAAAAATTCCCAGTAAATCGTCTATAAAACCGAATATTGCCGAAAAAATTAAAGCGCCCAAAGGTAAAAAAGTTTGAGAGCGGCTTAGAAAATTCAAGTCAGCAAAAATACCGTCAAAAAAAAGCGATAAAATCCAAAAGCCCAAAGCTAAGATCAGGGCAACGCTCCAAATTAAAATTCCTCCCATAGTGGGGGTGCCCTCTTTGCTTGAATGGATTTTAGCAAATACCGGAGCGCCTTCGGTCCTAATTTGTTTTCCCAACCTGTATTTAAAAAGAAAATGCGTTAAAAGAGGCGTTAAAAAAAACGCCACAAGAAACGAAACTGAAGTTAAAATTAAAAGACGGGTAACTTCCGGCATATTAATTCCAAATATATGCTTCTTTAAGCCATCGGATCAATTTTTCCGATTCGTCAAACCGGTTGGGTGATCCAAGAACAATAGTAATAATATTATTTTTATCACCAAAATGAAAGCCCGATATGAAAAGTATCAATGATCCTCCCGCTTTATCGGTATAACCGGTTTTGCCGGCCCTTATCTCGCTTATAAATCCTAAAAGCGCGTTAGTATTTTTAAGACGGTGCGCTATTTTACCGTTTGCGGAATAAACAACCATATTTTCCGTTTTTAAAATATCAAATGCGGACAGATAATTGCTTGTGAGATAGCTGAAAATTTTGGCGATATCAACGGCGGTTGAATAATTATCGTCTTCATCTAGGCCATCAGGATTAGTAAAATGCGTGTTTAAAAGTCCCAATTCTTCAGCTTTTTTATTCATAAGAAAAACAAAATCAGAATTTTTATCCGCCAAAGCCATCGCGGCGTCATTTGAAGAATCTATAAGCATCATATTTAAAAGAGAGCGAACGGTTATTTCTTCCAACGGCCTTAAATCCCCTCTTGAGCCCTCTCGTTTTACCGCCGCTAATGGAACTTTGATAATTTCTTCCGAGTTATAATTTTCTAAAACAATAATGGCAGTCATAAGCTTGGTGAGCGATGCTACCGGTCGCCTTTCTTCTATGTTTTTATTATAATAAATCCGCTCGCCATCGGCTCGCATTGCCAAAGCCGCTTCGGCATTAATTTCTAAAGCCGGGGTTGACCAATTTCTTCGCGGCAGAGTGTTTTCGCTGTTGTTTAAAACAACAATTGTCGGCGGTACGAAATTTGATAAAGCCGTTGGAGTCACTTTCATTGGTCTTTGCTCTGCTTCCGGATCTAATATAATGTTTTTTTCTTTTGGAGAGCTAAAATACCAAATAAACAAAGCGGCAAAAAGCAAAACAGACATTTTAAGATAAAATTTTCTATTGTTATCCATATTTTAGGCGGGTGGGGCTAAGCAATTTTTAAATTTTATTTTTTAATTCGTTAAAGTTTGGTAAATCTTCTAATTTTGTTAATCCCAAATGTTTTAAAAAATCAAAAGTAACACTATAAACATAAGATCGGCCGTCTTCTGGATTATTTTTTCTATCAATAAGGCCGCGAATCGCTAAGCTTTGCAAAATAAAACTGCAATTTACGCCGCGCAAATTTTCAATTGCTGCCCGACTTATCGGCCCGCGATAAGAGATAATCGCCAATGTCTCCAAAGCAGCAGAAGATAAATCTTCTTCAAAGTCGCTTTTTATAAGTTTTTTAACCGCTTCAATCGAATAAGGAGAAGCAACAAGTTGAACTTTGCCGTCAAAAAATACTAAGCGCAATCCCCTTTCGTTTTTTTCATATTCGTCCGCCAGCTCACTCAATGAGCTGTTAATTTCTGATTCGCTCGTTTCTAAGATCTCTGTCAGTTTTTTAATGGCAACCGGATGCCCAGCGGTAAATAACAAACTTTCTACTTGCGCTTTCATTTTCATATATTAGTTCAGTTTTTTTATTTTTATATCACCAAATAATTTATCTTGCGAAATATCTAAAATGCGGCTTCTCATCAGCATGAGCACCGCGAGAAATGTTAGTATAATGTCAATTTTTTTCTTAACTTGGCCGGACAGCTCTTTAAATGATGCCTCAACTACTACGTTTATTCTTTCTGTCAGTTCCTTAAGTTTTTCTTCGATTGTCATTACCCTTGCCAAGCTCTGCTCTTCAAGTTTTTCAACTTGTGGCAGAGTTTTTATAAAGATCTCATAAATTTTGAAAAGCTCTTCGGAAGAAATATTTTTGGGCGGATAAAAAACAATCGGCAGATTGAAATAATATTCGCGGGAAAAATACGGCGCGCGGTTTTTAGAAAAACGGCCAAGTTCTCGGCTTAGCTCCCGGAACTTTTGGTAAATTTTAAGCCGCTCTTCCAGGTCCTTAATGTCGCCCTCTTCCTCGTCGCTTAGAACCAGAATGGGAAGAAGAGAGCGTGATTTTATTAAAATTAAACGGCTGGCTATCACCAAAAAATCCGCCAAAATTCTTTGATATTCGGATGATGATTTTATATTTTCCTTTAATTCCTGAGTATTTTCAAGTTTTTTAAGATATTCCAGAAACTGATCGGCGACTTGGCTTAAAGAAATCTCGCTGATGGCGAGCTTTTTTTCTTCAATAATAGAAAGTAAAAGATCTAGCGGCCCCGAAAATTTTTCTAAATTGACTTTGTAATCCATATATTTTTAATTTCCCTTTCTCAAATGTGAAGTTCTTTACGTTGCTGTTTAGAAATTTCACTTGGAGCACCCATAAGCAAATCACGGTCGTCGCCTGTTTTTGGAAAAGCCATTACTTCGCGAATTGACGGCTCATTCATTAAAATCATCATCAGCCGGTCAAGACCGAGCGCGATGCCGCCGTGAGGCGGCGCGCCGTATTCAAAAGCTTTAAGCATATGCCCAAAGCGCGCTTCAATATCTTTCTTTTCAACTCCAAGAATTTCAAACATCTTATTCTGCAAATCCCTGTTGTGAATTCTAATACTGCCTCCCCCGATTTCGTAACCGTTTAAAATTAAATCGTATGCCTTGGCTTTTATTTCACCTAATTTATCTGTATCCAATGATTGGAGATCGGTATTTTTTGGAGAAGTGAAAGGATGATGCGAAGAAACCCATTTTTTTTCAGTTTTTGAATATTCCAATAACGGCATGTTTACAATCCAAGCAAAAGCCAATTCGTTTGGGTTATTTTTATTCTCCCGCAAATCAGGTTTGTCGGAATTATATTTTGCCATCGTTTCATTATAATCCAAGCGGGGAAACGGTTTTTTAGAGATTTTATGATTTGGAAAAATATCTTCAACAAGTTTAATCATTGTTTCTTCAATCAAACCCAAAACATCTTCTTCCTCAACAAAACTTATTTCAACGTCAAGCTGGGTGAATTCCGGCTGGCGGTCTCCTCTGCTGTCTTCGTCGCGGAAACAGCGGGCAATTTGAAAATAGCGTTCAAGGCCAGCGACCATTAAAAGCTGTTTG
>Ga0209542_10011342_pt1 | contig 15803 bp, 14 predicted proteins | sample RifCSPhighO2_01_FD_184028 | JGI IMG/M metagenome (GOLD analysis project Ga0209542, IMG submission 184028) | Soil microbial communities from Rifle, Colorado - Rifle CSP2_plank highO2_0.1 (SPAdes) (version 2) | ecosystem: Environmental > Terrestrial > Deep subsurface > Rock core/Sediment ... | reverse complement strand
AGTCAGTGTATCCCTACGGGATGTGGTTCCTTGTACCGCTGTTCTGGGGACTACTATTTGTCAGGAGTGCGAACCGGAGTAACCGGATGCTTCCCTTTGGGCTCGCGTCCCAGCGATATCTACTCTGGCTGGTCAGGGACATGCAGACAATGCCCCTAATTTTCAATTCAGAAAATAGCTTTTTTATTGATTCTGAGTTTTTATATATTTCGCCCAAAGTTTTTTGAAATCTTTTGACTTTTCTTTTAATTGTTCAAGATTTCCTCTCGCAACAATTTTGCCATCTTTGAAAAAGAAAATATCATCAAAAAGTGAAAGTAAATGCAACCTGTGGATAGAGGAAATAATAGTTTTGTCTGGCAAGCTTGAAAAAATATTTTCATAAATCTTAAGTTCATTATGAAAATCTACGCTACTTGTTGGCTCGTCTAAAAGAATAATATCTTTGTCTTTGGAGGCTAAAAGCCCACGCGCGAGCGCTAAGCGCTGTTTTTCGCCTCCGCTTAAATTCACTCCTTTTTCCACGATACTGGATTCCAAACCTTTAGGTAGTCGGGAAATTACTTCCGTGAATGAAGCCATGTCCGTAAATTTTCTTATCTCCCTATCTTCATAATCCACACCCAGTGTAATATTTTCCCTAATAGTAGTAGAGAAAATCTCTGGGTCTTGTGGTATTAAAGAAATGGAATCACTTATTATATTTAAATCATCTCCGCACTCTTTATCGTTAATACAGAGAATTATGCTCTTTGGTAAATAAAGTCCACGAAATATTTTTAGGAAAGTCGTCTTGCCACCGCCACTTTCGCCAATCACCGCAATTTTTTCTCCTCTCTTAAAATCAATATTTACATCATCCAAGTGTAAGTCAGCATCTGTCTCGTTGTGATATGAGAAGGATAAATCTTTAATTTCAATCAAGGACCAGTTTTTAGGTAAGTATCTATTTTCCAGCAGTGTAGTGTTTAGAAAGTCCGCTGATATTTCTTCGGCGTTTGATATATTGGAACGCCATTTTACGGCGTCATTGTAGAGTTGGGCAAAACTAAAAAATGTTTCCCTGACTTTTGATGCATAACTATATAAAATATAGACAAAACCAATCAAAATGATATTTCCTTTACTCACGTTGGAAAAAAGATAAATGCCTATGGTTAAAATAACCGAGAGTTGCCCGAGAGTTGCCGCCCAAAACCACTTCATTTCATTATTTATGATATTTTTCTTAAACTGCAAAAATGGAGTATCAATGGACTTACTGATAGCTTTAAAAACAAGGTGTTCTATGCGTAGTATAATGACTGTCGTGATGTTGCTTATCACATCATAAACTTTAGCGGATATTTTATTTTCTAATTGATTAACAACTCTGTATCCAGGTATTAATTTTTTATCGTAAATGAACATTATGAAGAAAATAAAGGCGGATATGATTATTACCATAAAGGAAGCGTATAGATCTAAATATATTAGAGCGCCGAGAGAAATAACCAACCGAACAAATGCTTGGATAAACATAAAAGTCTCTTCCGAGAAAGAAAATATTGCGCTGGTGCCTTTTTCTATTTTATCTATTGTGTTCCCTGAATGATGGTCGGTGTGCCAAGATAAAGGCAAGGCCATAGTTCCGCGAAGTAAATATTCCTTGTAATTTTTTTTGGTTATAAAAGCGGTTTTTTGTTCGATAATTCTAGCAGGTGCCCAGAATGTCCAGAAAATAACCTCGGATGCAAGGAAAAGAAGTAGTATAAAAAATAAGTTGATAAGATTTTCTTTTGTTATTCCATTTTTTTGAATGTAATTTAGAAAATATCCAAAAATAAGCGGCTGCGCCGCATCAGCGATATTCGCAACAATAAACATCGTAGTCGCTGCTATGATATTTTTACGCCTATCTTGAGCATAAAAATACATTTTTCGCCAAAGATATACGACTGGATTATTTGAGATACTTTTCATAAACAAGTTTTATTATAACATGGAAAGAATGGTATAATGGCTACAATGGTTTCTTTTATGTCAGTATTTATGTCATGACATATATAAGGATATGGCTAAAAAATTTTCAAAAAGAAATATTCGCAAAATTACCCGGAGCGGCAACAGCTTAAGTGTTTCTTTGCCAGTGGAGTTTTTAGCCAAACTTGGCTGCCCGCCCGCCTCGCCTGAGCGAGCATGATATGTTTTATACTTATGTATTAATGAGTAAAATAGATAATAAATTGTATGTGGGTTACGCTACAGACTTAAAAAAGAGAGAAAGTGAATATAACGATGGTAAAGTTATTTCAACAAGAAATCGTCGCCCATTTAAGTTAATTTATTACGAAGCATGTGAAAATAAAATGGATGCTATAATGAGGGAAAAATATTTTAAAACAGGTTTTGGCAGACGATTTCTTGAAAATAGGTTAGAAAATGCTCTTCAGGCTCGCGATGGCGGGCGTGGGCACGAAAAACAAAAAGTAGTCATCAAAAAAATCCGCGGAGGATTACAGATCAAGGATTGGAAGAAATAATTATCAAGGGTTACCCTTGTTTAGCTATTAAAATGATTTCAGAAAAACTTAAAAACATATTTCTACTATCTGTTATTGTTTTCATTGCTCACGGCTTAGAGGAAATTATTAGGGGATTTTCTAACATTGACCCCCATTTAGATTTTATGTTTGGGAAATTGGCTACATTACCTACAATGCAAGCACTATTTATCCTTTTTCAAGTTATGCTTTGGTTTTTACTTATAATTGGCTACTTTATGCTAAAAGGAGAAAAGTGGCGTCTATGGCTGATGTTCATTCCAGGACTTATTTTTATTTACGAGTTGCATCACTTTTATAAAGCATTTGAGGTTGGCGGTTATTATCCTGGATTATATACCGCATTAGTTTTTCCGATAATAGGTTACTTTTATTGGCAAGAATTGATTAGGATAGTTGCGAAAAAAAATACATCCCTGGATTAATTACTGCACCATTCCACATACTTAATTCTGCTATATATTTCCTTATATGAATAAAATCAAATTGTTGGGCTTTGGAATCTTAATATTGTTCGGTGCATTTTTCTTTGTTTATGGTGAATTTGATGACAGCCCAGGCGGGCAGCTGATGGGCCTACTAGCAGTCATTATAGGTATCGTAGGTATAATAAAGAGAAGGAAGAAAACTCCCTAGCGATGTGTGCACCCGGCCCAGCAGCAGGGACGGCGCTTGCCTTCTGTAAGTTCAGTGTGAACCCGCCGGATATGTTGAATCCTAGTTTCCTTTTTCTTTACCGACACTACCCAGCAAATCCATTCATTGCGCGCGAGTGGAGTAATGTCTTCCCATGCCGCTAGGGCTCGCGGGCTAGAAAAAAGCGCCCTTCGCAAATCCGCCGGCACTGTATGCACTACGCCTCCCGCAATTTCAATTCTCTTCATAAAACTATTTTATCAAATCCTCGCCTTGACATACAAATGAGCGTTCGTGTATAATATATGTATCATTATGAAAAAGACCCTTATGCAGATTCGTCTGCATCGGGGGCTTTTTCTTTTTAAATCTTAATTGAGAATTTATGATAAAGTTCGTTCAAAAATGTAATCTCTAGATTTTTATTTCTAATTAAGATAGAACATTTGTTTTCATCTGGGGCGATAACCCTGCTAATAACGTTATTATCTTTGAGAAACTCCACGAGACATCCAAAATCCCCGTCACCAGTTATAAGAATACAGGAATCAAAAGATTTGGTGTAAAAATCAGAGACGGTTTTTAATACAAGTTCTGCATCACAATTTCCTTTTATTTTTTCTCCCACAGAAACTGTTTGTTTGAAAACTAATATATAACCACAACTCTGTAAATGTTCATAAAATTTTACTCTTTCGGGTACTAGTCCAATAAACAAATAAACACTGGCCGCCTCATATTTCTGTCCAAGCCACCCTCTAAGTTTCTTATAATTAATTTCAAACCCAAGCTCTTTAGCTGACCTGTATAGATTATTCCCGTCAATGTATATGTTGATCTTTACCATTGTCCCATTTTAACACATTTAATTTTATGCTATAATGTGCCAAAGGTCGGCGGTTGTAAATTAAAATTAGACAAGTAACTTCTAAAATAATATGGCAGATCAAACAATTTATGAAAAGTTAAAAGCGACTTGCCCCTGCGGATCCGGTAAGTCCTATGTGGAGTGCTGCGGCAAGGGTGAGATGTGCCCATGCGGAAGCGGGAAAAAAGCGATTGATTGCTGTTTCAAGAGTCCGGAAACGCACAAGATGTAAACGGTGTGAAATTTTGATGAACCCAAATCAAAAACCGCTCCTTAGTTTATTTTGGGCGGTTTTTGATTTGGGCTGTCTTTTGGAACTAACTTCTAGTAAAATATGGGTATGAAGAGTATTTTTATCACCAGGCAAATACCAGAAAACGGCATCAAAATACTTAAGGAAAAAGGATACGATGTGACGGTTGGTAAATACAAGACACCCCCGACCCAGCCAGAACTAATCGAAGAATTAAAAAAGAAAAATTATGATGTCGTCGTTCCCCTCCTGACCGATAAGATAGACAGTGCCGTATTCGATGCCGTCCCTACGGTAAAAATTTTTGCGAATTACTCCGTCGGTTTTGACAATATTGATTTGGAAGAGGCCACAAAAAGAAATATCGCCGTCACCAATACACCGGGTGATTACGTAGATGGCGTGGCTGAGCACGCAGTGGCACTTCTCCTCGCCATAATGGCTCGGCTGGCCGAAGCTGATCAGTTCGTCCGAGCTGGCAAGTATCAGGGCTGGGACCCGATGCTTTTCATGGGAGACAAACTAAATGGCAAAACCGTAGCGGTGATCGGCACTGGCCGCATCGGCGAGCGATTTGCACGCAAGCTTTCTTCTGGCTTCGGCGTAAAAATAATTTATTACGATGTAGTACGTAACGAAAGAATTGAAAAAGAATGTGGTGCGCAATTTGTAAGCTCGGTGAATGAGGCCTTGGCACTCGCCGATGCCGTGAGCATTCATGTTCCCCTACTCCCGACCACCCATCACTTGATCAACAAAAACAACCTGGCAAAAATGAAACCAACTGCCTATTTGATTAACACTTCCCGCGGACCGGTCGTAGATGAAGAGGCCTTGGTGAAAGCATTACAAAATGGAAGGATCCGGGGTGCGGGACTAGATGTTTTTGAGTTTGAACCGAAACTTACCAAGGGACTCGTGAAGCTGTCCAATACGGTCTTGTCCCCGCATATTGCCTCTTCCCAACTCGAATCGCGTGAAGAAATGGCGGAGATAGTGGCGAATAACATTATTGATTTTTTTGAGGGACGGGTCCCGAGAAATAAAGTGAATAAATAAAAAAAATGGGAGAAAAAATGGGCAAACTTATTTTAGCGCGACATCATGCATCCGAATGGAACGAGCTCGGGATATGGACCGGGATTCGGGATATTCATCTTTCGGGTTACGGATTTGAAAAGTCCGAAGACATGGGGCTTCTAATCAAGGACGTGACCATCGATTATGCGTTCACTTCGATGCAGGTTCGGGCCATTGAAACAATGTCTTGCATGCTCGATATTTGCAAGCGCCACAGTGTGCCGACCGAGCATTCCGCCGCCTTAAACGAGCGCGATTACGGAGAATATACCGGCAAAAACAAGTGGGAAATGGAGAAAATTTTAGGCGCGGAGGAATTTAAAAAATTACGCCGGGGGTGGGATTATCCAATACCTAACGGGGAGTCGCTTAAGACGGTCTATGATCGCACGGTGCCTTTCTTTTTTGAAAAAATCCTGCCCCTGGTTTTGGAGGGCAAAAATGTTTTGGTGGTAGCCCATGGAAATTCCTTGCGCTCGCTTCTTAAATATATTGAAAATATTTCAGATCAGGATATTGCGGACACAGAGTTCCCCTTCGGAGCCGTGATGATTTATACGCTGGATGAGAACGGACATAAATTGGGAAAGGAAGTGCAGGATATCATTCGTAACCTTCCTAAAGAGAGGACGTCTCGCGCGCAAATTATCGCCACTATTGGTCCGGCGTCAGCTAAAAAAGAAGTTCTCAAACAAATGATTGAGAACGGCATGAGTGCGGCTCGGCTTAATTTCGCCTGGGCGGACAAGGAAGAAAAAGGTCCTCACATTACTTTGATTAGAGAGCTGGCGGCAGAACTATCCGTGCGTATCCCGATAATTGAGGACCTACCCGGACCCCGGGTGAGCGGAGCGCACGGACATACCTATGACAAAACGAAATTTGGTTTTACCGAGCGGGACCGAGAACTTGCCCAATTCGGCATTGAGCGCAAAGTGGACTACCTGGCTCTCTCTTTCGTAAGAAGTGCTAAAGAAATCGAAGCGTGCCGGGCAGCGATCCAAGAGTTTTCCGGAACCCAAAAAATTATCGCGAAAATTGAGTGCCAGGACGCCCTGAATTCCATTGATGAAATCATCGCAGTGGCAGATGCCGTTATGCTTGCCCGCGGCGACCTGGGCAATGAAGTCCCGTTAGAGAAAATTCCCTTCGTGCAGGATATGATTATCAAGAAATGCAAGGCCGCCGGCAAACCGGTCATAACCGCGACCCAGATGCTAATTTCCATGACGGAAAATCCTGTGCCAACCCGGGCGGAAGTGACCGATGTAGCCAATGCAATTCTGGAAAAATCCGACGCAGTAATGCTCTCGGAAGAGACAGCCATCGGCAAATACCCGGTGGAAGCCGTGGCCATGATGAAGAAAATTATAATCGAAGCGGAGGAGCACATGGGCCGCAGCACTCATATAAATCTTCTATAAAAATGCCTAAAATATCGTCAATAAAAGCGGAGGAAACTACTGACTCGCGCGGAAACTCTACCCTATTGGCCACTTGTCTGCTTGCAAGCGGTGCTCTGGGTAGTGCTTCTGTTCCGTCCGGCACGAGCACGGGGAGACACGAGGCCTGCGAGCTCCGAGATCCGGATGGCAAGGGAGTGCAAAAGGCAATAAAAAATGTTAATGAGGAAATTGTAAAAGCGGTGATGGGAAAAGAAGTGGATCAGACAGCATTGGATGAATTACTAATAAAATTAGACGGCACGAAAAATAAATCCCGCTTGGGGGCGAATGCTATATTGGGGGTTTCCCTTGCATTCGCTCGCGCAACCGCGAAGGAAAGGAACTTGGAGCTCTACGAACATTTGGCAAATTTATATTTTAGAGATGAAAACGCACGAAAATACAAAATACCCGAACCGGCTTTCAATGTCTTAAACGGCGGCAAGCATGCTAAAAATGGCCTTGCCTTTCAAGAATTTTTATTAATTCCAATTGGATTTAATACCATAATGGAAAAAGTCGAAGTGACTCAAAAAATAATTGTGTCTCTGAAGGATTTGCTTTTACAAAACGGACAATCAATAGAGCTCGGTGATGAAGGCGGCTTTGCGCCGAAGCTCAAGTCGAATGAAGAAGCTCTGGAGTATTTGGGAAAAGCAATTTCTGCCGCCGGATACGATACCCAAAAAGTTAAACTAGGGATTGACGTCGCCGCATCCAGTTTTTGGAAAAATGAACATTATGCGATTGAGGGAAAAATGCTTAATGCAGGAGAAATGATTTCAATGTATGAAAAATTATGCGGGAAGCATGAAATTATTTCTATCGAGGACGGGCTCAACGAGGAGGATTTTGCAGGATTTGCACAGATGAATAAAAAACTGGGCGGAAAAATAAATATCGTGGGTGACGATCTGACCGTCACCAATGTGGAATTAATCAAAAAAGCTATAGAAAATAAATCCATCAATACACTTTTAATTAAACCTAATCAAATAGGCACCTTGTCGGAAACCTTGGCAGCGATAAAATTAGCGAGGGAAAATAATATTAAAATTTTTGTCTCGCATCGTTCCGGAGAAACAGTGGATAGTTTTATTGCCGACCTCTCGGTGGCTGTCGGAGCAGAATTCATCAAAGCCGGAGCGCCTACCCGCCCAGAGCGGATGGCTAAATATAATCGTTTGATAGAAATCGAGAAAGAAATATCTAGATCAAAAATTTAATGGTATTTTTTTCCAGGTCTTTCCAGGCCATTCTTGAAATCCACGTCCTTTAAAAGTATGGAGGGTCTCCTCTCCTTTTGATACACTTCCCTCATATTCAACTATTTGTTCAGAAACGAAAACTTCAGGTAGGAGTGGGTGGACTTTGATTCCTGGGCTATCTGCTGTAACAAGCTTAGTAGAAAAGTTTATTTCATACTCCGCATTTTTTGAAGAAAAAATAGTATGGTATGGAATTTCCACTCCGACAGTTATATCTTCTTTCCACTCCAAATGCTCAATTTTTCCCAACGCATTAGCCCGCTGTGGATATCGGAAAATGAATCGATTGAAGGGCTATGTTGTTTGTAATTTAAATTCCACGAAACGTCGTCGGCCTTACAATTAATTTCATAATGATATGTATCTTTCTCGATGATTCTGGCATTATCCATTCGCAACGACGCAGAAATGTCGTCAACTTCTATTTTATCCATATCAATTTTCTTCACCATGCCATACAACACACCGTCCTTCAATATCCTCACTACCAAGCGCCCGCCCCCGAGTTTTGTTTTCTTTTCAGGGTCAAGCATATAGTAAATAATATAACCGGCTAAGTCTTTTTGAATGAAATTAAAATATTTCCATTCCACATAGCTTTCGGTATGCAGCTCGTCTCGATAATTCAAATAGTGCCAATTATCATCATGTGGCTCAACGGGAGTAATGCGTTTTTGTAACATATCAATATCTTAACAAAAATAAGCGTATTTCACAAAACAAAACCCGCCTTGCGGCGGGTTTTGCGGCACATACATTGTTACGATAAAAGTGTGAGTTTAACCTCACGCTCACAGGGGGAGTATAGCATAGTTTTAATTAAAAAGCAACTTGAATAGAAAAACCCTCTCTTGCGAGAGGGTTTTTCGTGTTTGGTTCTGTATCTATAAGCCGAATTCTGTTTCCCGCCAAGGGCGGGATGATGCAATTTATCTAGGTCCGAAATTGCTCCCGGACTCAAGCGATTCTTCCCTCACCAATTTGTAAAAATTGGTGAGGGACACGATCTTGCACACGCGTAAGGATTTTGCTCCGACGCCTCAAGAAAACTTAAGGGTCGGAGGGCACGACTTTACGTCGGCCCCGTTTCACTCCCACTGAAGGGTTTCGTCACTGTTCGCACCTCGCGACTTGCGCCGGACGGGCGTTACCCACTACGTTTAATTCCGACCGAAGCCGGAGCTGTGTGTTCGGACTTTCCTCCCCTCCGACCAAAGCCAGAAGAGTAGCATCCAATACAGGACTAGCATTATTATACTACAACCTTGTTAAAAATCCAACTGCACTTCGTCCCCTACTTTTAAGTAATGCAAATCGGCAAAGCCGGCATTAACTTCCAGGACATATTTCGAGTCGGCATTCGGGCCGAAAGAATTCGGGAAACTGGCGGGGCTTGCATTTTTTTCGATATATATAACTTTCTGGTTTTCATCTATCCAAATTATATCAATCGCAAAGTTCATATCCCGCATCCAAAAAAAGTGCCTGCCTAGCGCCGGAAAGACAAAAAGCATGCCTTCATTTTCACCCAAGGATACCCGCCCGCTGAGTCCCCTTGCCTGCTCCTCCGGCGTCAGGGCGAGGTCGACTTTTACTTTGACATCGCCCAAGGTTACATACTGAATTTCTTGGATTTTAAGTTCCGGCGCTGGTCCATAACGCAGAAGAAAAAATCCAGCCACAAAAAAAATAATTAGGATAAAAATTGGAGATATTTTTTTCACTTTTGACTTTATGAACTTTATAACCCTGCCTGCGGCAGGCAGGTTTCAACTACTTGTGGTCGCCGTTGGTCCAGCCGAAAAGCTTGCCGATCTGGTCCGGGCTCTCGCGCCGGCGAGCAATTTTGACAGTGCCATCCTTGGCGATTATCTTCATCGGCAAAGCGAGCAAGCAATGATGCGAAGAAAGAGCATCCTGGTAAGCGCCAGTATCTAAAACCGCTACCAGCTGATCTCCGTCCTCGCGTAACTTCGGCAGGAGAATGTAATTTCCACCTTCGGTATATTTATCATCCGAATCACAGGTGCTGCCAGCGAGCCAGGTACGCTTGAGGGGCGTATGCATATTATTCGCCGGAATAACGTGCCATTTCTGGTGAATTGCCCAGGTATCTTTGAGATCGTTCATGAAACTGCCATCGACGATATACCAGGCAACTGCGTTGGCTTTTGGAATGCCCTTTTCGGAGAGCACCTTGTATAAAGTAACTTGGGCCGGGGCCACAATGTATTGTCCCCATTCTATGGCCAAATTTGGGTGCCTGATACCGCCCTTGTCCGAGAGACTTTTCAAGGTCTTGATTATTTTACTGGAAACAATTTTAGCGGTATAAAACTTTTTCTTCTCATACGGCACCCCGAACCCTCCGCCGATGTCCAGTGTATCCAAACTTGGATGCGTTTTTTGAAGCTCGCGGTAAATACCAAAGCCGTGCTTCACCGCGTCCAGGATGCTTTTTTGGGTCTTGATTTGCGAACCCATATGATAGTGCATCACCTTCAAATTCTTGATCTTGCTTAGATTAAGGGCATCTCGCTCGGAAAGACCAAAGCGGTCAAACTTTTTATCCCAATGCGTATCGGCTTTGAAGTTGAGATCCACCCGGACACCGATATCCCCTTTAAGCTTGGACACTCTCTCAATTTCTTCGTTGGATTCAATAATCGGCACGATATTCATGCCTTTGCCGCGTAGTTCTTCTATGAGATCAAGATATTGGTGGGTCTTTGGACCATTACAAAACACTCGAATTTTTGTATTGAACCTTTCACCTTCCCAAAGTTTTTTCACTATCCATAGTTCGTTGGCCGAAGTTACTTCCAAGTTCGCCCCTTCCGAAAGAAGCGGCAAGATAAATTCCTTGTTTTGGTTCACTTTCATCGGGTAGTGATAAAAGAACTTTCCCCGGTAACCATAAATTTTCATGTAGGCCTGAAAATAGCCGATGAGGTCTTTCAACCGATCCTCGATAATGAACGGGAAAAGAATCTGGAGCGGAGTGCCATATTTTTGCGCCAAATCGTTTAGATTGTAGATATGGTGGCCCTCGGTGGCGGTGAGATCGCCGTCCTTGTTCACGCCGAAAATTTCGGTGTTGAATTCATCGATACCAAGTTTCCAAAATTTTCTCCAATTTTTTGCCGGTCTCCTCGGTTTGCGTTTCTTTCGCAGTTTTCTTTTTGCCATAAAAGTTTAAATCAGTATACCACTATAAATAAAAAAGTAAATGGGTTTAAGCGCCGTTAACTAAAAAATTAAGCAGCGCTTTGATAGTATGCAAGCGATTCTCCGCCTGTTCGAAGACCAAAGACCTTTTTGATTCAAAAATATCTTCCGTAACTTCTTCATTTGGGTGCTTCGGAAGACAGTGCATGAAAACGGTGCCGCGATTGGCCAATTTAAACATCTGCTCGGTAACTTTATAGGGAGCAAAAATTCTCCGTCGCGTATCCGCTTCTTTTTCCTGCCCCATCGAAACCCAAGTATCGGTGTAAATAACATCTGCTCCCCGCACTGCATTTTCAATATTATTGGTTACAAGCAGTGTCCCTTTGCTTTTTTTGTTTAAATTCTGGGCCTCCTTTATTACTTTAGGGTTGGCTTCATAACCCTTCGGCGTGGCAATACGGAAATGTAGACCCAAACTGGCGCAAGTGAGCATTAATGAATTGGCTACATTGTTGCCATCGCCCACGAAGGCCAGTTTGAGTCCCCGAAGAGAGCCAAAATGCTCCTCTAGAGTAAGCATATCCGCCAGCACTTGACAGGGATGATACAAGTCGGAGAGCGCATTGACTACCGGCACCTTCGAATAATTTTTAAGTTCCTCGAGGGTGCTGTGGGCATACACTCGAGCGACAATTATATCCGTCCATCTCTCCAAATTTCGGGCAATGTCGCCAATGGGCTCCCGGTCCGGAATCCGACCGTCATTTAAGACCGAGTAGCCGCCCATTTCGGCCACGCCGATTTGCAAAGTGAATTTGGTTCGGAGGGAGGCCTTTTCGAAAAGGAGCGCCACTGTTTTGTTTTTGAGCCGGGAAGCAAAACGCGCGGGGTACTTTTTTACCTCTGCGCTCAAGGCGAGAACTTGTTTGATTTGGGCCGGAGTTAAATCGGTATCTTTCAGATAATGCATGTAATTAGAATTCTAGCACACTTATTTATATTTTTGGAGAAAATTTTGTTTAAACTCAAAAAAATTCTCGTCTAAGATGGACTGCCTGATTTTTTTAACTAAATTAATAATGAAATATAAATTGTGAATTGAGGCAAGCGTGCCAGCTTGCATTTCCTTGCCGCGGAAGAGATGACATAAGTATGCGCGGGAGTAATTTTTACATGTATAGCATCCGCAATTTTTTTCGATTGGACTAAAATCTTCCCGAAATTCGGCGTTGGTGATATTTATTTTTCCCCCACTGGTATAGAGCGTGCCGTTGCGGGCATTACGCGTCGGCGCCACACAATCAAAAAGATCCACTCCGTTCTCAATTCCCGGAAATAAATCTTCCGGTTCGCCAATGCCGAGCAAATGCCTGGGCTTCCCTTCCGGCAGGATTTCATTCACCCAACGTACGGCAGTATGAATATCTTCTTTGGCAAATGAGCCGCCAATGCCAAATCCATCAAACCCGCCTCGACTTCCGTCGGTTCGGGCAAGCTCTAATTTAGCCATAAATTCAGCTGATTTTTTGCGCAGGTTTTCATCCCGACCACCTTGCACGATACCAAAAATGGCAGGAGAAAAATGGGAATCACGCAGACGGAAGGTTCCGCCCGAAGGGTGGAGTAATGTTAAGTGATTTCCATTTTTCTCCGTTTGCGACTGAGCAAAAGCATCGGGCGAGGTGGAAAGCTTTTGGTGCTCAGTTAAACTCCGCTTTGCCCAATTATGCGTGCGGACTAGGGCTTCTTCCTGGTAACGTAAATCCTCAGCCGGGCTGGTACATTCATCGAAAGCAAATATTATGTCGGCACCCAGGTTATGCTGTATTTGGATCGATTTCTCCGGAGTAATGTAGTGAATTGAGCCGTCGAGATGTGATTTAAAAGAAACTCCGTCCTCCCCTATTTTTGCCAGCCGCGGCGCAAGTGAATCGTCAAACCGCTCCGGAATCATTAAGCTCGGATCCGTAATTTTAACTACTTTACTTAGCTCTTTGCCGAACGCAGCGCCCAATGAGAAAACTTGGAACCCGCCGGAGTCCGTCATCGTAGGTCCCCACTTCGCTAAAGCTTCGCGGGGCGAGCCCCGCCAGTTCATAAATTTCGCAAGCCCTCCCGCTTTGGCTACCAGTTCATCTCCCGGCTGTAAATATAAATGATAAGTATTGCCAAGTACCACTTCCGCCCCCAAGTCAGCTACTTGTTCGGGCGTAAGCGCCTTCACCGATGCCTTGGTTGCCACCGGCACAAAAGCCGGGGTATGTATTTCCCCATGGGCGGTCGTGATCACCCCGGCGCGAGCCAGATTTTTTCTTCCGCCAGAGGCGGATCCGCCTTGGGCGGACAATTTTTTTATTATCTCAAATTTCATGTTGTTACGTAATCGATTACTTACATTAATATACTTCCTGCTGATAACATTTCTCACAGTAAATTATCTCTGGCCGCTCGGGTGCATAGCTTGTCTCAAACTCCACTTCACACTTCCCAGCATGATGCGCATGTGTCTTATCGCACATGCAAGTTCGGTGCCAGAATTTCGGAGAGTTAGTTTGACTTACTCTATTTGCGTGGCGACAGTTAAAGCATAACTTAGGTGGAGGCAGGTCGTGTTTTTTATAAAATTGCAATTCAGACGGAATAAATCGAAAAGCTAGAGAGCAGTTATGCATACATTTTCCTTCGTGTTCACAAGCTTTTGTTTCTTCATTTATAGCGTAGCTGCGTTCATCGGGCTCTCGCCAAACATATCCCCTTTCGAATACCTGCTCTTTGGTTAGGGGAAAGTAGATATGCGCGGTCTCGTTGTAGCCGAAAGGACTTGCTTCCATTGGAAAAAATTCTCCGTATTTATAAATTCTCCCTTTTTCATCAATATATGGCATATCTTGCATATGTTTAATAATTTTTTCCCGAAGTTCTTCATATCTTTCTTTTGAATATTTCTTGTTTAGAATGCAGTACTGTTTTTTCTTTACACCCACACAGCCAAAAAGATTTTTATTGTCTAGACACCACATGCTGTACTCAATATCCTGGCCAGAAATAGTTACAAACCAGCTAAATTTTAATCGGGAAGACCACCCAGACATTAGTGATTCATACAATAATTCGGAATTAACTCCAAAATGTGTGAAATCATAACAATGGGAACTTCTTGATTCTTCGGGCGTAATTAACATGCAGTATCGTGAATCATCCAGTTTCCCGCAAAAATAAGAATCCTTGACGTTCTTACAATTAAAAATGTAATCCCCAGAAACATCTTTGTTTTTTATTCCGTGCATATATTTTTGAGGGTACTTTATCCAAACCTCCTGCGCTCTTTTCCAAGCTATTTTGATTTTTTCGTGAGTAGAAGGATATAGTTCTTTGAGTTTTTCTTCATACTCTTCTTTGGTGTATGGCTCGTTAAAAATATGGTATTTTTTATTTACAAGATTAACACACCCAAAACAATCACTGCACCCTGTACAATTTTTACAAAATAAAAGATTGTAGCAGTGCATACAATCTACTGAAAACATTGTATTGTAACTTTTGTGCGTATTTGTTATCTCGTAGCAATTTTCGCTCTTATGAACAAAATAAGTGTCAATACAATCTTTTGAATTTGTAAGGTTGCTACCATAAGCGCAATCTTCATTGTAGTCACTATGAGTAACTAAATAGCAGTTCTTGAGATAACCAACCATATTTGTGTACTCTGAATTCACTAAACTTGTATATAAACCAAAACGGCTTACGGCTGGTACTTTATGCATTAAATCAAAAAGTTGTTCCAAAAACGGCCGCGATTCGTCAAAGTCAACACCATAATCCATTGCGTCCCATTTATCGCTCCACCAGCATTCATTGCAATAAACTACGATTGGCGATTGTTCGGAATAAACAGCTATCGTGCTATTGCCACAAAGTGCACATTTACGTTTATGGAGAGAACGTTCATTCCGCCAAGCAAGGCGCCTAATTAAGCGGCACTCCGGGCAAAAAGTCGGCGGGGGAACTTTGATTTTTTCATAAAAGCCGAAATCGTCTGGTTCGATAATGAAATCCTTTTTACAATTAACGCATATTCGGTTTTCTGATTTGTATTCCATAAATTCACCTCACCTGACCTTCGGCCACCCTCTCCTTGGCAAGGAGAGGGTTAGGGTGAGGTCTGTACCTCCACGAATTTCAATTCGAAAATATTCGCCGGGCTAGTCAGAAGTGCTTTAGTGAAAGAATCCCTCGGGTCAGAGATTATGGTTTCAACTACACCAACAACATATGGAATAATGCCTGGGAGCGTGACAGCAGTGCCTTTTTCTAAGACAAAATCCCGCGGCACGATCATTTCGAAGTTGCCGCCGCCGCGGCCGGTGATCGTGGTGAAAACATCGCGACCTTCAATTACCACTTCTGTCTTCTCCCCGGGACTGGAGAATAAAATTACTTTAGAAGAGTTCGGGCCGACCTCACTCACCCTGCCGACAGGGATATTACCGAGCGCAAAAACCAAATCCCCGGCACTCGCACCTTGATTATTCCCTGCAT
>Ga0209542_10011341_pt1 | contig 15804 bp, 18 predicted proteins | sample RifCSPhighO2_01_FD_184028 | JGI IMG/M metagenome (GOLD analysis project Ga0209542, IMG submission 184028) | Soil microbial communities from Rifle, Colorado - Rifle CSP2_plank highO2_0.1 (SPAdes) (version 2) | ecosystem: Environmental > Terrestrial > Deep subsurface > Rock core/Sediment ... | reverse complement strand
GCGCCTGCGAGACGATCGCCCGCGCCCGCACCATAACAACCAGCAGCGCCGTATCATCCACCGCTAGGGCTGACGCCTCACCAAGCTCCGTCAAGTGAATCGACCGTTCCGCAGTAAGATTGCGGTATATCTCTTCAGTCACAAACGGCACGAACGGCGCCAGGAGCTTGCTGAGCCGGATGAGCACGGCATGCAGCGTCGCAAACGCCGCTACACTATCTTCTGCCGCACCACCCTTAGCCGGCTGAAAACGGGAGCGGCTCCGCCGCACGTACCAGTTGCTTACATCATCCACAAACGGCACAAACGCCCGCGCCGCGCGATCCACGTGGTAGCTATCCATCGCTTCAATAACCTCACCCTCCAGCTGTGCCAGTCGCGCCAGCACCCAGCGGTCGAGGACAGTTTGTCCCAACCCCACTTCGCCCTTTGGGCTTCGCGGGGCACTCGGACGCCAACCATACGTGTTGGCGTACCGAGTGAAAAAGCTGTAGACATTCCACAGCGTCAGGTAAAAATTGCGGTGCAGCTGCTGCAATTCTTTTTCGGAAAATACATATGGCTCGCCCAGCGTACTTAGCAAGAAGAACATGCGCAGCGTATCGGCACCATATTTTTTGAGCGTCGGCTCAATGTCAGGATAATTCTTCAGTTTTTTCGACAGCTTGTTGCCATCTTCCCCGAAGATAATCCCCGAGCCAATCACATTCTTAAACGCGCTCTGCCCTTTCAACGCCACGGCCAGCACATGCAGCGTATAGAACCAGGCGCGGGTCATTTCAATGCTCTCAACAATAAAATCAGCCGGAAACGGTGCATTCGTGGCATACGGCATCGAGCCGGAATCAAACCAGACATCAAGCACTTCCGGCACTCGCCGCATAGTACCGGTGCATTTTCTCCCCCTGCCTGAGGGGGAGATTAAGAGGGGGTGGGAGCGACAGGGCCAGACAATTTCATCAACGTACGGCCGGTGTAAATCCAAAATCTCGGCCACACCCGATAATTCTCTCAGCTCCGCCACACTGCCCACACAGACTTTTTCCTGGCAGGTGTCGCACCGCCAAATCGGCAGCGGCACGCTCCAGTAGCGATTACGAGAGACCGCCCAATCCGGCGCCGACGCAATGCCCTTGGCAAAGCGGCCCGCCTTAATATGTTCCGGAATCCAGCTAATTGACTCATTAGCGGCCAGCAGCTTTTCTTTCAGCGCCTGCACGCGGATAAACCAGCTATCCAGCGCGTAGTAAATCAGCGGCTGATCGCACCGCCAGCAAAAAGGATAGCTGTGCGTATACTGTTCGGCCTTAAACAGGAGCCCGCGGGCCTGCAGGTCAGCTACAATCTTCCCCTGTGCCGCAAAAATATGCTCCCCGGCCCAGGGCAAACCCTCGGCAAACCGTCCATCGGGGCCAACGGTTAGCAGCGTCGGCAAATCATTGTCCTTGCCCACCTGCGCATCTTCCTCGCCAAAGGCTGGCGCAATGTGCACCAGGCCCGCACCGTCATCAGCCGTCACATGATCACTTAATACAACACGAGACATTCCTGCTGGCTTAGATGCCCCCCTTGCTCCGCCAGCTGGCGGAGGGGGGTTAGGGGGGATTGGTGTCTCGTACGTCAGCCCCAGCAACTTACTAATCTCCCATGTTCTGGTAATTTCCGCCCCCTCGCCAAACAGTACGGCGACCCGCTCGCGCGCGACAATAATTTCCCGCCCCTCGTGTGCCACGCTGACATAGTGCAAATCCTTATTCACCGCCACCGCCACATTGCCCGGCAACGTCCACGGCGTGGTGGACCATATCAGTAAATACAACGGTAATTTTTCTTTTTTCTTGTTACTTTTTACTTTGAGTAACACATACACCGCCGTATCTGCTTTGTCCTTATACGCCATGCTCACCTCAAAATTTGATAGCGGCGTCTCGCAGCGAATGCAGTAAGGCGTTGAACGAAAATCCTGGTACACCAGCCCCTGTTCCCACAACTGCTTGAACACACCCCACTCCGCGTCCATGTAGTCGCGATCCAGCGTCGCATAGCCATGCTCGTAGTCGGCCCAGCGGCCGAGCCGCTTGAGCGTGGCAGTAAACTCATCGATGTACCGAAAAACCGCTTCTCGGCACCGCCGGTTAAATTCCTCAACGCCGAATTGCTCGACATCTTTTTTTGTTTTGAGCCCCAATTCTTTTTCGACGAGCACCTCAACCGGCAACCCGTGCGTATCCCAGCCAACGATCCGGGGCACGTGCCAGCCACGCATCGTCTTATAGCGCAGCACGGTGTCTTTCAGGGCCGACTGAAGCACATGCCCGTAGTGCGGCTGCCCGGTGGCGTAGGGCGGGCCATCGTAAAATGTAAAGAGTGGCTTGTCACAGGTTTGCGCCAACGCCGCCGCGAAGATCTGCTGCTCTTCCCACCACGCCAAGATCCGCTGCTCTAACGCCTCGACATCGGGCCGCGGCGCCGCTTCCGCAAACGCCTTAGACGCGGCTGCGTTTGCCTGATCTTTTTTTCGCCTGAACACGGCCTTTCTTCTTACCTGCCACACTTTCGTACACGTTTAGGAGATCCGCGGCATCCGCTTTTTCCATCACCACCACCTGCCCAGCCGGGTACCCGTGTCGCTCCACCAGTAATTTTTTGCCTGCGTCCGAGTTGACAATAATGCGCCGTGCCCGTTTGCACAGCTGAGCAAAGGCCGTGCGCGCACCCAGCATAAACGTGCGAACAAAAATATTACTATCGCTCCTCCCGCGCGGCACGTAGTGAAACGTGGAGACAATCTTGCCGGGATAAATATACGGTATCAACCCCTCCGGCGAGTGAAAAACGTCCAGCCGCGCCGCTGCCAAAAAGGATGAGACCAGCATGTGCGAATATACGACCGGTAAAAATTTTCGATACTGCACAAACGGAAAGTGCTTGATCTCCACGTTCGGTCCCTCGAACTTCTTGGTATCTTGCATCCGCTCATCGAAGAACAGCACCCAGGTGTGCTGGCGCTGTAGGTCAGCCGCCAGCAAACGCTGGATCACCTGTTCGGTGTAGCGAGCAATTTTAGGATCGTACCGCTTGTGCTCGGGCAAGATAATATGGGCGTCTATTCCAATGCGCATAGTGCTAACAGATAGGGTAGCATATTACATTACATCGGGTTTGTTAAGGCCGAGTAAATCCAGCGCCCTCCCCAGCACTGCCCGGGTAGCCAACACCAGCTGGAGACGGCTGGCCACCACCGGCTCATCCTCTCCACTAAGAATCGGCACATGCCGGTAGTAGACATGGGTCGCTCGCGCCACTTCCAGAGCAAACACCGCCAGGTGCTGCGCCTCGAGGCTACGCGCCACCTCCGCCACGACCTCAGGGAGCCGGTACAGCTGCCGCATGAGCGCCACTTCCAGGCTGTGGGTCAAGGCCAGCCGAGTGGGTACGGTGGCGTGCAACCCCACCTCACCCATCAGCCCGCGCTGTTTGGCCTGGCGCAAAAGAGACTGCAGACGCACGTAGGCATACTGCACGTAGTAGACCGGGTTGCGCTCACTGCGCTCTTTGGCTAAGTCCAAATCAAAATCGAGGTGCGTCTTGAGGCTGTGCTGCACGAGCAAGAATCGGGCCGCATCCAACCCCACCTCGGCAATTAAATCAGCCGGGGTTACGATATGCCCTTTACGCTTCGAGAGCGACACCGGCTTGCCCCCCGACACCACCCGCATCCACTGCGCCGTAACAATCTTGAGCCGCTCGGTGTCCTGCCCCAGCGCCTGCATCGCCGCGATAAGTTTCGGCCCATGTCCCTGGTGATCGGCTCCCAAGAACGTGATAATCAGATCAAACTCACGTTCATATTTGTAGAGATGATAGGCTACGTCCGGCGCAATGTAGCCATACTCGCCATCGGATTTCACCAGCACGCGATCCTCACTGTCACCAAAATCAGTCGTGCGGAACCACTCTGCTCCCTCGTTGGTATACGTCACACCTTTGGCGCGCAGCCGCTCGACAGCGTTCGCGACTGCGCCCGCATCTCGCAGCTGCTGCTCGCTCACGAAGCTATCGAATGGAATCCGCAAATCCTCCTGCAGTGAACGTTTTATCTCCTGCAGCAGCGCCACAGCTGCCTCGCGCCCCACCTCAGCCACTACCTCAGTCTGCTCCAAGTCAGAGGCAGCAAACCTGCTCCCCTCGTTCTCCTGGCGCGCTTCGGCGAGCTGCCGACCAACCTCGGTAATATAGTCGCCCTGATACAGCTCTTCCCCATACGGCACCGCTTCCCCGTGCGCCTGTAAAATCCGCCGCAGCACCGATTCGCCTAATTTTTTAATCTGTCCGCCAGCATCGTTAATATAGTATTCGCGCGTCACGTTGTAGCCCGCGCAGGCCAGCACGTTGCCCAGCACATCGGCGCTAAAGGCAGTGCGAATATTGCCCAGGGTGAGCGGCCCGGTGGGATTAGCCGAAATAAATTCCAGGTTCACGCTCTGTCCATGCCCAAGCGGTACCTCGGGCGTCGCCTCGCTCGTCACGACGTTATCAAGCCGGGCCGTGAGCCAACCCGGGTTAAGGTATATATTGAGAAAGCCTGGCGGCGCTGCCGTCAGCCGGCCAATATATTCCCGCTTGGGCATGTGTTTGGCAATCGCCTCGACAATTTCCAGGGGAGGCCGGCCAAGCTTTTTACTCAGCGAGAGTGCCACCGGCGAGGCATAGTCGCCGTGTTCTTCTTTCTCGGGGTGCTTAACCACAATCGTTCCGAGAGTATCTTTTCCCGTGAGCCCCGCGGCCACAATCCCCTCCGCGATATCGCGCCCTAACGCTTCTTGCAAGTTCAACATAGCTTTACGCTAGCCGCTGGGCCGCCTCCAGGTGCCGGTACACGTCTTCCCGGAACTGAAACGGATGCCGCACGTGCTTGAGCCGCAGCTCAATCCCCGGGCTGCCGGCTGTGTTGATGCCAATCGTACCTGTGTGCGTCAGCAGCCGCTCCAGGAATGATTCCCGCACCGAAATATCCGTAATCGACTTCATGTCGACCGTAATATACCGCTTCTGCAGCACACCCTCACGAACAACCACCCGCTTATTCGTCACCGCGTAGTGGATGAAAAAGAGTAAGTACAAAATGGGCAACAGAAAGCCCGCCGTTGCAATTAAGAACATGCTGCCCAGTAAAATATTGGCGATGCCAACCACCCCGCCCAATAACAGCGTCGCCAGCATTGGCGCAATCCAGAAAACAAAGACGTACGCCCCGCCCACACCGAACGCGTGGATCAGTTGTTCATCGGGCAGCAGAAAACGCCGCCAGTACCGCACGTACCTGCCTTTCGCCATGCGGTAACCATAGCACGAACCGAACTATTGACAAATATTACAATATAGTATAACATGCAAAAGCACTCATTATAGAGTGTTCCTTGAAAAAGAGTTCTGCAGAGCGTTTCTGCGCTTTTTCGTGCGTCTCCATTAAACGGCTGAGAACCCCTCAGCCACGGGAGGTACCCATGAGTAAGTTGTATTTTCGCGTTCCACGGACCCTGACCTTTGACAAAGTGGTCGCACTGTATCTGTGGCTCTATTGCAAGACCGATAAACGGAGCTGGAGCCTGAGAGAAACTCTTAAGGACACCGGCTCTGCCATCGTCTTTGAGGATGAAGCACGGCCCACCGACGGCGAGATCGTCGACGTGGACGTTGAGACCAACTACAAGAAGCAGAACGTTGGCTCTGCCACCGAATACGTGGTCGAACAGTACGGCCTCGCAGAAGTGTTACCGGGAGTCGACCGAGTAGTTGCGTTACTGAACCGCAACAACACAACCGGCCATTTAAAGTCGGACACCGGCTCCCTCGTCGCCCTGATCCGTGAGCTCTTCAACATCGGCACGGACAAACCCTCACACGACGCGCGCCAGCGGGTTATCGAACTCCTCTGGCCCTGCGTTCACGCGTACTTCGAGGGCGCCGCGCGAGACGAAAAGAAAGTGGCAAGCTGGAGAAATCCGTTTACGCGAGAGCACTACGCGGAGTTACTTACGCTCTGCGGTCAGCAACCAGCCGGCTGGCTCGAACTTTTGGATCGCGCTTTTACCAGCACGGAAAAAAAGAAAGAGACCGCAGCCGCCACAGCGAGCACAATCGCAGCCTACCATTTCGACGTGCCGCTCTACCAGAGCTCAGGCAATGGCATCGGTCACTACATTGTGTCCGACGATCCCCGTGTCGCCCGTGCGTACCTGCAGGAGCAGCTAAGTGTCGTTCTACTGATTGTGCGGCGCCGCTCCGGCAACGTAGCCATCTTCTGTCGCGGCAAGCAGCAGTTCGGCGGATTATACGCTGCTCTGCAGAAAAATGAGCCCGGCGATACCTGGTATCACGAAACGCGGTATTCGTCGCCAATGATCCTCAACGGCTCAACCAGCCGCGAGAAGCCACCGACGAGCCTGTCTCGTGATCAGTTGATTGCCACAGTGCAACGGCACTATCAACACCGAGCTCGGAAGTGGCAGGAAGCTTAAGTTAAGCTAGGGGGCAGTACATTTTTACAGAGAGACTCATGGATGAGTCTCTTTTCTTTTATGCAAAAATATTTGATGCTAAGTGTCATATGGCCCCCCGCGTTACTACTATTGTTATGTACCCTCGCCCCCAGCCAGATACTATCTGTGCCTACTTCTTACTCAAGCAATTCGGAGAGGAGCAGCACCCCGGGATCAGCGAAGCTAAGCTGGAATTCTGGAACCAGGTACGGCCCGAAAAAACTCCTGCTGAATGGGAGCAAGCTGGCTATCTGCTCATTGATCTTGGCGGCGGCAAATTCGACCATCACCGCGATGACCACGCCACCAAGAGCGAGACAGCCGCGACACTCGTTGCAAAACATCTGGGGGTAAGTACCGACCCTGCGCTACGGAAGCTACTTACGTACGTGAAACGAGATGATTTAGAGGGCCGCGGTATTGTCTCGAAAGACATCCTCGACCGGGCATTCGGCCTCTCGGCTATTATCATGAACCTAAACCGAGATTACCCCGCCCACCCCGACTTCGTCGTCGATACCGTCTATCGCATTTTCCTCGCCCATTTTCATGAGGAATATCGACGCAAAGTGTTAATACCAAAAGAGTGGCAGGAATTACAACAACAAGGCCGGGCAATCCGGCTCAATGTTGCCACCCCTGCCCGCCCCCTGCACGTCGTGCTCGTCGAATCAGACTCCAAAACATTAGTTGGCTTTCTCCGCGCCGTTAAAAGTGTTCAGGCCGATCTAGTCGTGCAGCGACAATCAACCGGTCACACCAATATTGTTACCAACCAGAATAAAGGCATACGGCTGGATCTGCGCCCTGTCGCTGAAGTTGTCCGTCGCTTAGAAGCAAAGCGGAAAAGTCTAGACATCAGTGGCTTCAATCACGACCAGTTACAAAAGCCTGGCCGCCTTGAGGGTCTCGAGGAATGGTTCTATGATAACGCTGCTAACACGCTGCAAAACGGCGGAGCCGCAGCGGAGGGTATTACACCAACCCGTATTACACTACCCGAAATGCAAAGGATACTTGAAAAGACTTTGCCGCGCGCAACGGTATGAAAATTACCTCCTCATTCCTCGACACCGTCCCCGGCTTTCACTACGACCGCCAGCGCCTGGCCCAAATCAGCGCCCGCAGCGAAAACCCTGGTCCCCTGGTGTGGCTCACCGCCGGCGTGCACGGTGATGAAGTCGGCGGCATCGTCGTCATTCAGGAAGTTTTTAAGCGCCTGCGCCGGCAACCGCTATTGCGCGGCGCCGTCTGCGCCTTGCCGCTGTTGAACCCGCTCGGCTTCGAGACAGCCTCGCGCCAGGTGCCCATTAGCCAAGAAGATCTCAACCGCGCGTTTCCCGGAAGTACCGCGGGCACGCTCGCCCAGCGTATGGCCCATCAAGTTTTCCAGACCATCATGGCCACCAAGCCTACGCTGGTGCTCGATTTACACAACGATTGGACCCAGTCGGTTCCCCACACGCTGATTGATCCCGCGCCGCCCGAGCTGCCTACCACCGCCTACCAGCAGCTCCAGGAAATTGCTGCCCGCAGTGGCTTCGTTACCATCCTCGACCAGACCGTGTACACCGGCACACTCTCCTACACGATGCTGCAGCACGGCGTGGCCGCGCTGAGCATGGAGCTGGGGGAGGCCTATGTCGTCAACGAACGCAACATTGCCATTGGCGTCGATTCGATCTGGTCGATGCTCTCTTCGCTCGAGCTGATCGCGCCGCACCAGCCGTTTCATTTCGAGTATGAACACCGGCCCACAAAATCACTCCTCACCTACAGCGACAAGCCACTCGCGTCGGCAACCGGCATTGCCCGTTTTGCCGTGCGGCCCGGCCAGCAGGTTTCGCGCGACCAAGTAATCGCCCGCATCTACAGCCCCCTCGGGCGCTTGCGTGAAACACTGCGCGCCACCCAGGACGCACTCGTCCTGGGTCATACGGATTATTCCGTTGTCTTCCCCGGTATTGCTGTAATGTCGTTCGGCGTCTAGACAGCGACTGCTTCCGGCTTGGGGAGAATGCGATCTTCCGGCGTGGTGGCGTTTTCTTGGCGCTTCAGCTCGCGATGCGAGGCGTAGAAAGCCCAGCCGACAACTGACAACGTCAGAATCGTTGGTAGTACTTGCGGCAGATGCGCCCCCAGTGCTTCCAGCATCATGAATACACCCAGCAGACCGATCGACGTCATGGCCCCATTCTTCAACCACTTGTACTTCGCCACTCGCGTTACCCCGCGGATCGTCATCTCCCGCACGGCCAGCGCCCCTAAGCCATTACCGACTAAAATCATCAGAACATTGGTCGTAAAGGCAAATGAGCCCACGACATTATCCATGCTGAACGAAGCATCGAGCACCTGCAGGTAGAGAATTTTGGCAAAATCGCTCCGCCCCGGCCGCTCCAGCTCATGCTCCGCTTTCTCGGCCATCTCCCGGAAACCGAACAGAATGAAGAATGCTGTATTCCCCACTGCCGCCGACAGCATCGCCAGCGGATTGTGGCGCGACAGGTACAACGTGCCAACCAGCAGCAGCGCCGCCACCGTGAAGAACCACACCCGATGATGCGGCTTAATCAATCGATCCGGCACAAAGTACGGGTCTTTCTTCTCCAAGAACAGCCATTCCAGGTAGAGCAAGATCAGGAAAATACCTCCGCCCAGGAGCAGAATGTACGCACTGTGTTCAATCGCCTCCGTCGCCGCTGGATTACGGCTAAAGACTGCTTTGAACGTTTCCCAAAAGGTCATGCCAGGCTGCTTCATAACCAGCGTCATGAACGAAGCGGGTACCAGCCCGCGCATGACGATCACGGCGGTGAGCACGCCCCAAATCAAAAACCATCGGCGAGCGCGCTCGCTCATCGTGCGAAGAATGTGGGCATTCACGATGGCGTTATCAATGCTGTTGATTAACTCAAACACCACCAGCCCCAATGTAATAAAAATGGCTGTTAACATACTGGTTATGTAGTAGAACTCCTGGCAAATAGCTCAGCGCCGCCTGGCGCGCTGCATGTCTAGGTGTAAAGATACAGGAATCATCCTGGGCCTCTTACTCCTAGGCATACACGTCTACTCAATCAAGGAGAGGTTAAAGATCAGGTGATTTCTGGAAGTGCTCCAAAAATCCACTCTACTATAGTCCCGCTTACGGGCCTGTCAAGTGTCAACTTTTTTTGTCAGTCTCGCCTTGGTACCCACCCTCCCCGCTCCACCTCCTCACCATACGACTCAAATAAGCCATAAAAATAAAGATCAGCCAGCTTGCCGCCACAAATGTATTTATCAGAAAAATTTACATCTGTGGAAAAGTCACGACGAAATTTCTCCACTGATGAGTTTTTCTTTTTTCAGGCGTTTCCAGCGCTTAACTTCAATCTCGCGCTTTCGCGCCGTCGATTGATCCGGCAAAGCCGCCGACGTGTAGACGAGCGTAAATGGCCCCTGGCCAACCGCCATGCGCGACCCCCTGCCGTTGTTATGATCACGGATGCGCCGCTCAGGCTCGGTGGTAATGCCAACGTAATACCGACCAGTCCGCGCCCGAGCAATATAAAGAAACCACGGCATAGGCCAATTGTAATTAAAGTGTGCTATACACCCTAATGCGTCCTGATTACGTTCTAGTTCTTTTGATTCGAGAGGTGAAGCTATGCTTAGTAACCTAGTTTTTGCGTTCATGGATCCGGGTGAGATTATTGAGTGGCCGATTGACAACCCACTTGAGATCATTGCTGCCGCTGTCTATCCAGTCCTCTTAATAGCCTGGTTAGTCTTCGACCGAGTGACCAGCGTCCGCGAGCAGCGAAAACTGCAGCCAGAAGAGGATGAACATGGAAACTGAAACGGTCCTCAAGGTTGTCATCACTGTCCTTGTACTCGGCACAATACTCATCTTGGCGATTATCAAGGAACCGCCAAAAAAATAAACGTCGCTTATTTTTCCAAGAGACGGGTGTTTTTATAAATTCCGAAAATAAAAAGAAAAAGCCGGCGGTGATTCGACATTATATTTACCAGGGCAACATATCGAACCACCACGCGGCTTGTTTTCAAAAGATCTTTTGTTTGCAGGCATCAACGAGCGGCTAGCTTGGAGAAACAATAGCGCATCCACGCCAAACCGCCATCGAGGACATGTAAGGTGCCACCGTCGAACTCAATATCTCCATGTGGACACGGTACGTCGTGGGGAATCTTCCATTTATGGCGACAGCCAAGATTGTTCACACCATCGCTCGTAGTACATACAGGCAGAGAGTGATACAAGGTCAGCCAATGCCCTGCTTTTCCCGCTAATCCATAGCTGTCAAAGAACCATGGCCCTCGAGAACATGCTGCCGTTCCCACGATTTCATCTCCTGTCATGTCGGCTTCGGTAGAGAAATCACACTGCTGGGCATACCACCAGTAGGACACGTGTGCGGGGCCGCCTTTGGCGAACCAGAAAAATATGGCTATCCAGAGCGGGATCAGCAAAAGACTCGCGAGCGAAAATTGCAGGCGCTTTCTCATGAGGCGCTCCTTAATAGTGTGAATGTGCAGTGAAAGACCAGTTTCCGTGCACCAGATGTATACCTGAAGGTTTTCAGTTTGTCTATTACGCGTATGATGAGTTAAGCCCGCAGTGCAGCAATCGCTCAAATCAATCACTTGTTCCGGCAAGCAAAGCCAGAAGAGGATTTGAGATATTTTTCGAATCGCATTGCTTTTTGTTTAGTTTTGAAAGCTGCATAGAACGCTATCTCATCTACCTTACCGTTCTTCGTTGTGAACACTGAGCTATGCGTGTGCTGCTCTACTCGTTTCTTGAGATCACCGGTGTGGCCGACATAGTATCGACCATCATGCAGTTTCAGTATGTAAACGTAGTGCACAACATCACTATACTCCGTGTACCACGCCGCCCCGCCCCGGCGGGGCTCTGCGGCACACCACTTCGCTCTGAATACAAAAGCACCCCTGCTAAATGTAAGGGTGCCTGCACCGCGAAGCTCATCTCGTTAGAGATGAGCGAAGTGGTGGACGTGGCGAGAGTTGAACTCGCATCTGAAATATATCCGCTCAGTGGTCTACGTGCGTAGCTGATCTAAGAGAGTACGTGCGCAAGAAGCAACAGATCAGCAAAGTCTCCTTATGCACGTGAGACAAGTGCTGTTCAAGAGTATTGTGTCTCAAGCAATAACTCTCTAGCCGCCTACATTGACACCGGTTGTACGCCCGACGGCAGACGCAGACCGATGGCCATTGCGATTAGGCAGTGGCAAACGCAAACGAAGGTGCGAAAGCAGAAGCTAACGCGGTCTTCGCGCGATTGTATAAGTTTGCACTTGAACTTTTGAGCTCAAGAGATTTGTGTCCGTAAGCTCCCGGACAGCACGCACATTGAACAAACAACATTCCATCGAGGCCTTTACACGCCCACACTTCGCCTTTTACACAGAAGAAGTGTCGACGCGCTAGGTTTACTCTCTGCCACTGAGCACACGGTCGATATCCCGCTGAATGTCGCGCTCTTTCTTGGTTTGTTTCTGGTCGTATTTCTTTCTACCGCGGGCGAGGCCAATTTCTAATTTCACCCGTGGACCTTTAGTATAGGCACGAATGGGAATTATTGTCAATCCTTTGGCTTGCTTGCTGCCCAGCAGATGTTTAACTTCAGTAGCTTGAAGCAGCAGCTTGCGAGGCCGCGTCGGGTCATAATCGCCAGGCGCGTTCTTAACCTGCCAGGGCGGAATCGTCGCGTTGGTGAGATACGCCTCTTCACCATGAAAAGTCACAAACGCGCCGCGCAAGCTCATGTGCCCAGCCTTGACGGATTTTACTTCCGTGCCCAGCAAAGCGACCCCTGCTTCCAAGGTTTCAATGATGTCGTAATCAAACCGCGCGCGCTTATTGCGAGCTAAATCTGGCATGCTTTCATTCTGCCCAAAAGAAGCCTAAACAAAAAGAACCCGCTCGCGCCGCTTGCTTTTCTAGGCCAGGGACCGTATTACTGCCCTTACCCCAAGCAAGAACCTGTTTGTTCATTGAAAGAAAGGAGCGTGGTATGCATATCATACTTTGGATTGATATCAGAAATGCGGATGATATCATTTCTGGTCAAATCTTGTCCCCCAAAGGAATAATCGGTTACGCCCAGCAGCCACCAGAGGCGCCTTACTTTGTCCCCAGCGCCTGGGATCCCCAGCAATACCGCATTGAACCACTTGAGGCGTCAGGAAAATTTTCCATCACTCTCCGGCCAAATCCCTGACAAGAAGTAGCGTCGAACCCCTTTCCCACTTTCGGGAAGTGCATCAAGGGTTCTTTTTTTTATTTGTGTGAAAAAACACCCGCCTCGGCAAGAAACGGGTTGAGTTTACTTTTTGGGTGGTGGCCGCAGAACAGCCAGAATTCCAAGAACAAGGATTACCATCCCCGCAATAGCACACGTAGCAACTATACTCAGTGCCAGCATACGGCACCTCCTTAAACCAAAAAGGACTCGTCAACTAATACACGGCGCTAGGCAACCAACCTAAGTAGTCAAACAAAAACAGCAGCAGGCTCACCGACATGCCAGTCATTAGCACCACCTTCGCCCAGCGGAATAGAAACTTCTTCGGCAAATAGTAGTACCGGGTCAGGTTGTAAATCTCCCGGCTGTACTGCGTCAGCATCTCGTCTCCACTCCCCAGCACTCGCGCCAGCTCGGCACGGTACGCCTCCGGCGAGCCAAAAGCCACAATGCGCCGGCTGTACATGGCGCTTTCAATTTGCCCCCGCTTGCGTAGCGCCCGTGGCGGCCGCACCAGCAGCAAGGACAGGATGGTGGCCACACCCATTGTCGTACCCAAAAATAACCAGAACAGTGAATGATCTTCCTGCAACTCCGAGAACGAGAAAATGAACACCGCCGAGCTTAAAGCAATCATGATATTGGCGTAAGAATCCAGCTGTTGGGCGTAGCCATGGGTGCGCTGCAAAACTCCCTCAAGCAACATGATGTCGGCCTGCCGCAGCCTCTTTTCTGCCACCATCTGGTTCATTATACTCCTCATATTTACCATAGCAGCAAAACGGGCCGGCAGCCAAATTTATTGCTTCTTGGGCAAAAGTGGTCTATCCTACTCACTACAAACTAAGCACTACTCCGCCAGCTGGCGGACTACTCACTAATCTATGCCCTCTCGCCGGCGACGCTTTCGCGCCCGCCCCAAGCCGCAACTGAATAAGCCTCCCGCCAACGAAGAAATTAGGGTTGCGGAAGTACGCCTGGTCGGTGCCCATGGCGAACAGTTGGGCGTCATGACACTCAGCGCGGCGCAAGCCAAAGCCGCGGAGCTGGAGACGGACTTAGTTATGGTTGCCGCCAAAGCTGAGCCGCCCGTCGTGCGGCTGCTCGACCTCGGCAAGCACATGTATGAGCAGCGCAAGAAGCAGGCCAAACAAAAAACCAAAAGTAAAGGCGGCGAAATTAAGGGGGTGCGCATTGGTTTCCAAATGGGCGACCATGATTGGCAAATGCGCCTCAAGCAAGCCGCCGGCTTCCTCGAAGAAGGCCATAAAGTCCGCCTGGAGATCCGTCTGCGCGGCCGCGAGAAAGGCCGCCTCTCGATGGCCGAAGCGCGCCTGCGGGAATTTATTGCTGCCATGCCCACGCCAGCCAAAGTTGAGGACACCATCAGTAAATCCCCGCGGGGACTGAACGTCCTCTTGACCAGATGAGCGTTTCCTAGTACGTTGAACCACCATGAAGCAGAAAACGAAACAAGCCGCCCGTAAGCGATTTAATATCTCAGCCCGCGGCAAAGTTCGCCGTCGGGTTGTGCACCAATCTCATTTCAACGCCAAGGACACGGGCGAGGAAACACGCCGCAAGCACGCTGCCAAAAATGTGACCAGCTCTGATCAGGGCCGCATTAAAGACCTGCTCCCCTATGGCTAGAGCTTCCCGCAGCAAAGCCAAGCACCGCCGCCACAAGAAGTGGCGCGAGCGCGCGGCTGGCTTCCGCGGCACCCGCCGCACCACATTCAAGAAAGCCAAAGAAGCAGTGCTGAAAGCGGGCCAGTATGCTTACCGCGATCGCCGCGTGCGCAAAACCGTGCTGCGCAGCCGCTGGCAGCAGCAAATCAACGCCGCCGTTCGTCAGCATGGCCTCACCTACAGCCGTTTTATTCATGCTCTGCGCGCCAGCCACAGTACACTGGATCGCAAAATAGTGGCGCAGCTCGCTACCACCCACCCCGAACTCCTGCAGAAAGTCATCGAGTCAGTTACAAAAAAATGAGCGCGAAGAAAATCCTGGTCACCGGCGGGGCAGGATTTCTCGGTAGCCACCTCTGCGATCGCCTGATCGCAGCCGGCCACGAAGTAATTTGTGTCGATAATTTTTTCACGGGTCAGCGCCGCAACATTGAACATTTACTGAACCACCCCCGCTTTGAAGTAATCCGACACGATATCGTCGAACCGCTCACTGTTGAGGTCCAGGAAATATATAACCTCGCCTGTCCGGCCTCGCCCATCCACTACCAGTACAATCCCATTAAAACCATTAAAACCTCAACTGTGGGCATGGTAAATATGCTCGGGCTCTCGAAGCGCGTCGGCGCTCGCCTACTCCAAGCCTCCACCTCAGAAATTTATGGCGACCCTACCGTCCACCCGCAGCCCGAAACCTACTGGGGCAACGTGAACCCGATCGGCCCACGATCCTGCTACGACGAAGGCAAGCGCGTGGCCGAAACGCTGTGCATGGATTACAACCGGCAAAATGGCGTGGAGGTCCGCATTGTCCGCATTTTTAACACCTATGGTCCCCGCATGCATCCCGACGACGGCCGCGTAGTCAGCAACTTTATTACCCAGGCGCTGCAGAATAAACCGGTGACCATCTACGGCGATGGCAGCCAAACACGCTCGTTCTGCTATGTCGATGACATGATCGAAGGACTCATGCGCATGATGGCGGCCGACGCCACCGGGCCCGTTAACTTAGGCAACCCCGAAGAAACATCGGTTAAGGTATTGGCCGAAAAAGTTATTGCCCTCACCCATAGCTCATCCACCATCGTGAGCCGCCCGCTGCCGACCGATGATCCGCGCCAGCGCCAGCCCGACATCAGCCTGGCTCGAGAGAAACTCGGCGGCTGGGAGCCGAAAATAGAGCTGGAAGAAGGCCTGGCCCGGACCATTGGTTACTTCCGAGAAGTTTTTGCAAAGATAGCCTAACGCTTTCCTATGGTGAAGTTCAGTTTTATTATTCCCGTCAAAGCG